>SDBT01003257.1_pt1 | contig 28175 bp, 34 predicted proteins | sample 2277101 | NCBI WGS metagenome assembly SDBT01 (sample SAMN10404973, study PRJNA504765) | marine sediment metagenome | isolation source: marine sediment core GS10_PC15, 103 cmbsf | place: Arctic Ocean: Southern Knipovich Ridge | collected 2010 | reverse complement strand
CGGAGAGATGTCGCTGGTGGGCCCCCGTCCGATTGTGGAGGCAGAGCTCGAGTGGTATGGGGACCGGAGAGACGAAATCCTGTCCGTCCGGCCAGGGGTGTTCGGCGCCTGGACAGGGCAGGGTAGGAAGCGGGTGGACTATCCGGAAAGGGCGGAGGTGGAGCTCGAGTACGTCCGGAACCAATCCCTCCTCCGGGACGCTGAGGTCCTTCTCAGGAATGTGCCCGTGGTGATCACGGGGCAGCAGGAGGAGGAATGAGCCGACCCGAGACTGTCTTGACAGTCGGGAGTTGAGTCGATTAGTTGACTATGTGACTATGTGACTATGTGACTATGTGACTATGTATGGTTCCCCGCAAGCAGCCCTCCGACAGAGGATTTCCCGATGGAAGCTATCGATCCCAAGGTCATGGCAGCAGTTGAGCGAGCAATCAAGAAGGAGCCGAAGATCTCCTCGGCCGATCTCTTTCTGAAAGTAACAAAGAGACACGAGTCCGTTCGTGATCTGAGCCTACGTCAGTTTAATGCTCGTTACCCACTCCAGGTCAGGAGACGCATAGCTGCCAAAGAGGGGAGGAAGCCCAGGGGCCGAAAGAAGTCTGGAATTCGGGACAGGAGGAGTGAGGCCTCGAGGCTTCTTCAGGGAGAGTTCGACCGCCTAATCCAAGATCTCTGCGATGTCATTTCGGGCAAGTACGAAGTTGCTCTGAAGAAAGACAGCATCGTTGAGATCGATGCCGTTCTTTCCCGACTGGAGAGGACGCTCAAGCAGTGGAGGAAGTAGAGTAATCCGAGCTCCAATCCAGCGAAGACCTTGACGATTGCTCGACGGGGGAATATTTGTTTACGGCTCTCGGGACATACAACGCCAAGACCTCTTGAGGAATATCAGCACCCCATGATCCTGCGCCCTGACGGCTTCCATGTTCATGACCCGAAGCGGGCCGACCCCCGCCGGGAGCTCTTCCAGGAGCCCCACTGGTACGCCTGCCGCACCCGGGCCCGGGCCGAGAAGCAGGTGGACCGGCGACTGAACCGCATGGGGTTCGAGATGTACACCCCCCTCGTAGAGCGGGAACAGGAGTGGGCCGACCGGAGGAGGCTGGTGGCGTTCCCCATGTTTCCGGGCTATACCTTTGCCCGTTTTTCCCTGGGGGAGTATCTGGATGTCCTCAAGACTCCCGGCGTGGTCCATGTGGTGAGCACCAACGGCAACCCCACTCCCCTTAGGCCTGAAGAGATGGACTCGGTGCGGCGCTTAGCGGAGGGGCTCCAGGAGACGGACCAGCTTCCGGACCCGGTCGACTATCTGGAGCCTGGCGTCCCCGTCGAGGTAAAGGAGGGTCCCTTCCAGGGAATGCGAGGGATGCTGCTGGAAGGGCGGGGCGCGGTCCGGGTAGCGGTGCGGTTGAGCGCCATCCGGGCGGCCGTGAGCGTGGTGCTGGACCGGAGCAGTCTACGGCCCATCGCCGCCTAGGTTTGCCGGAGCGGAGCCGCCCGCTGGACGCGGCTCCCAGTCGGCAACACAATCTGACGAACACCCGGCTGTGTCAGGAGAGCCCTGTAACTGACGGGGCGGAGCTGTGCCGGGACCTCTCTATTTCTCTCCCCTGTTCCCACGGGGAACGCTCGTTCTCCGACAGAACGCGCGTCGTCGTCGGCAGTGATGCGGCAGAAAGGGGACACTACTGGTGAGGGCCGGTGAAGAGGCCACCCGGGGAAACCTCCGGGACCTCCTCCTGTTGAAGGAGCTGGCAGAGGCAGGCCACGTCTCCCAGCGAAGCCTCGCAGAACGCCTGGGCATGGGGCTGGGCGTGGTGAACCGGCGCATCCGGGCATTGCTGGACGCCGCTTTCATCCGAATAGTGGATTCTTCGGTGCGTCCCTTCGCCTATCAGCTAACCCGCCGAGGAGAAGGGTACCGCACCCGCTTACGTCATCGACGTTACGAAGGAGTGATGGGGGAACTCCTGGAGCTGCAACGGCACATCGAGGAACGACTGGCAAAGCTAGGAGGGATGGGAATCCGGAGACTGGTGTTCTACGGCAGTGGGGAGGTCATGGAGCTGACGCTTCCCCTGGCCGAGCTCCAGGGGCTGGAAGTGGTGGGACTGGTGGATGACGATCCTGCGAAACACAGGATCTTGAGGGGAGACCTGGAGGTCCAGCCCCCAGACGCCATCCCCTCAATGGAGCCGGACGCCGTTCTCATCACCACGTTCCGTCATGCCGACGAGATCAAAGAGAAGATGGATCCCGAGGGTCGTTCGGGCATGCCGGTGCTGGAGTTGTGATGCAGTTGCTCAATGGATGCAATCAACCGTTTTCGTTCGGAAGATGTGGCCTTCGGAGTCATCGGTCTCGGCCATGTGGGATTGCCTCTGGCAGTGGAGACGGCCCGAGCGGGCATCAAGGTGGTCGGGTTTGATGCAACAGCGGCGGTGACGGATGGGATCAACGCCGGACTGTCCCATATTCAGGACCTGACGGACACCGTCGTGGGCGAGCAGGTGGAAGCAGGGCGTCTTGAAGCCACCACCTACATGGACCGCCTCGTTGAGTCCGCCGTGACAGCCCACCGTCTCTGACGGTGGTAATGTACCGTCAGGGCTGAGCCCGTAGCCGGGCGCGGGCAGGGCACGTAGGTTCCGGGCATGACCATGTACCGAAAGTTGTCACATGTGGTTTATCGGTGCGCCTACCACATCGTGTTTGTTCCGAAGTACTGGTTTCGGGTGCTGACGGGGGCGATCGCCGAGCTGGTGGATCACGACCTTCGGATACCGGCGGCAGGCCCCGGAACGGCGGTCCCTCATCCTGATCTGACGGCGTATGGACACACCTCTCCCCGCCTCCCCGTTCCCTGGAGGGCCGGGTTGCGGAGGATGTGGGATTCAGGCCAATAGGTGACGGGGGCCAGTGTGAGCAGATTGGCCGTGAGCACCGAGGCTTGCACGTAGCTTGCGAACGACTCCGCTCCCCGCCAAGTGCAACGATCGAGGCCGAACGCCCGCTTGAGGAACGAGATCAGTCCTTACGATGCCCGCCCGGAAGTCGCGCAGCCGCTTGTAAACCCAGCTACTTCTTCGCACTGTGTGGTCTCGACAGGCCTCGCGTCAGGCGTATGCCTTCTCCTGCACGGGATGCTCTCTTTCCGAGATCAAAGGGGTCTCAATCTTGAGACCACGGCGAAGAGACCGTTTTCGAATATGACGCGGGGGTCGGAAGACGTTCCTTCAAGGATGTCTGAAAGAGACACGGTTCTTTGATTCTTCCACAGGGACAATTCGGATGCAGAAGGTGCTTCCAGAGGTGCATACTGTGAATATTCTTGGTAACCCACTTCTGAAGCGCGTAGCCCAAATGGGAATAGATTCCGCGATTGCGGCTCTTGTTTGGTGCTTCGCCTTCGCACTTCGTTTCGGCGGCCTCCCGCCCGCACCCTACTTTTCTGCGATGCTCCTCCTACTTCCATTCGTCGTCTTGGGAAAGCTAGGCCTGAATCTCACCTTTGGTAACTACCGAAACCTGTGGCACTATACGAGCCTTCGTGAGAGTATCCAAATCACTCTTTCGGCGTGCACGGCAGCGATGCTTCTAGGTCTGGCGCGTGCCCTGGGCGTCAGCGATGTGCCTTTCAGTGTGATCGTGATCGACGGCGGCTTTTTTCTGCTCGGCATAGTGGGGGTGCGAGTCATTCGGCGTATCCAAGTGCGGTGGCAGAAGACCCGCCAGCGAACCAGGGGATTGTCGGGAGGAGAGACCTCCGAAAACGAACAAATAACGAGGGTACTGATCGTCGGTGCTGGGGACACCGGTTATTCCTTGATTCGAGATCTCCAAAGCTCTGGGCAACAACACTGGGAACTGGTGGGGCTATTGGATGATGATCCATCAAAGCAAGGAACTTCTCTTCACGGATATCCTATCCTTGGTAGGACGACCCAAATCGAGTCGGTTATTCGCTCGGCCCGCATCGATCAGGTTCTTCTTTCTATGTCGGCGGCAGATCCGATGTTTATCCGGGATCTTGCCCGAAGGGCAAGACAAGCTGGTGTACGCGTGAACCTGGTCCCACATGCGGGTCGTTTGTTGGATGGATCTGATGCCCACAACGGCTTCTCGACCGATCTCACCGTTCGGGACCTCGAAGACGTCTATGAGGTCCAGACGACGCTACTCACATCCATGAGGGAGAACGGAGGTGAGAAGCGTCCGATTCTCGTCACTGGAGGCGCCGGCTATATCGGGTCGCATCTCGTTCGCAAGCTCCTGGCAAATGGGCACCGCGTCCGAGTTCTCGACAATTTCATGTACGGCCGTCATGGCTTGGATGAGGTTCTTTCGCACCCTAATCTGGAAATAGTGGAGGGGGACATCTGCAACGTTCGGGACGTAGTGGCTACGGTGAAGGATGTGGACACTGTGGTCGCACTTGCTGCCATCGTGGGAGATCCGGCGTGTGGTATCGATGCCGAGGCGACCCTCAACCTCAACTACGAGAGCACCAAGATCCTGATGGAGGCCTGTAACTTCTACGGCGTGGGGCGGGTCATTTTCGCCTCCAGTTGCAGCGTGTATGGTGCCCAAGACGATGAGCTTCTCAATGAAGAATCCCCGCTGAATCCCGTCTCGTTATATGCTCGCACTCGGATCATGTCTGAGGATATTCTATTCGACCGTTCCCGGGATTGGGGGCACGTCGAGCCTGTTATTCTGCGACTTGCGACCGTATTCGGACTGTCGCCGAGGATGAGGTTCGATCTGGTGGTGAATACTCTGACAGTGCGGGCCGTTGTGGACCGTTCTTTCCAGGTTTTCGGCGGGGACCAATGGCGTCCATTCGTGCATTGCCATGATGCTGCCGAAGCCTTCTACCTGGCGGCATTCGCACCGGCGGCCGTAGTGGGGCGGCAGGTTTTCAATGTCGGGTCGGACGGGATGAACTACCGGATCTCCGAAATTGGTCAGCTCGTGGCAGCTGAAGTGCCGGGCACTGATGTGGAGTACAGCGGGGAAGTGGAGGACCCACGCAACTATCGGGTGTCCTTCGGGAAAATTCGCCATTATCTGAATTTCCAGCCATCCTACGATCTCCGCGCTGGAATCCGAGAGATGGCGGAGGTTTTGGGTGAGAACCCGAGCCTCCGAGAGTACGGAAACCCGATTTTTTCCAACGTTCAGAGCCTTCGAAGTCAGCTTCCTGAGAGCCGCGGCACCGGCGGGGTGGTCGTCTCACCATTGAATCTGAAGAAGGAGGTCGGGTTGGCGTAATCCGTGGAGAAGTACAGGCTTGGCCAGGCTGTGCGCCTATGAGACTCCTGGGTGTTCGCCAGCGCCCCCTTCCAAACGGCTGAAGTTTGAGAAGCCCTGATGTTGATGTGTGAAAAGGCCCGTGACCTGGCGGAGAGCCAGTTACACCGCCAGATACTTTCGGCTCATGCCATAGATTGGGTGGGAGTTCCCCTGGTAAAGTGAAGCGCTCGTTCGATATCCTTCTCGTGATACTTGCAAGTCCGATTTGGGTTCCAGTCCTGCTCATCATCGGGATAGTCGTGCGTCTGAGGCTTGCGAGTCCGGTTCTCTTCACCCAGATACGTGCGGGCCTGAATGGCGAACCGTTCAAGATTCTGAAGTTCCGCACAATGACCGACGCCCGCGACTCCCACGGCAACCACTTACCCGACGATGAGCGTCTCACCGAGTTCGGCCGTGCGATGCGCGCCACAAGCTTGGATGAGCTTCCGGAGCTCTGGAACGTGCTCAAGGGGGACATGAGTCTGGTCGGGCCCCGGCCCCTGCTCGTGGAGTACCTACCTCTGTATGCACCTGAGCAAGGCCGCCGCCACCTTGTCCGTCCTGGGATCACCGGTTGGGCTCAGGTAAATGGCCGAAATGCAATCACTTGGGACGAGAAGTTCGCCCAAGATGTGTGGTATGTGGACCACCGTTCGCTCTGGCTTGATGTACGAATTCTGTGGAGAACGCTCCTTTTCGTCGTGATGCGACACGGGATCTCTGCAGAGGGTGATGCGACGATGCCGAAGTTTCCTGGGGGACAATTGTGAAGAAGCTTGCGATTCTGGGTGCCGGTGGGCACGGCAAGGTAGTTGGGGACGCTGCCGTCGCGGGTGGGTGGGATGCAGTGTGCTTCTTTGATGATGCCTGGCCCCAAAAACCCGAAACTGCGACCTGGCCTGTAGTTGGCACCACATCAGACCTGCTGTGGGGGGGTGAGCGATTTGACGGGGCGGTGGTGGCGATTGGTAATAACCTTGTACGCTTGGAGAAACAGGCGGAGCTTTCGGCTGCGGGAGTGGCGGTGGTCTCCATTATTCACCCTGCGGCGGTAGTCAGCTCCTACGCCCATGTGGGTGAGGGCAGCGTGATCTTCGCGGGAGCGGTGCTGAATCCGTTCGCACGCTTGGGGCGTGGTTGCATTTTGAACACCGGGGCATCTGTGGACCATGACTGCGAATTGGCAGATGGTGTGCATGTAGCTCCAGGCGCCCATTTGGGAGGTATCGTCAAGGTTGGCAAAGCCACAACTATCGGGATCGGGGCGTCCGTGAAGCAGTGTGTGTCCATCGGCGCTTGTGTCGTGGTGGGTGGTGGGGCGGCGGTGGTGGGCGATGTTTCGGATGGATCTACGGTCGTGGGCGTGCCGGCAAAGGTGCTGGAACGCCGTCGAGGGAACTCCACCACACAGGATGGTCCTTGCTGAGCACTGCTTTTTCACCCTGGCCGACCTTCTCCGAAGAGGAAGCCAAGGCGGTATACCGTGTGCTGGAATCGAACCGGGTGAACTACTGGACGGGCACGGAATGTCGTGAGTTCGAGGCCGAGTTTGCACAGTGGGTTGGTGTTTCGCATGCGGTTGCCCTGACCAACGGGACAGTGGCTCTGGAGTCAGCGCTGAGGGCGGTGGGAATCGGCCCTGGCCACGAGGTGGTGGTGACGCCGCGGTCGTTCATCGCCTCGGTGTCCTGTGTGGTTTCGGTCGGCGCGGTGCCGGTGTTCGCCGATGTGGACCGCGAGACTCAGAATCTCAGCGCTGACACCATCGCCCCTGTGTTATCCTCCCACACGCGGGCGGTTGTTCCGGTTCATCTGGCAGGTATGCCTTGCGATATGGACCCCATTCTCGATTTGGCCCGTAGGCATGATCTGGCCGTGATTGAGGACTGCGCCCAGGCGCATGGCGCGCGTTACAAAGGGAGGAGCGTTGGAGCCATCGGGGATGTCGGTGCCTGGTCTTTCTGCCAAGACAAGATCATGACAACGGGTGGGGAGGGGGGTATGATCACCACCAACGACCCGAAGATCTGGTCGAAGGTGTGGTCCCTGAAGGACCACGGCAAGAGCTGGGAAGCGGTGTACGAGCGGGACCACCCTCCGGGGTTTCGGTGGCTTCACGAATCTTTTGGCACCAATGCCCGAATGTTGGAAATGCAGGCGGTGATTGGTCGCATTCAATTGAACCGCATGGCAGACTGGACTGCAGCGCGATGCGCCAATGCCGAGCGAATCTGGGCGGCAGCGCGGAGGCTGAAAGGCCTCCGTGTACCGGCAATTCCGGAATGGGCCGAACATGCGGCCTACAAGGCTTATGTGTTCGTGGAGCCTGAGGCCTTGAGAGCCGGTTGGAGCCGAGACCGAATCATGGCCGAGATTGGTGCCCGTGGGATACCGTGTTTTTCTGGATCCTGCTCAGAAGTTTATCTGGAAAAGGCGTTCGCGGGTACGGGATGGCGCCCGACTGAACGCTTGCCCGTGGCCCAAGAGTTGAGTGAAACAAGCCTAATGTTCCTGGTGCATCCTTCTCTGGAGTCACTGCAAATTGACAAAACCTGCGAGGTTTTTGCGGAGGTGATTCGGGCTGCGGTGAGGTGAGAGTGTTGGTGCTTCTTCAGACTTTTCATCTGTTTGCGGTGTGCCGTGAAAGGCGACGTTGATCTGATCTTATAAGGCGAGGTTGGCCTCCCCGGGGCGACGGCTTACGCTGAACTTGCTCGAAGGTTCTGCGGCGCCTAACCCAAGGAGACCAACCATGTTCGTCGCAGGAATCGACAGTCACACAACGTATTCCGTGATTGCCATCGTCAGCAACTCCGGTGAACTCGTGCACAAACCGGTCCGAGTCCCCAACACCGAATCTGACCGCCTGGTCGGTCTCCTGGAGAAGCACCGGCCCGTGGAGGTCGTCGTGGAGACATGCCCTGCCTGGCCCTGGCTCTTCGACTTGCTGGAGCGGCCTGGCATCCATCTTGTCCTGGCCCACGCCAAACGACTCAGAGCCATCGCCGGTTCTAACTACAAGCGCGATGAGGTCGATGCCGAGGTTCTGGCCCGGATGCGGCTGGCCGGTCTCATTCCCCAAATCCACCCCAAGTCCAACGAGCAGCGTGAACAGCCTGCTCTCCTTCGGAACCGAGCCGGGCTGGTACGACTGCGCACAGCGACGGCCAGCCGCATCCACGCTCAACTCCACAGCGTTGGACTGCATATGGCCCGAGTCCACGTCCTCACCCGGAACGGTTATCGCTGGGTCCGCTCCGAGGCCTGGCCCGTGCTCGGGGCCGAGCGGCGTCTTTTCATCAGGATGCAGTGGCACCTCATCGCTCAGTTCACTCCCATGATCCGAGCCCTCGACAAACGAATCGAGCGCTTGGGACGGGAAATCTCCGCTGTGACTCTGCTCCGGACCGTCTCCGGCATCGGCCCCTATCGAGCCCTGCTCATCGCCACCGAGACGCTGCCGATCGAACGCTTTCCGACACCAGCCCATCTCGTGAGCTACGCCGGGCTTGCTCCCCGTTTCTCCCAATCCGGGCTACGACCCATCCGCCATGGATCGATTCCCGCTGGTGCCAACCGCTGGCTCAGGGGCGCCTTCATCCGGGCCGTGGTCAGCGACATCGCCCACGCCCCGGACAGCTGGCTCTCTCGTTCCTACGAACAGACCCGACAACGCCTCAGTTGGCAGGTGGCCCGGGTCGCCACCGCCCGCCGCCTCGCTCGTGCCGTGCATGCCATGCTCCGCACCGGTGAGGTCTGGCACGACGACCCTACGTACCGCGAGAAGGGTGAGCTCCGCAGGGGGCATGTCGCAACGACGACCCTTTGACTCTGATTGAGCCCCCGCCTCGCATAGGAGGTCTTGGATCGGTGGCGGCTGGACTACAACACGGTCAGGCCCCACGGTAGTTTGCAGCGTTCCACGCCGGCCCATTTTGGGGCCGGCGTACCCTTCACCCCAGGCCCGGAGAGGCTTCGAAACTTGCACCCATAGTGGATCAGATTTGGGGGCAGCAGCCGGGGTGGTCTCCCCCCCGAAAGTCGGTCCAGCTAGACTAACATTTAGAAACGGGTTTGGGGGCAGGGCCGAAGGCCCCTGAAAAGGGGGCAGGAGGAGGCTGACCGGATGCGGAAGAGTCGGTTCACGGAAGAGCAGATTGTGAGGGCCTTGAGGCAGGCGGAGGCTGGGACGCCGGTGGTGGAAGTGTGTCGCAAGCTTCAGGTCACGGAGCAGACGTTCTATCGGTGGCGGAGGAAGTATGCGGGGCTGGGTGTGACGGAGCTTCGGGAGTTCAAGCAGGTCAAGGATGAGAACCGGAGACTGAAGCGGGTGGTGGCGGATTTGACACTAGACAAAGACATCCTCCAGGAGGCGCTGCGAAAAAAGTGGTAAGGCCGGCGGCTTGCCGAGAGCTGGTGGCGTGGGCCCGGGCGGCCTACGGGATCTCGGAGCGGCGAGCGTGCAGGGTGACCAAGACGGCACGGTCCACCGCACGGCGTCAGAGTCGTCGGCCATCTCAGGATGCGCTCAGGAGGCGACTCAGGGAGTTGGCGGCTGTGAGGGTGAGCTATGGGTACCAACGGCTCCACGTGCTGCTCAGGCGGGAAGGGTGGCCGGTGAACCGCAAGCGCATCTACCGCTTGTACCGGGAAGAAGGGCTGATGCTCAAGCGAAAGCGGCCCAAGCGGAGGAAGAGTGCGGTGGTGAGGATCCAGCGACCGGAGGCAAAGGGACCGGGGGAACGGTGGGCCATGGATTTCATTCATGATACCCAGGCAGGAGGAGGGGCGATCCGGGTGCTAGCTGTGTTGGATGTGTTCAACCGGGAGTGCGTGGCCCTGGAAGCCCGTCAGACCTTTCGAGGAGGGGATGTGGCCACGGTGCTAGGCAAAGTAGGCCGGGAGCGAGGGCTGCCGGAGGTGATCCAATGTGACCAAGGCACGGAGTTCACCTCGAAGGCGCTGGACCACTGGGCGTACTGGAACCGGGTGAAGCTGGACTTCAGCCGTCCGGGCAAGCCGACGGACAATGCCGTCGCCGAGTCGTTCTTGGCCAGTCTCAGGCGTGAGTGCCTAACGTTACACTGGTTCGTGGATATCGAGGAAGCTCAGGACCAGTTGGAGAGGTGGCGGGAAGATTACAACAACGTTCGACCCCACAGCAGTTTGGGGAATTTACCACCTGCCCACTTCGGGGCCGGTGGCCACTTCATCCCTGGCCCGGAAAGGCTCCCAAACTAACCCTACGAGTGGACTCGCTTTGGGGGCGGCTTCAAGGGAGGGTTGAACTAACACAGTAAGTGGTACCGCAATTGGGGACATGTCACTGGCGTTCGTGACCAAGAAGAAGTAATGGGGCAAGAGCTCCAGGGGGCGCTCCTCAATGACCAGTACCACCCGACGGGCACAGTTCCAGGGGCCCGCCTGGTACTCGAGGTCCACGGTGTGGGTCAGCTCTTCGGGTACCTCCTTGTCCGCGATCCGGTCCACCTGCGCGCAGGCCATGCGCTCCAGGCGGGGGTTGGTCTTGAGGGGGCCACGTAGCGGAAGCCTTGCTTCTCCAGCCCGCTCAGGAACGGCTCGCTGGGGAAGCCCGCGTCCATGCGCAGCCAGACCCGCTTGGCGAAAGCGCCGGGCCACCCGAGGTAGGGGAGGATGAACTCCAGGGCGTCGGTCGAGGTGTGAACGTTGCCTTCCCGCAGCATCCCGCCCAGGAAGTCGCCGAACTCCCAGGACGCGACCAGAGGGTGGAAGCAGCATCAGTGGTAGTGACCGTTGTAGGCGCTCCCCGGCTGATGGCCGTGGACCTCTCCGTGGGCAGAGAGTCCAGGTCTACCGTGATCTCTTCCCGGGGGCGCTGGCGGCTGAGGCCAGCGCGGTGGGCCGCCCAGGCACAGAGCACTTCGACCAGTGCCTTGCGGTCCTCCGGCTCGCCCAGGGCTGCCATCCTCCTGGAGAGCGTGGCCTGCGACGCCAGCCCCTCGGGCTCCCGCCCGTGACGCCTCCCAAGCAAGGGGACTCTCGCTTCGCCGCTTCGAAACCGCTAGGCGGAAAGCCGGATCGCGGCGAAGGAAGTCCACGTCTCGCTGGCGGCTCCACACCGCTGTTCGAAGGAGTTCTTCGAAGGGATGGGTGATCAGGTCAGGGTCGCGGAGGTCCACAAGCGCCCTCTCGAGCAGCTTCCAGAGCCCCAGCCGCTCGCCCATCTCCCTCAGCAGCGCGGCCCCGGCGTTCGCCGTGAGGTTATCGGGCGCAGAGCGCAACTTCACGGAGTGGTTGAATTCCAGCGGAAACAGCGTACTTTGATCTTCACCCATGGCGTGTCGCCTTTGCGTTGCAGCAGTTGGTTCTTTCGCACCTCCAACTTATTGCGCCGTAAGGAGATACGCCATGGGCTTCTTACCTTCCGAATAGGCCTCGCTTATCCAAACGGTGAATTATTGAGGACAAGAAGTGTCATGGGGGGTGAGGGGGCGACACCGGGTTCATGGTCACCGTCCAGGCGTGAGCTTCTGCTCGATCGGACGGCGTGGTAGACCATCCACCCCGCCTTTGAGCCCCGAGATCGGCTGAAAGGAGACCCGAGAATCCATCCCGTCCGGATCGGAATAGCCGATGTCTGTGGCCGCAGGTCCCGGTAGCCGGCAGGATCTAGGCACGCGTCGCTACCTGTCGCGCGCCACGGTATTGGTATCGGGTACAGCCGGTGGGCAGCTGATAATAATCTTGAGTTCGCCCATTCTTACCAGGCTCTATGGTCCGGAAGATTTCGGTGTCTTGGCGGTCTATGCTGCGCTCCTCGCTGGGATCACCTTGGTGGCAAGTGTTCGATACGAGCTGGCGATTCCTTTGCCACACGGTGAAGGGCCTGCCGCGAGCTTGCTGGGCCTTTCCCTGCTCTTTGCTGTGGTTACCACGCTGCTAACGTTGGGTGCGGTCGCCCTATGGGGAGAGGCGGCGGCGCAGATGGCGAACGTCCCGGGCTTGGTGCCCTACCTGTGGCTTCTACCAGTGGGGGTCTTCGTTGGGGGCTGGAACAAGGCGCTCACGTTCTGGGCTCTCCGAATAGGCGCTTTCAAGCAACTCGCATGGATACGCCTACAACAGGCTGCCGGAATGGTGTCAAGCCAGGTGGCCCTGGGCATGGCCGGAGCGGGGCCGTTCGGTTTGCTAGTGGGTCAGGTCGTTGGGATCGGAACGGGCCTGACGGGGTTGATCCGAAAGGCTGGACCATCTCGTCGTGCTCTTCGGAAGGCCACATCCCTCCGGCGGTTGTGGGCTGTAGGGCGGCGCTATCGGAGGTTTCCCCTATTTTCAACTTGGTCGGACGTCGCAAATGTGGCGGGCATGCAGTTGCCGCCGATCCTCTTCGCCACCCTCTTTTCGCCTGTAACGGCAGGGCTCTATATGCTGGCCCAGCGGGTGGCGAACATCCCGGTCGCGTTCGTGTCCGAGGCGATGGGCAAGTCATTTCTGGTTGCGGCGGTTCCAGCACGACGGGAGGGCCGACTTCCCGATCTTGCCCTTGAGGTCTTTTCATTGCTCCTTCGTATTGGCCTGGCCCCCCTTGTCTTGACCGCGTTCATTGCCCCGGAGTTGTTTTCTGTGGCGTTCGGACCGGATTGGGTGGAGGCCGGCCAATACCTTCGCTGGATCAGTCCCTGGGCCGCGTCGGTCTTCCTGTTTGTCCCTATGATGACCTTGTACGTCGTTCTCGAAAGGCAGCGAACTGACCTTCTCTTTCAGGGAATATTGGCGTTCGCTCGGATTGGAGGACTAGTCGCAGGTGCGCGGATGGGGAGCGTTCTGCTAGCGGTTGCGTTATACTCTCTTGCTGCGTCGTTGGTCTATAGCGTCTTCGGCCTCTCGCTACTGGTAACGTCTGGAGTGAGGCCCAGGCGATTGCTCGTGGAGTTCGCGCGGGAGGCGAGGTTCGTCGGCATGCTTGCCGTCATCCTTGCTGTCGCTCACGGGCTCTTGGACACGAGCCGCCCTTCTATCTTGGATCGTGACACGTTGATCCTGTTCGCTGTTGCGGCTGCATGTGGCGTCGTAGCGATTGTGCGCGCCACGGCCGCAACCCGGCGAATCACCGTTCTCGCCCATCGCGAATGACCCCCGATTTCCTCACGCCTTCGGGCGCCCGCATTTCGGGTATTGATGATGGATGAACCCACCCCGCGGTTCGTGTCGGTTTCGGGCGGCTACTGGACAGGGGCCAGTGCGGTGATTGACCTGCTCAGCGAACATCCGGATTGCCGTGTTTTGCCCGAGGAGTTCACGTTGTTCTCCTTTGGGCAGATATTCGAGGAGCTCTCGACGGGAAGGCTCATGGATATGGGCGCGCGTGGGACGCCGCCCACAAGCCTTGAACGCCTTCGGCAGTTCAACCGGCCGGATGTGTTATCACGGGCCCGAGGCGTGGCACGACGGATCTGTACCGCATTCGGCGTCTACCCCCCTTTCCTACACACCCGGCGGCTGGGCATGGCACGGAGGTTGGGCTCGGAATATGCGTCCGCATGTGAGGAACTCGTCCACTTTCTTGAGAACGGATCCACTGAGGCGACCCGGCTTGGCGGGTTGTTCACGGAGGTGTTGAAGAGCGCGACGCTAGGTGGGGATGCGAAGGCATCCGATGCGGCCCTTGGAGTGTTCGATCAGTTGGTGGCGCCTCCTTTTGCCCGGTCAGCCGCGGAACATGTACCGACCATGCTCTTCGTAAATGTCGATCGGGGGTGGCAAGATCAATACATCTCGTTCAGAGACCCATGCCAACCGATGGTGAGGAAGAATCTCCGTCTTGGTGTTTCGCCTTGGGGTGAGCCTGCAGAGTCATTCAGTTGGACGCCAACGGAGTATTTCTTGTGGCTCCGAGGGCGCATCGAGGCAGCCAAGGCCGAGGGGTCGCACCTACCCCAGAAAGTGCTTTGGGTTCAGTTTGAAGACTTGGTTCGCCACCCCGAACGAGAGGCTAGTAGGATCTTCGCGTTTCTGGGGCTGGAGGTCACCCGTTGGCGCCCCGGGCAGCGATTCGATCCTGCGGTTTCCCGCCAACGCATCGACAAACCTCTTCCGGAACGCTTTCGGCGAGAGGTTGATGTGATTGCCAGCCAGCTCGCTGACATGAGTGCACTCGGATAGTGGACGGCGACAGGTGAACGCCAGTGAAGAGGGCCTCGTCGTTGGCATGTTTCCCCTAGCTTGTGAATCGGTTCGATCATGAGCCACATGTGTGATCAGCCGGATCGTGACTCCAATTGGGAGATGTCGTGGTATGGCAACTGAGTCAGGGCTTGGCCTCGGTGTTCCTCCTTTGACGCGTGATGCGTCCGAGGGGGGGGTCGTCTGGATTACCGGGTACTCGTCGGCTGGAAAGACCACCGTGGCAAGAAAAGTCGAGGCTCGCCTCCGACATGAGGGTGTGCGGACCATTTTCCTGGATGGTGATAACCTAAGGGCGATATTCGGCAACAAATGGCGGTATGATCGCGAGGAGCGGATAGAACTCGCCAAGGTGTATTTCAGACTGTGCAGTCACATTGCCGCGCAGGGTGCGACGGTGATCCTCGCGGCGGTCGCCATGTACGATGAGGTCGGAGCTTGGGTCCGGGAGAATGTCCCGCGATCGGTGCAGGTCCTCCTAGATGTCCCCGCTGAGGAACGAAGGGCCAGGGACCTTTGCACGAAGCAGGTCTATGTGACAGACCCGGGTTTGGAAGAGAAGTACGATGTCCCCTCATCGCCTGACCTCACCATCGCCAATCACGGTGCAATCGATGCCGAAGCGGCCGCTTCCGAAATTATCGCGTTCGTCCGTTCGATGGAGGGACGAGATACCGATCGCGGCAGGACGAGGCATTGGGAGAACTTCTACCAGTCTGGGTCTGCGGTCTCGCACCCTTCGCCCTTCGCACAGGATGTCGTGAGGCGGTTGGAGCCACGCAGGTCCATCCTCGAGGTAGGATGTGGAAACGGGCGAGATGCAGCTTTCTTCGCCAACTGTGGACATCAGGTGCTGGGTGTTGACAAGTCCGTCGAGGCGATCGAGTACTGCGAGAGGCATCACCGTGATCTTTCGGGGACTCGTTTTCTTGCGGGCTCGACGGCAGATGTCTCATCGAACCAGAGGGGGGGCTTCGATGTCGTCTATAGTCGGTTTTGCATTCACGCGATGACCCCAAGCGAGGAGGCGGAGTTCCTGACAGAACTCGTCCGGCTAACGGCGCCCGGCGCGTCATTGTTCATTGAATGCCGCTCAATCAACGACCTGTTGGCTCGACAGGGAGAGGTCCTCAGCCCGACCGAGCGAATCGCAGGCCACTACAGACGTTTCATCGTGGTCGATGAGCTCGTGGCTGCGGTGGAAGCCGCCGGGTTTTCAGTCGTCGAGAGTATTGAAGGTCGCGGACTGGCGAAGTTCGACTCCGAGGATCCGGTCGTTATCAGGCTCACCGCCCGACGGCGGGATGGGGAGTGATCGTTTTATTGGCTGCGGGCTGGATGGTCGTGGTGGGGACCCGAGCGGCGCCATGCCGGAGGCTGGAGGCCCGCTAGCTAGCGGAGTCAGCGCCAGCCTGAAAGCAGTGACCAGAGCCGCATTCGAATGGCGTAGAGCGTGGGCCGCGAGTTCATGATGAGGCTCAGCCGAGTAGCGAACGAAAGCCCCGGAACACCAGCGAGTCGGAGGATCCTCCCCCCGAAGCGAAGCTCCTCACCCCGCAGGTGCGCGTCGATCTCGCGAAGGGCCGACTCACCCAGCATCCGCCCGTGCTTTTCCCTGAAGTGATCGTACACAGCGTGGCGCTGATGGAGTTTCTGGGTCGCGACCTCAAAGGGGTCGCTGCGCCGGACCGAGTTACCGTCGTGGATGCGGTAATGATAGGTGACCACAGGGGCCACCTTCACTTCGTCGGCGAAGTGAAGGATGCAAAGCGACGTCCAGGTGTCCTCATTGGGGAGAGATTCCGGCAGCGGGAAGGACGCCTCCGCCAGCGCCCTCGACATCAGGATGGCTCCTCCGCTCGGATTCCCCGTGTTCGCCCCCCTTGGGATCACCTTCCCGTGGAATCGCCGGTTCTCGGAGAGCGTCCGCAGCTTGCTCAGTACCGCCAGTCGCTCGATCTTGGGATTCCTGTTCCGGAAAGGGTCGCACCGGTCTTTCAATGAGTCCCCGCACATCCGGTCGTCCCCGGCAAAGAACGCCACCCAGTCCTTGCTCGCGTTCTCGAAGGCCATGTTGAATGCAGCGTTCTTTCCGATCTTTCCTGGCGAAAACACCCTGATCCTTGGGTCATTCGTGTATTTGCCGGCCCGCTCCAGGGTGGCATCAGCGGATCCGTCGTCGACGACGAGCAGTTCCCAGTCGGGCTCTGATTGGTCGAGGATGCTCTGGATCGACTCGTCGATGTACAGGGCCTCGTTTTGGACAGCCATCAGAATGCTGAATGTGGGCACCTCGAGACATTCCTTTATCCGGTGATCTTCGTGTCACGCGCCAGCCGCTCTGGCGCACTCCCACCTCCCTCAAAAGTCGAATCGCGCTCGGTAGGTGTCAATGTAGTCGTCGCATGAGTTGATCATGCCGCCTCACCCATTTCGGCCTTCTCGGCGAGTTGGCGCTCGGGGTTGAGGCGGACCTCCCCGACAGGAGTACAGTCCCGTACGGAACCGGACCAGCGCTCGGGGTTACGGCACCGGGCTTCTTCATAGACCCTTTGCCGGTTGGCCAGAATGGCCTCCTCCTGCCCCAAATGGCGCTGATTGGGCGTCACAAAGCGGATCGCGCTGTGAAGATGCTGGGTGTTGTACCATCGGAGAAACACTCGGGATAGGGCCCGAGCTCGGCCCTGCCCTCGGTTCGCTACGCTCTCCGCAGGCAGGGCCGCACCCAACCCCCCCTCCCGCTCCATGCGACGACTATCCTGACACAGGGGGGAACGGGTCGAGCCCCCGCCCCCCCTTCACCCCACAGTGATCGTAGATCCGAGGCCGAGTCAATGAATCGTGCACTCCAGGTTTGTTCCCGGTGCGTCATGGACACTTCCGCTCCGGGCATCACCTTCGATGAGCAGGGGATCTGCATCTATTGCACCGAATTCCTGCGTCGCTCCGGGGCCGTTCTGGACGGGGATTCTGATGCGAAGCGGGCCGCGCTCGAGACGATAGTCAAGCGAATCAAGGCCGCGGGCAAGCGGTCCCGGTACGACTGCGTCGTGGGCGTTTCGGGCGGTGTGGACAGTTCATGGGTCCTCGTGAAGACGGTAGAATCCGGCCTACGACCGTTGGCCGTTCACATGGACAACGGCTGGAACAGCGAGTTGGCCCAGAACAACATCGCCAATCTCGTCCGTGGACTGGGAGTGGACCTCCACACGCACGTGATCGAATGGGGTGAATACCGGAGATTGATGCAGGCGTTCTTCGATTCGGATGTCGTTGACGTGGAACTCCTCTACGACAACGCGATGATTGCGGTCAACTACCGGCAGGCCGCCAGGCACGGGATCAAGACGATCCTCGCCGGCACGAATCAAGCGACGGAGGGCGTGTCAATGCCCCCGGGCTGGAACCATCTGAAGTTCGACGCCCGGAATCTGAAAGCCATCGCACGAGAATTGGGTCCGGTTGCGCTGAAGTCGTTTCCCTCCATCAGTACTCTGAACTTCATCTGGTACGAGATGGTGCGCTCCATTCGCTGGCTCCCCTTTCTGGACCACCTGGACTATGTCAGTGCCGATGCATTGAGCGCGCTCGAACGGGATTTCGGATACAAGCCCTATCCTTACAAACACTACGAGTCGGTATTCACCCGCTTCTACCAGGGCTATATCCTCCCCGAGAAGTTCGGGGTTGACAAACGGAAGGTACATTTGAGCACCCTGGTGGTCACCGGGCAGATGTCCCGCGAGGCAGCGCTCCGCGATCTTGGTGGCATTGCCTACGCCTCGGAAAGGGACCGGGTGGCGGATCAGGAGTACTTCCTAAAGAAGATGGGATGGTCACCGGCGCAGCTCGATGCGTACCTGGCCCGCCCGCCGAGATCCCATATGGACTACCCCAGCGAGAAGCCGTTATGGGAATTCTGTCTCGGGGTCTTCCGGAAGTTCTCCAACCGTAGGCGCTGACACGGTTCGAGTCCGTTGAGCATTTGGCCAAACTCCGAGGTCCGTGAACACGACTGAAGACAACCTGCACGCCCCTGGACCGCCGCACCCGGTTTCGGTGGCAGGAGGGTACTGGACGAGATCGAGCGCGCTGGTCGATCTCCTGGCCGAGCACCGCCATTGCTCGATGGTCCCAGGCGAGTTCAGCCTGTTCTCGTTCGGCCAGCTCTTTCAGCAAGTCACTCATCCACTCCTGGAAGGAGAGCCTGTCGGGGCCGCGTTCCAGGGCAATCTCCTCCGCATGTCCACCTTCAATCAAGCGGAGCGCTTGCCACGGGTCAGCGGAATGGAGCGCCGACTTTGCCGCCTCCTCGGGCTTTATCCCCCCCCCCCCGGGGGTTCCGCCGCCGGGCGGGCATGGGACGAGGTGTCTGCTCGGCTGCCTCAATATCCGCTCGGGCGAGGTACTCGGACGCTGCGCGCTTCGGCGTACCCGTGAGCATTTCCTCTCCTTCATGGATCTTGTGGCCCAGCACTACCGTCAGTGCCGGGTACACGTCATACTCGATAACTTGAACACCCACAGGGACACGGCGCGCGCGGCCTTTATGACGGAGTGAAACCGATTGCACGGTAACCGCTTTGAGTTTCACTAAACGCCGACCCACGGTTCGTGGCTGAACCAGATCGAACTCTGGTTCAGCATCTTGAGCCGGCAGGTGCTACGCTACGGCGATTTCCACACGGCCGACGACTTGGTGCGCACGATTGCGGCGTTCATCCGGCGTTGGAACCGAGACCAAGCAAAGCCGTTTCGCTGGACGTACGAAGGACGTACGCTGGTAAGCCAGTGAGGGGCGTATGAAGAACGAAAGACGCGAAGCCGCCCGAGTACGGTTGGAGGAACTGCTTTCTGGCAATCCGCTCACTTGAGGGTCAGATGGAGCAAGAAAGACCTTTGGTGGTCATTCCCGACTATGGGATCGGCAACGTTGCCTCGGTTGCCAACATGTTGGGCCGAATCGGCGCGCTGGCCGTGCGGTCACGTGACCCTGAGGTGGTCGTGGCCGCCGAACGCATCATCCTTCCGGGCGTGGGCGCCTTCGACCCCGCTGCTGAGGCGCTTGAGAGGAGCGGCCTGGGGGCGGCGGTTTCACGGGCTGCGGATGACGGGGCGTTCGTGCTGGGCATCTGCCTGGGAGCCCAACTTCTCATGGACGGGAGCGAAGAGGGCGTCAGGCCAGGGTTGGCACTGATTCCTGGTTCGGCAAGGCTGTTTCAAATGAGCGACAGGGGACTGAGGGTGCCTCACATGGGATGGAACCTCGTCGTGCCCGAGGCCGGTGCGGTCCTTTTCCCACTGGGTCCGGAGACACAACGGTTCTACTTCGCCCACTCCTACTACATGGAGGCCTCCCAATCCGAGCACGTGGCCGCAAGGTGCACCTACGGCCACACCTTTGCGTGCCTGATCCAGAAGGGGCGGGTATTCGGGGCGCAGTTCCATCCGGAAAAGAGCCATCGCTTTGGGATGGGTTTCCTTCGTCGTTTCCTGGAGATTCCGTGCTGAAACACCGTGTAATACCGGCATTGTTGCTGCAGAACGATGGTCTGGTGAAGACCACGAAGTTCTCGAAACCCAAATACGTGGGAGATCCGATAAACGCGATCCGGATCTTCAACGAGAAGGAAGTCGACGAACTGGTGGTGCTGGATATCCTGGCGGGGAAGGGGAACCAGGGACCGAATCTCGGCCTGATCGAGAGTTTCGCCGGTGAGTGCTTCATGCCCCTCTGCTACGGAGGTGGTATCCGGTCTTTCGACCAGGCCCGCCAGATCTTCGACCTCGGAGTCGAGAAGATCTGTATTCAGACTGCAGCACTCGAGAATGCCGATCTGATCACGCAGGTCGCCCGGGAGTACGGTAGTCAGGCCGTGGTCGTCTCCATTGACGTGAAGAGGGGGTGGTTGGGCAGGCCGAAGCTCTATTCGGCCGCTCGGGGGAAAGTGCTCGCGAAGCCGTGGCTTCGTCACCTCCAGGACGTTGTACAGGCCGGATGCGGCGAGGTTCTCATCAACGCGGTGGATCGGGACGGAATGATGCAGGGCATGGATCTGGAGTTGATCCAGGCTGCCGCGTCGGCTGTTCCAGTTCCGGTTATCGCCGTGGGAGGGGCCGGTCACCCCACGCATTTCCGACAGGCGGTGGAGGCGGGCGCGAGCGCCGTGGCGGCCGGTGCGTATTTCGTATTCTTCGGCCCCCACCGGGCGGTCTTGATCACCTATCCGCTTTATGAGGAGTTGGAGGAGTTGCTGGGTGCCCTTTCCTGACCGGATCCATCCGCTCGCGAGTACAGGAATGGTGCCCATGGCCATAGTTTCCCCGATCTTCCGTTCTTTCCGGAATTGACCTCAGTCGCGGCCCGACGAGGGCACCGGCGGTTTTCATGGAGATACCATGCTTCGATTTGTCTTGGTGGGATGCGGCCGCATCGCGAAACGGCATTCTGCCCTACTGGGCAGCGGCGAGATTGAAGGCGCGACGCTTGCGGGGGTATGTGACATCCGGGAGGACCGGGCACGGCTCATGGGTGAGCAGTACGGAGTTCCGTTCTTCTCCGACATGGACCGGATGATCCAGGACTTGGACCCCGACGGAATATCGGTCCTCACCGAGAGTGGCGTCCATGCGGATCATGTCATTCGACTGGCGCCCTCCGGCAAGGCCATCGTCGTGGAGAAGCCGATGGCCCTGACTCTCAACGATGCGGATGCGATGATCCGGGCTTGCGACGAGCACGAATCGAGGCTGTACGTGGTTAAACAGAATCGTTTCAACGTTCCGGTCGTGAAGCTCAGGGAGGCCTTCGAAGCCGGCCGCTTCGGCCGACTCGTGATGGGTTCGGTAAGGGTCCGATGGTGCCGTCGACAGGACTACTACGATCAGGATTCCTGGAGAGGCACCTGGGCGCAGGACGGTGGCGTTCTCGCGAACCAGGCGAGCCATCATGTGGATCTGCTCGAGTGGATGATGGGTGATGTCGATACGGTGGTCGCCATGAGCCACACCGCCCTTGTGGACATAGAGGTGGAGGACACTGCCGTCGTGATCCTCCGCTTTCGAAGTGGTGCGCTGGGCGTGGTGGAGGCCACCACCGCCACTCGGCCCACCGATCTTGAGGGCTCGCTTTCGGTGCTTGGTGAGGGCGGTACCGTCGTGATCGGGGGCTTCGCCGTGAACCGCATCGATACATGGCGCTTCGAAGACGAGTCGCCGGAGGATGATACGATTCGGGAGGACTTCTCCGTCAATCCTCCGAGCGTCTACGGCTTCGGCCACAAGGCCTACTACGACCACGTCGTGGACTGTATAAGGCACTCCAAGCAGGCGTTGGTGGACGGACTGGAGGGCCGGCGTAGCCTCGAGCTGATTTCCGCCATCTACGAGTCCATTGAAACCGGCCGCGAGGTTCCGCTCCGCTTCAATCCGCGGCGGTGCAGGCTGGGGCAACCCTCGTGATCGCTTCCACCACCGTTATCCACCCGGGTGTGAGCCTGGGCAAGGACGTCACCATCGAGGACTTCTGTGTCGTGGGAGTCCCTCCGGTTGGGTGTACCGAGGTCCCGCAAACGGTAATTGGCGATGGAGCGGTGATTCGCTCCCACTCGGTGATCTATGCGGGCAACGTCATCGGGGCCCGCTTCCAAACCGGCAACAAGGCCAATATCCGCGAGAACAACCTCATTGGTGATGACGTGAGCATCGGGACGCTGGCTGTCATCGAGCACAGCGTGAGAATCGGCAACGGTGTGCGCGTCCATTCCCAGGCGTTCGTCCCGGAGTATTCCGTTCTCGGCGAGGAGTGCTGGGTCGGACCGCACGCAGTACTGACGAACGCTCGCTTCCCCAAGTCCGCGGACGCAAAGGAGACCCTCGCGGGTCCGGTCCTCGAACGGCGGGCCATCGTCGGCGCGAACGCCACCCTGCTCCCGGGAATCCGGATCGGTGCGGCCAGCCTCGTGGGCGCAGGAAGCGTCGTGACCATGGACGTCGAGGCCGGTGTGATCGTCGCCGGGGTACCTGCGCGTGTTATTCGAACAATCCACTATTGAAGTGACGCGACCATGAACCCGGTTCCATTCCTCGACCTGCATCGACAGTACGAAGAGATCCGCGACGAAATCGACGAGGCGATCCGAAGCGTGCTGGCGGATGCGGACTTCGTCGACGGCAAGAGGGTCGCCGCTTTTGAGGCGGATTTTGCCTCGTACCTGGACGCGCCGCACTGCGTGTCGGTGGCGAATGGGACCGACGCCATCGAGATCGCCTTGGAGACCATGGGTCTGCCTCCAGGATCCGAGGTCATCGTGCAGGCCAATTCCTTCATCGCGAGCAGCGAGGCCATTTCCAGAGTGGGGCTGGTGCCCGTGTTCGCGGATGTGGATGAGGCCACCTGGGCCATCGATCCCGAAGACGTGGAGCGCCGGATCTCGGATAGGACATCGGCGATCTTCGCGGTCCATCTCTATGGGCATCCGGCCCCCATGGGCCCCCTCATGGATCTGGCGTCGAAGGTCGGCGCCACAGTGGTCGAAGACGCGGCTCAGGCCCACGGTGCGGAATACCGGGGTCGGCGCGTGGGATTGTTCGGCGCCGTGGGCACCTTCAGCTTCTATCCGGGGAAGAACCTGGGAGCGTACGGCGACGGGGGGGCCATCGTCACGGGAGATGAGAAGCTCGCCAAGCGAATGCGGATGCTGGCCAACCATGGACGGACCCGGAAGTACGAGCACGAATTCGAGGGCCGGAACTCCCGCCTCGACGCGCTCCAGGCGGCTGTTCTTTCCGTGAAGCTCCGTCGCCTGGATGAATGGAACAGCCGTCGTCGACGCCTGGCATTTCTGTATGCCGAGGGGCTGACAGGAGTTGGCGACCTACGCCTTCAGGTGGAGGCTCCAGACTGCAAGAGCGTCTACCACCTCCTGGTGGGGCGCACCTCCGTTCGGGACGACCTGGCGGTGGCGCTGACCGAGGCCGGCATTGGGCACGGAGTGCATTATCCGGTGGCGCTTCCGCGGTTGGAGGCCTATGCAAACCACCCTCAGCACCGGGAGCCGTTCCGCGCGGTCCAGCTTTCTGAGGAGATCATCAGCCTCCCCATGGGCGATTCCATCTCGGAGGATCAGGTGGATCGCGTCATCGAGGTGGTGCGAGGCTTTTTCGGCGCCTAGACGATCTTTGCGGGCCAGCCCGGGCTGATCAGGTCAGCGTGGGCGAGCGCAAGCCGACCAGTCCGCGAGTGTTCCCTCTGTAGACCACCTCATCTTGGCCCTTGGGCACCAGCCAACTCGGCGCTCTGCCTGAACCCGGTCGATGGTGTCTCGGCGCTGCCATGCACTGCAACGTCTTTCCTGAGGCTACCGAAGCTGAGCTTCCGCACGAGCAGAAGAAGGAGGATCGCCGCCAGGCCGCGGTTCAAGAGAGTAACGGGAGCTCCGGACACAAAGGTGGCAAGGTGGACCACCAGGGCTCCGTACGCGACTGTCCGCAAAGGTGTACGCCTCCCGCGCAGGAAGCGATAGAACACAGCGACATAGGACCATCCCATGGCGAAGTACAGCCCGGCCATCCCCAAGACCCCGCCGTTGTAATAAGCCGACCCCGTCGTCGAGAGATTTGCCGTGCCCCTTCTTGAGCCGTGAAGGACCTCGAACACCCTCGCATCCAGGTCACTTCCCGGATGCCACGGCGAGATGCCCATCAACCCCACGGCCCACTCCTTGAACCAGGATGTGTCCAATTCATAGACAAACCTGAACGCGATCCAACCGGCATACTGCTCTTCAAAAAAAACGCGTCGAGCCAACTGTTGGATGATCGCCCATACGCCAAGCGCCTCAATGCGACCCAAATACACCGACATCACGCCAAAGGTGCCAAGGGCAATCGCAAGCGATGCCACCGCGTAAGGGGTCCCTATCCTTACAATAGTTGATAGTCCAAAAACAACGGACAACGCGGCGAAGACCAAGAACGTACGTTGCCCTGTACCGACCAAGGCGAACAGAGCCAAGGGAACCGCCCCCAGGAGCCACAAGCGCAACATCCCTCGTCGACCGGCCTGCCAAAACCACACTCCCACTGTCGTAAGCCCTAGTGGCAAGATCACGTTCTTGAATTGATTGACATATCCAGGTGCGAAGTATGAATCGCCCGAATATGCCGCCAGTCTCGCCGACACCACGTCCCTAATCGACCCGAAGAACAAGGCATCCCAAAGGAGGTTGTACCCAACAGCGTAGTAGTACGCGGACGTAACGGCCACCGACAGGATAGTCAGGAGTAAGAGGAGGATCTTTGTCTCCCTCTTGTCGGTCTCGAGAGGAGTCCGCAAGAACGATCCCCGCGCTCCCGCCAGGGGAAAAGCGCTCGAAGCCGCGAGCGCGCCGGCAATGAAGGTCAGCAGAGCGAGGAACAACAGGATGAAGTAGGTCACGTCGCTATCCAACCGAAAATCCAGCAGGACGATCGTGCCCAGGCCGTAGATCCACTGAAAAAGGATGAACCAAGCCGCTGGATTCATCCTGAACGCTGAGCGTTGAGTCACAACGCCCATCAGGGCCAGGAACGAGTATGCTGCCCCCGCAATAACGTTCTCAGACATCATGATCGACCGGAATCAGCACTCGACGCCCCGAAATGGGCCTTGCCGAAGGCGTTCCACTGCGGGCCTTGTTGGGGATACTGTCAGCGTTCGCGGCATGTCCTGCCGGACGCAGTCCCAGAAAGTGACACCAGAAATGCCTTGGATCGCGGCACTCACCTTCACCATTCACGTTCTCCTTCACTATCAACAAAGCGATTGCCACGAATCGAGATGTGCCCCAGCTCCGCTTGTCGCCTCGCGAGTCGTTCGCGGGCGACGGGCTGGAAGGGATAGGCGGTTCAACCGCCCTGTAGTCCGGAAACGGATGGTAGAACGGGGCCCGTCAGGAGTCAATGAGGCAGAGTGGATGGCGGTGGGGATGGCGTGGTCAAGGGTTGTCAGGGTGCCGAGGGCACGGCGACCTTCGACGATCCGGTCATGCTTCTACTCCCCTGCGCTTCTGCCCCTTGGGGAGCTTCGGACTCCAGAGGCTCTTGGGATCAGGGAGAAAGCACAGGTACTTACCCGTCCACCGATTTTCGGTAGGCTCAACCCGGAGAATCCGGCAATTCAATGCGCATTCTGTTCCTGACCCAGTGGTTCGATCCCGAGCCCATTTTCAAAGGGCTCGCCTTCGCGAAGCGGTTGGCCCGAGCCGGTCATGAGGTTGAGGTACTGACGGGATTCCCAAACTATCCAGAGGGCAAGCTCTACGACGGATACCGATTGCGCCCATGGGAGAGGGAAGTCATTGACGGTATCTCGGTAGTCCGCGTTCCGCTGTTTCCGAGTCATGACGGCTCTAGTGTGAAGCGCACGTTTAACTATTTGAGCTTTTCCCTATCTTCCGCTTTGCTCGGGCCGTTCCTCGTGAGATCTGCCGACGTGGTGTACGTGTATCATCCGCCAGGCACCGTCGCGTTTCCGGCTGCCGTTCTCAAGGTGCTCCGAGGGATGCCGTTCGTGTACGACATCAACGACTTGTGGCCTGATTCGCTCCCGGCGACGGGGATGCTCAAGAATCGTGCGGCCCTGAAGGCACTCGACCTATGGAGTCGACTAACCTATATGATGGCGACCCGCATTGTTATTGGTTCGCCCGGAGTCAAGCGAGTGTTGCAGGAGCGCGGAGTCCCTGAGGACAAGATCAGCGTCATCTTCAATTGGTGCGATGAGGAAAAGTTGCTCCCCGCTGGGCGCCCCATCTCACCAGATGATCGTGCCCTGATGGAAGGGGAATTCAACGTGGTATTCGCAGGAAACATGGGCAGAGCGCAGGCGCTCGACGCCGTGCTAGATGCGGCGTCGCTGATCGCGGACAGGCTGCCCCATGTGCGGTTCGTTTTCATCGGTGGGGGGGTTGACGTGGGGGGGCTGAAGCAGCGGGCGGATGAGCTCGGCTTGACCAATGTGCTGTTTCTCCCGCGGCGGCCGATGTCTGAAATCGGTTCGATCCTCGAGTTGGCGGACGCCTTGTTGGTGCATCTTCGGGATGACCCGCTATTCCGTGTCACTCTTCCTTCCAAGACGCAGGCCTACCTGGCTGTGGGGCGCCCGATCATCATGGCGGTCCTCGGCGACGCGGCGGAGTTGGTGGAGCGGGCGGGAGGTGGGATCGGGTGTTCACCAGAGGACGCAGTGAGCATTGCGGCGGCTGTAGAGCGCCTGGCGGAGATGCCCCTGGAAGAACGTGAAGAGATGGGTCGACGCGGCGCGGAGTTCTATGCGAAGGAACTCTCGATTTCAGCCGGGACAAGGCACTTCGAGGCCGTCTTCGAACGCGTGGTAGGGGTGTGATGCCGAAGAACGGTTGCGTCGATGGGGGATAGGGCTACGCGTTCCATGTAAGAGGCCTGCGCGGGCGAAACGAGTGTTCGACGTGGTGGTTTCGACGGCCCTGCTTGTCGTGCTGCTACCCGTGCTCGCGGTTGCGGCTCTGGCAGTCTGGCTCGAGTTGGGACCACCGATACTCTTTCGGCAGGAAAGGCCCGGCCTTGGTGGCCGGCCTTTTAGACTGCTCAAGGTTCGAACGATGAGGACAAGCGTCGACTCATTGGGTGAGCCGCTGCCGGATTCTCAACGTTTGACCCGTCTCGGGCGACTGCTTCGGGCGACATCACTTGACGAGATTCCGTCCCTGTGGTGGGTCCTGAGGGGGGAGATGAGTCTGGTTGGGCCCCGTCCATTGCTGATGCAGTACCTTCCTCTGTACAACCGGGAGCAGGGCCGCCGGCACCATGTCAGACCTGGGATCACCGGCTGGGCGCAGGTTAACGGACGCAACGCTGTGGAGTGGGAAGGGAAGTTCGAATTGGACGTCTGGTACGTTGATCACAGTTCCATCTGGCTCGACTTGAATATCCCTGCAATGACTGCGCTGATAGTCGTTCGCCGTGACGGCACCTCTCAGCTCGGACATGCGACAGCGGAGCCATTCGATGACAACAGGTCTTGACGCGATCCTCTTGGGGGGCGGGCGGGCACGCGCGAGTCGTTGCGGACCTGGCCAGGGGGCTCGGGTTCACCGTTGTCGGCTGCGCTGACGTCAACATAGCCCCCCTGGGGCAATCCATCGACGGCGTAGGTGCTGGCGTAGTCGCCAGCGAGGGTGAGATCGCGGGGTGTCTCGAAGCCCGCCCGGGGAGTGTCCTCATTCTTGGCTTAGGGGACAATCGCGCTCGGCTCCCCCCTGTGCCAGAGCTTCCCAAGTCATCGGCTACCGTTTCTTGTCCACCAGTCCGCGACGCTGGGAACCGGCGTGCTCTGCGGCCCGCGGAGCGTGGTGCTCGCCGGTGCCGTTCTCAACAACCGCGCGAGCATCGGGCTGGGGTCGATCGTCAATACGGGAGCCATCATCGAACACCACACCATAGTCGGCGAAGGCGCTCACGTGTCGCCCGGAGCCCTCCTGGCCGGTGCTTCCCGTCTCGGGCTCCTACCCGAAGCTGCTCCAACGCCTGGCCCGTACCCACTTACCTCTGGTGGATATATGTGAAGCACCTTGATACTGATGCAGGCCCCTCCTGGACCTCCCGGCTTTCGGGAGGAACGATGGGAGTGCCAACAACTCATCGAACCCAGGAGGGGACCCATGCGCTTCTACACTGGCCAGCATCGATACTAC
>SDBT01003256.1_pt1 | contig 28183 bp, 6 predicted proteins | sample 2277101 | NCBI WGS metagenome assembly SDBT01 (sample SAMN10404973, study PRJNA504765) | marine sediment metagenome | isolation source: marine sediment core GS10_PC15, 103 cmbsf | place: Arctic Ocean: Southern Knipovich Ridge | collected 2010 | reverse complement strand
CCTCAAACACAGGAGTTTCAATAAAAAAGCCCGCGTTGAGAAGAGGAAAAGAGCGATTATGTTTCACAGTGCTAACACCGGAAACTTTTAAGGTGGACTTGTCAGTCGTTTCTACCACAATGGAGTTCTCATCCACAGTAAATGTGGCGGAAACCGAACTACTGACAGCCCCACACCTAACTAATGCTTCGCCTTCCTGCTTCACTTGTGCGGGCATTTCAACACTTACATAAGACGTTTCATCAGAGGCCATAAAAACTACATTCTCGCCCTTCGCACGGATGAGGATACCAGTCTTCTCCTCTGCGATTGCGGAACTAGCGGGCGCGATCTCATTACAGGTACTAAGAGCCCGCTTTAAATCTCTAGCAACGATAGTAAATTTCATCTGTTCCTCTCCGTTAGTAAGACAGTGGTGTCCTGCCCGTGTACAAGATAACTATAAGGTATCCTAAGACAAATGTCAAATGTAAATTACGGAGTTTCACTAGTAATTACGAAGCCACTTCCACCTCCAGTCAAAGTTCTGCCATTTAGCGAACGATCTTCAGTTGTAGTATTAGTATCATTAACTTCACCCATAGTATACCACACAGTTAAGTCACTCTTTGACGATGCATCTTGACGCAATTCTACTATTCCAGTTCCATCACCATCAATTTCAGTAACTTCAGTTGCAGTTAAGGCTCGATCCCATACTGCACAGGCATCCCAGTCACCTACGAAAAAGTTAGTAAAGGCATTGCTTTCCCGCGCTTTATTAATTGTAAATTCATTGATCCTCTTTCTATCATCTGCAAGGGTAGCTGTACCACGAAGAACGCCGTCTACATAAAATGACATTAGTTTTGTACTGAAATCATACGTACCAACTAGGCGATACCATCTTGTACCATTAGTCACCACAGTATGCGGGGAGTATTCGATCGTCTGAGACTCATCTGCCTGAGTATTCATCTGGAATTGCCACTTATTTTGTCCAGCCGTAGAAAGATCATCCGAGTATTGAATTCTCATGGTCGGAATTACACCAGTTGTATCAGAAGTGTGATGGAAACCTAGAATACGTCGATCATTTTGTCCAGATAAATCTGGTCGAACGTGGGCCATAATAGTGAAACTTCCTTGTCCATTTTCTGCCAAAGGTAGGTCCGTACTGGTAGCTGTCCAAGCGCCTGTAGCGTCTGTGCTGATGGAGTTATTGTTTGAGAATACAGTTATAGAAGATAGATTAGTACCAACGCTCATATTGACCATTGTGCCATCAAATGTACCATTATTGGTTACATTGGTGACGGTTGGGAAAGTACTAGCGGTGTCTTCGAACTGATAGTACACCGCCAGATCGTCTGCATGGACGTATGCACCCTTATCTACAGTTAGGTTGTGGATCCGTCCACTACCAAAGAGAACACTGACCTCTGAGCCCGATAGAGCAACCGTGGGCCAAACGCCAATTTCGTCTATAAACTGGTCTGGGAAAGCGGCCGACACTTGGTCAGATCCAACACGTCCAATTTCAAGAGTGTTAGAAGTACCAGTTAAGTTCGCTGTCAGAACGTCTGCTCCGGCACCCGAAACACCATTGATATAGATCTGTACGTTATCAGTGGCGGCATCCGCATCGAATACCCCCACAATCTGGACCCACTGCTCTATCCTTTCGTCTGGATTAAAGTCTGCGAAAGCATTATAGAGCTCAAAGTCATTGACCCAGAAATTAATACTGGCCCCATCCAGGTCCCAGTAAAATCCAAACCCATCCTTCCATCCAGGAATACCTCCACCAAGTACCCGTTGGGCAGGGGCCCCCGAAGAAGCTCCTAGAATAGAGTCATAAACAATCGGTGAATCTCCAGAATCTGTAGGTTCTCCATCCGTACTGGTTGGGTTCCATCTCGTCAAGAAAGACACGGTGAACTGTCTTCCCAAACCAAAGCCCAAGTTAGCTAGAGTATCTACTGAAATATAGTCATCACTTCCACTACCGCTCAAAAGGAGAGACTTCTCATTCTTTTCCGTATCAATAGTGGCAATCATAGATTTGATTTCAGTAATACCGATAGTACTGTTCAACAGGAAGGCATTGATTTGGTTCGCGAAGCCACTGCTGCCGCTAATAGTTCCAGCTAACAAATCGACTCCGCCAGACGACGTAGCTACTAGACTCGCCCCCATACTCGCCAATACACCAGAAGTTATCACTAAGACCAGAGGGGGAGCAGTTCCCACCCCTGTTATAGCCATCCCAAAGTCAGAACTAAATACGCGACCCACTGCACCCCCGAGATTTCCAAAAGTATTTTGAGCCTCAAGAAGGGCACCCAGGCTATTAATACCCCCTGTCCCTGTAATAGTAGCCCCAACATTTGATTGGGAGTCAAATCCTATAACAGCCTGAATACAGAATCTAACTGCCTCATCCATAGTCTGGAATGTAGTTAAACTGCCAAGCCTACAAACCTTAGCAGCGGCATGGTCTCCAAACAAACCTTCCGCAATAGGCTTGAAAGAACGGATATTAATCTTCCAATCCTCATTGAAATCTTGAATAAAAGAAGTATCAGTTCCATTAACATAGATATATTCTAAGAGGGCGCCCTCAAGCTGTAGACGAATCTCCTGTAGATTTTGGGGCTCATTTAATCTCAAATCTGCAGCGGTCAAGCGGCCAATGGCAGGGACAACCCGGGGCAGAGGGAACACAGGAGTGATTGCGGCAGTCAAGGATACATTATTCTGAATGCTATTGATTAGTGCGCCTAAGTTCTGGCCTCTAAATGGAGAAAACACGACAAGGATGGTATCGGTAGCTCGGAATCGAGGGTCGCCTGGCAGTTTGAAAGGAGTAAACCGAATATTAATTGTGTCATACGCAAAGAAAAGATCAGTAGTATTAATAGACGCGCCCAAATTCGTTGTCAAGAAGGATTCTAGAACAGCTCCCAAACTCCTAGCGTGTTGGGTAACCGCGATTGCTCCAAGAACTGAGTTGGCCGAACCTCCCGCACAGTCCGGAACTCCAATAGTGGCTCTCAAGTTTCTACTAGTAACCGTGCTGATCGTGAGAAGAGCTGTCACGAAAGTCTCAGCAACACCTATCCTGGCAGCCAAGTCACCCCTATCGCTAGAAGATAGAATACTTGCTCCCAGAAACGCCACGTTCTCGCTAAAGGTCATTATTGCGCCCAGGTTCGCTGGGTGCACTGGCTGGGAAAATGCGTTCAGGAATCTATCGCGTTCTCCTAGAGGAATCGCGCCAATAGTTCCTTGTATATTAAAAGCGCCGCCGCCTGTAATTGTGACTAGAAGATCTACTGCCGTATCAGCGGTTCGGATGAAAGCTGTTAATTCTCCAGGTGTTCCGCTGAACAAGCCAGTAATAGACCCACCAATAAAATCAACACTACCTTCCGCCCCACTAATAGTAGTACCTGTTACCGCACCGACGAAATCAAAAGGCCCAGGTATGGCTGGGTTGAGAAGAGCTCCCAAGTTTCCTGGAAATAAAGAGGCAGTAGTTTTGGAAGGCAGGTCTGCGATATCTCCTACGGTAGTACGCAAGAACGCAGACAGGTTTGGGGCAGGAACCCCAAGCATGCGGCCTGGTAGGTCTTTAAATTGGAAACCTCTAATATCTCCGAGCAAATCACCAAATTGTACAGGCTGGAGAAGGGCTGCAAGATCCAAAGGTGTATGAATTCGGGCACCAAGATTTCCCGGCTGCTGAACAAAAATTTGGGCAGACAAAGAGGGGGCTACAAGACCCACCATTTGGGCAGCAAGATTTGCCACCAAGGCTTGGATGATTGCAGGAAGATCATGTTCACCAAGCTTACCCAGAATAGTGGCTAATAGGTTCGCTTCTAAGAGACCGAAAATTTTGGCTGGAAGATTAGGAGTTTGATTTACAATAAACACACACGCAGGCATGTCTTTGAAACCGAATCCCCTAATACTTATAGCCAGATCTTTGATAGTAAGGAAATCTACTATTGGGGCTTGAGTCTGGAAAGCACGAATGGCTGCAGTTAGATCGGGAAACTTGTACTGAGTGGGGGGTTTCGAGACCGTACCCTCAGTGATAATAAAATCAGAGATGAGAGTTGTACCGCCGCTACTACCGATAACGGCTTGAACGTGAGGACCCGTATGAGCTTGAATAACAGAACGAGCTACTGCGGCAGCCTCTTCCCGGCCCGCATTCCATAAAGCGGTATTATAATGGAACCGGTTATATGTCATCTACCTCTATCCTCTATTTATTTTCCTTCCTACAATGCTTCGATCGCAATCCAGGTTCTACCGATTGAGGTACGAACATTTAGATCGGCTCCAGCATTGTGGAAAACTTGGACTGAAAACTGATCTCCCGCAACGACCGGGATGGGGGCACTGTGCGCTTGGTGGATTACGATTTGGTCGGAACCCGGTGCCAGAGTGCGTACCTCACTATTCCCCTGGGGCAGCCTGGCGTAATTCTTCAAAATGAGGAGATCCCTACGCCCGGCTGTTATAGGGCTACTGGTATCTCCGTCCCACATAACCTGAGCACTCACCCTAACGTGGGTGATACCCAATCCGTCAGGTACTGTAAGTACCTGCCCGCTACTGGTAGTGAAATAACCATCGGTATCAAGTTGTGCATGATCGAAGGGGATGATGAGGCCGTCGGCCTCGGGGACAGGCTGGTCTGAGCCGCTGAGGGTGGCTTGGGCTCCCGAGAAGGCGAAGCTCCTATTGGCAACAACTAGACTGTCCGTAAAAATACCCGCACCGGTGGTGATCGACGACTCATAAATATCAGTACTACCATTACCAATCGTAAGTCCGGTAGTAAAGGTACCTGTTACGGCAGTGAGTTCTCCTGTACCATCTAGTTCAACTGGCTTGAGAGCGGTAGTAGTAATAGTACCATCACCACCATCATAAGCTTCTTGGAGAGTACTGGCTCCTCCCCCTCCTCCAGTACCACTAACTGGAGTAACGTTTTCAATGGAAAACCAAGTTCTTAATAGATCGGATTCAAGAGCAATGCTGCTCCCAGAATTCTGAAAGACTGCTATCTCGAACTCATCGCCATCGTTAACCTCTATTGGGGCAGATACTACCTGTGTAATAACCGATGCCGAGGGCGTCCCCATAGACTGTATTTCTGAGGAAAGTGGAAGTCTTTGATAGTCTCTCCTAAAATTCATGGACCGTACAGTGTTATCACCTGCATCCGAGTTCCAGAAAGCTTGGGCCTTAAGAACCACATGCGTAATACCTTGTCCCGTAGGTACCGTAAGGGCCTGACCACTACTGGCAGTGAAATAGCCATCAGTGTCATATTCTGTATGATCAAAATCAATAAATGAAGTTTCGCCGGTGAGAATGGTTTGATCCCCGCCGCTTAATGCGACCAGGGCTCCAGAAAACTCTCGCCCAGAAATTGTGGTAGCCCCACCACCACCGCCGCCAGTATCAATACGTACTACCCCTCCTCCCTCATTTGTAAGAGTATCGTTAGTAACCTTAATGGTATTGACGTTAGCTACCGAGGGAGAACCATCCTGCTCCTCTACTGTTAGGGCTGTGCCTGCTCCACCCATCGAAAATACAGAGAAGAACGTATTTGTATTTGAGAGAACCTCAAGAAGTCCTGCAGTGTCTTGGAAAACCTCAGCACCGATAGTTTCTCCACCAGAAACCGCTATTACTGGCGTTGAAGTGTGATGCACAAAGGCCGCCGTACTGCTTGTTATTGGATCATCTGAGTCTTGAGAGACTTGGGTCCCGTCAACTTTTATTCTGAGAAGCCGTCTTCCTACGGTACTATCTTCCCATCTTACGCTAAGAATTGCCCGTATGTGGCTTACTCCGGTAGCAGGAACTATAAAGTTTACACTATCCGTACTGGCATCAAACCAATCCCCCTCATCGAAACTTTCTGTGTCCCAGAAGAGGGGAGTGTTGACAGTATTACTTGCATCAATACCAGTAGATGTGGTAACTGTAGCGGCAGAAACTTCACCGGCGCCTGAGCCGCCAGAGCCTCCAGTGAGAATGGTTACTTGCCCCCCGGTGTCGTCAGTTAAGGTATCATTAGAAACTACGATAGTGGTTACATTATTTACCGACGGAACACCGTCTACCTCTTTTATTGTGATAGTAGAGCCGCCGCCTCCTCCTCCGAACCCACTTGTATCAATAGTGACCTGGCCACCACCGTCGTCAGTCAAAGTTCCGGTCGTGACAACGATAGTCGTTACATTGGTTACCAACGGGTCGCTGTCAGTCTCTCTGACCGTTAAGGTACCAGTAGATACTGGGATACCGGAGACAGTTAAACTAGTGGAGAAAGTTCCAGTAACTGCAACCAGATCTCCGACACCAGTCAATTGCAAAGGCTTACCACCGATTATGGAGATAGTCCCATCACCATTGTCATAAGCATCTTGGAGAGTACTGGCCCCTCCGCCTCCTCCTCCAGTAATATCAACTGAGAGACCAGAGACGGTAAGAGAATCCGCAAAAATTCCACTGGCCGATGTAAGTAAACCGCTAACATCAATGCAATCTGCAGTAACCTTAGGGGCTATAACACTGTCTCTTCTAATGGTAACAAATTCAATAGGTGAAGGGATTGCCGGTTGAGAAGAAATCATCCAAAATTCAGTATCGGGGGTATCAGTTCCGGAAGTTGCATTGAGCCCATAATGAGTACCCTGCGCGGATTCGAACGGTTCAGTCTTAACCTGCCATTGAATCTGTTCTGCACTTCCCGAAGTCATGTCATGCGAATGTACTTGGAAGTGGGGAAGTATAGATTCTCCAGCTGAGTCCTGACCTCCCCAATTACCACTATCTAATCTATAGTTCTGACTTAAAGTAATATTTCTTAATTTAGTCAGAGGGTGCACATTGGTAGTATCTCTAGCGATCAGAGTATTGGCAAAAATAAGGACAGTTTCATCCTGGGTCGGAGTATAAGTAATATCTAACCCAAAATCTCCATAGACCTGGCTAAAGGTAGTAAAAGAGGTAGATCGAGTATCTTGTACTGACTGTTGTAAAGCATCTTCCCGCATTATGAGGATTCTTCCTCTTCTAAAGTCAGAAAAGGCAGTGGTGTTAGAAGCAACCTCTACTTTAAAGGTATGATTACCTTTAGTAAGATTAACTCTTCTTATATCACAGAATGGATGGATGGAACTTTCGGCAGTGTTGCCTCTAAACCATTCAGTACCTACATAAACATCATCAACACTAAATCTTACTCTTGGGCCGGAGCCTGCACCCGCACCTCGGGTTTCACAAGATGCCCAGAAAATATAGTCACCGGCCTTAACAATGTCGAAGGTGGCTTCAAGCTGAGTATTATCGGCACCACCAAACCCTAGTGAAATATCATTTCTAAAGGTAGAATCATTCTGAACCTCAAAGAAATAATCTACATCTTTGATAAAACTTTTGCCTATAGGCCAGGCAACAACAGCCGCAGCAGCAAAAGCCGCAAGGCCTGGACCCGATACGTTCCGGTACTCCATGTCAAAACTATCTCCAGTACCTGTGACAACCGTCATACCGGCTAAGAGGCCACAAACCCCATCTCTAGTTAGACTTTCAGAAGGTTGACGGTTCCTGCTGGATAAGAATCCCAGTTCTGTATTCCCCAATAATAGTTTAGCCTCATTGAAGTCAATTGTGTTGTTACCGCCAAGAGATGCAGTCCAAAAGACAGCATATTCTATACCTGATATTGTAGGATCACTATTAATACCTACAGAAGTAAAGCTGCTACTAGTGGTAGTCTGTTGGGCATCACTAGAAGCAAAAATAACTGGTGGTAATGGAGAAGCCAAAGGTCCAACATTTAGTTTTCCAGGATGTTGAATCTCAACACAAGAACCTATGAAGAGAGCATCCCCAAGTACCTCTAGACTTCCGCTAACTCCGACTTGGTCTCCTTCAAAGTTGACAATCCCAGAGCCTGTTAGGGTATCTTGTACTGATAAAGTGCCAGGAAGAGTAACATTCCCATCTACAAACGGGACAAAGTTTTCAGATCCAGAAACGCCAAGGTATTCTTCGATATTAATAATAGCATCTTTTAAATTATTATGGTGCCGAGAAACGATTGTAAAATCAACATTGTTAGTAGCGAAGTGTTCTAAAGCAGCTGTGTCGTCCGAGCCACGTTCGGCATTTAAAAAGTTTGTTGTATCGGTTCCACTATAGGCAATAGCCTCAGAATTGAGAATGTTAGCACCAGTCAAGATGGTTACAAAGCCTACATCTGGAAAGCCAGATGTCGTAACGACCGGAATGGTGGTAACGGAATCATCTATAGCCGATGTTAATCGAGTTCGAAGATTATTGGCAACCACATATAAAGAGGTGTCATCATCTAACGAAGCCGGGAAATTTATTGTTTGTGGCATTTTATCCTTTAGGCCAGGCTTGTCGTTCGGATCACGGTGTTAGTACCTGTAATCACGGCCTGATCTCTTGTATTCTCTCTAATAAACTTGTCATCTATAAGAATATCTTGGTGGTGGGTTCCGGAAACTGCATCATCTACTAAACCAAACACAGTAACGATGCCTGTCGTAGTTACATATTTAGTTCCCGTAGTTTCGAAGGTAGCTCCGTCCGAAAAATCGACGGAAACTACATCAAACCCTTTGTTAAGGAACTTGGTAGAGGCGGAGAATTCCGCCCCTTGAACCTCGTCAATCAAGAAATCGCCGGAAATGGTAGCGACGTTTATAACATTGGGGGGACCTGCGGAAACAGCTAGGTCATTAACAAAGTGGGTGGGGAGAAGACCGCTAACGGATGTATTATACTCCGCATCTACACCAATAATACCAATTCCTGTAGTAGAAAGCAAGTCGTAATTAGCCTCTACTCCTGAATTTATCACTGTCCAGTAGGCCTCATTTAGAGTAGTCATTTGACAGGCATTGGACCCAGACTCAAGCAAACGGGAAGCTATTTGGTGGACCTCAGTTGTAGGGGTATAAATAAAATCTATCCCCGATCCCGTACTAATCAAAATCTTGAAAGGCAAGACAGCCATATCATTGATGCGATTATCTGTAATAGCAAGCGTACTTGTGGTACTATAAAGAGGTGATATCTTATCTGTAAAATCTGTTCCAGGTGCGCGAAGTGGTTTCCAACGTGCAGCTAAAACACCGCTAGTAGAAGTACCAATATAAAGATGTCCAGTGGTTGTAGTATACTCAGCAGCAACCGAAAGAACCTCAGTACCGCTAATGATCGCGCTGGAAATCACAGCCCCACACTGGAGGTCGACTACATCTATCCCAGATTCGGTCGCCAGGATTGCGAAACGGTCCTCTGCGATGAAAACATCCTGTATCCCGGACCCAGTGATGGGTGTAGGAGAAATAGCCGTGTACTTCTCTCCTGGGACTTCGAAGCCTTCGAAGCCGGTTACAGCCATTCTAACACTCCTTCAGCTGCCAAAAAATCTTTAGCTTGCCCGTCTGATCTCCAATAGTTTCAGTCTCTGGAATGTTGGTACGTAGAAAAATACTCGTAGTACCGGACGAAGGAATATCCCCCACTGTAATACCTTGATTAACTCGGGATGAAACCAAGTACGGCGTGTTGAGCTGCTCGGAATCAGAATTGAATTGGTACTTAAGCTGTGCATAACGACCGGTCGGAAAGAGAAGGCTATTTTCGGCTACTTGTTCAAAGGGAAGGGATCCAGAAATGGTACCCCAAATCGGATCAAACTTGTTGGCAAGAGCAGGGGTCTCCACTTTTGTTCCAACTGTATCTGCTCCGTATTCCACCATCACTGTGAAATTATGGAAGTGCCAGAAGTAATCATTATCATTGAATTGGCCTTCGCGAACAAAGTCTCGAGTCCGCACACACTGATAACTGAGCATATGAATTAGGCTATCCCGATCTACACAATAAACCAAATCCATCATCCGCTTCAATTGTTGATCACTACTTGATCCTCGCCACGGAATAATATTAGCGAAAGACACAAAGGGAGAAAAATCTTCAACCAAAGCATCTTCAGCAAAAAGATCGGCAGTGGTTTCTGTAATAGGCCCGGCTACAATAGTCACACTTTCGCTAGGGGGTGAGCCTGTAACCGCAGCTTGGAAAGTAAAGATATCATCTCCATCGTCCTTGATAAAATAAAATAAATCGTTACTACTTACATAGCACATGGTATCCACAGGGGAAGATACAGTTATTGTAGTCAGACCCGGTACGGTGCCTAAATCTATGTGAGTAATAAACTCTACATCGTTAGGATTATCTGCATCACTAGGGTTATTGCCCAATCGATAAACATTGATATGGGTCGCATCGTCTTCTCCGAAGATCGGGCTAGTAAGAGCATAAAAATACGGAGCACGATAAGTAACAGTTCTCATATTCTGTAAGTGCTGATCAGCAATTGTAGTATTAGCCGCAAAGCTTCCATCCACAATATCTTGAGTTAGTTGATCGTTTCTCCAGAACACATCTACATATTCGCCACCCGTGGTCATGATGATACCGTTGTATCTTCCATTACCTATAACAAATTCGTTCTCTCTGGTGATAATATAAATTTCTCCACGATCATAATCGGGGATCCAACCCACCGGTTCAAAAACATTGGCTGCAGCTGAAGCGGTGTTATTATCATGTGTATAAGCGATATCTCCTGTCATGTGTTGGGTACCCAGGTAGTTGGGAGGATCTGCATCAATATCATAACGATCCCAGATAGGCCGCATATCGGTATTAACAGTCCCGCTGATATTGATGTTAAGAACCCACAACTCCTTAGCCTCCTCATGATAGAAAGCGTTAGAGCCTGTGTTCCCAATCTGGGTATCCAAAGATGTACTGGTCACCTGTTCTCTAGCTTCTACTTCTGGATTCATCAAACCAATAACATAGTTAGATGTATACTTAGGATCAAATCTAGAAGGCTGGTCTGAGGTGTGGGCCCCTAACATAAACTGTTGTTTCTGAGTACCCAAGCCTGCTCTAGTATTCGGAGGAGTTATGCTAGCTCTAGTATCTATAGTCTTGAGCGTAGCGTTTCCATCGACATCTATTGAGGTTCCATTTTCTTCTACTGATTCGAACTCAAACTGGAGAAGAGCAGGGTCTCCTCCCCCATCAAATATCGGAGTCAGATAGGTCCCAGAGGATAGATAAGGTCCGTAGGGAACAGATCTAAATTGTATATTTGGTCTTTTTCCTGTAGTAAACCAGTTAGTACTCGCATTCATATCCGTCTGGAGAGCTGCGATACCGTCATCAATATCCATGAATGTTCCAATAGCTAGGGCTCCGCCCACAGTAGCAGTCAGGTTGGTATCAAACCTGAAAATCGGCCCTTGACCAACTCCACCATCGAAGGCGTGGTAAGCATACCCAATCATATCCCCGGGTTCCGCGTGCCAATACACTGGTTTCTTGGCACTAACTACCTGAGCATCCCCTTCATGGGACTCATCCATCAAGGCAATTTCCTTCACAATAAACGGATCCGCAGAGGGCTCATTGACTTGAATATCACTATCTTGATAGTCAAAACCATCTCGGAAGCGACACAAAAACCACCCCGAATCGTTTCGCGTCTCACTAAAACGTCCCGGAGTCGATACAGACGTAATGATGCAGGGGTCTTTGATTACATTCTCCGTATTAATCGCAACTATCCAGTCGTTCTGGCCCGTAAAAGAGCCGGAATTAAACCCAATCCAAGAACCTGAGATGGGGATCTCCGGTTCTAAAGCCAAGCGGTCTGCTTTATTAATTCCGTCCTTAAAAATTTCCAGTGAGGTTATAGAAGATGTAAACCCGATACCTGTACTGGTTGTCCAGGGTTGAATTTGCACCGAAGAAATAACGCCCGACCAAGTGGTTACATTACTGAGATCGAAAGTAAGGGTCTGTTCTGCCCCATTACCTATCTGTCCAGAAGTAGTAGAAACCGCAGAATGTTCTGTGTCAAACGCGGTCATGGAGTGATTTCTCCAGAAAAGCCTGGGCCCCTCAAGGTGGTCCGAGGGAGTTACTGTGCCGGGATTTGTCAGCACCAAGACCGACGTATCATAATCTTCTGCCCTAAACGGAAGAAATCCATTACTAATAGCGGGCGCAGAGTCGGGGCTGGAAGCTTGATTATCTCCTATGACCTGATTCAAGAAATATTTGGGCGTAGTTGTAGTACTTAGGTTACCTCTAAATGTTCCCGCAGCAATATTGTTACTCGTAAATCCGGTAGTAGACCACCCTCTAAGTCTTCCTTCTCCGAAATCTACCCTGTATGCAATACCTGAGAGAACTACAAGATTGGTAACAAAATCCTGCTGCTCGAGACCAGAGAATGCGTTGGATACAGGGACAAACCGGTTCTCAGAATTGTTCCTTGATCTAGCGCCGATTGCGTTAGAACTATTATCTAGAGCTGTCCATTTGAGGTTGTCCGGCTGGTTGGATGTCTGGGTCAATCTCCCAAAGAAGGGTCCATTGGCGCTTAAAGCTATTTCAATATTGTCGTCGGCCTTATCTCCAGTTTTATCTATAAACACAAATCCTTGAGCTGTCTTCTCAAACCGATTAAATAATTTTAGTTCAGTTACTTGATCAGACGGTTTTCCAATAGGAGAATCGTCAATTTCTACCTCAGTTTGGGTACCATCGGCTCCAAAATCTACCAAGCTATCATCATTAATAGCCCTCCATTCCTGTACGGTCCTGTCTACTGAAGGCCTCTGTTCGTATCTGATATATCTAGGTGCCCCAGATACTGTGGTTCCTGATACCGAACCTAACCATAAGCCTGCGGATCCGGTCATTGTAATCAGAAAAAACTCGGTATTGTCTGTACTAACAGACATGGTAAAGTTAGCACTGCTTGGTTCATTTGTATATAATTCAATACGATCTAGCTTCCAGCGAGCCCCCATATCTGCATCTAAGGAAGTAAAAAAAGAACCCGAAACTGTGAGGGCAGTGGTAGTAAAATCTTCGTCTATGAGGTCGTTCATTTCAGGTATAGACACCACTTGGCTGCCTGAAATAGTTCCAAGTTCGTTCAAGGTATTCCTAATAAACCCTTCTCCTAACATATTTCTTTCGACCATTAGTTACAGTCCTTTAATGGGGTTTTCCATCTCACAAGCAAAGAAGCATCTCTATTCTCATCCCCTGTGAGATTTTTGGGAATGGTAGTTCGAATATAAGCTGTTACAGAACCTCCTGCCGGTACATTTAGAACCGACAACGGGAGCTGATCGGACCCTACGCCCGCAAAAGAATCTAGAGTTCCAGAAACAGAGATTTCAATCAGCTCTGAAGGATTAAGCAGCTGAGTTCTTGTAAGATCTTTGGTCAGCCTGTCACTAAAATTTGACTTAGGATAGTTGTAGATCTTAAGATTCTCTAATAATGCCCAAGTAGAAGCGGTATTCTTAGCGGGCTGAGTGGGTACAGCTGTAAATAAAAGTGCTGTGGAATTATCTGGAGTCGCCGCGAATCTTTGTCCTACCTCGCCTCCAAGAACTACAGTGGCCCCACCTTCCCGCACTGAGTCCCAACTTTCATCAGTTCCAAATACAGGCTCTCCGTCAATGTAGAGGACTAGAGTTGCACTCGCCCCACCAGGACCTTCAACGTTCCCCTGTGCCGACCACACTAAAGCTACGTGAAAAGTATCAAATCTTTGGAATCTATACTGGCTGACATTGGTAACAAACTGAAGTAAGTTCTTTCCATCAAATACCATTGGAATGAAGCCCTGATTTGGTCTGTAGAAAAGACTTAAGAACTTGCCATCAGGACGCATAATGCGGAACACCGCAGGAATGATGGGTCGGTCTGCCGCCAGTCTTCCACTAGTATCCCAGTCTGGCTGGAACCAGAACTCGACAGTCCCTGTGGCAATATCTAATCCCTCCAAGAAAATAGTAAATGCTTCGCTGTTATTCAGATATAGAGACGGCGAGAATTTACAAACATCATCAAATTTATTCCGTACGAATCTAAAGTCATCAAGAGTAATCTCCAATTCATTAGTACCCTTGGTACCTCTAAACTCTATCTCAAAGAATCGTATACCCGGAGCCTGAGCAATCCTTTGGGAAAACGTTCCATCTACGCTGGTAGTTACCGTTACATCCTCGGTAAGGAAGTCTACCTCACTGTCTCCAGTGTCCGTATTGAATTGGAAACCGGGCTGAAAAGGTATAGCAGAAATACTGTCAGCCGTCCTAAATTGAAGCTTCAATTCATTCCAACCGCTCTGCAGATTCATACTCTTAAAATCCCAACGATAAAAAGTCTCACTATCATTACCTAACTTAAGATTACCAAACGTTGTATCTAAAAGACTTATATCGTTAATGTTAATCCACAAGGAAAAGAAGTCTCTCTGGGACCACAGAGGGTCATTATTACCATCCAAACCGTCCGCAGTAATCTTAGCCACCACATCTGAATTAGCAGCATAAGTAATCTTGGTAGTCGTACTATTAGTTCCTCCCGGACGTCTATCCTGGGAACTTTCCACAACAGTGAGCGGGGTGCTCTGCTCTAGCACCTCTATTAGACGTAGTTCATTAATGATGATAGAGTTAGCATCCTCGTGAAGACCTTGAGGCTCCGTAACTTCAAAAGTAAAGTCCTTAGCGGTAACTGGGGCGCCAGTAAGAGTGCCGCTAAACGTAATTACATTTTCAATTCCCAATCCCACCAACAGGGTAGTCTCTAAACCTCCTACAATTCCCTTAAGAGTAAAGTTATGAGGAGAGTTAGTACCGGCAGAGGCAGATTGGGCAGAAAGATTGGGATCCCTTGACCATTCCAACCTAGTGATGGGCCGCTGGGCTGCAAGAGAAATCGTAACCGTATCGGAAAATCCGGTGGATTGCCAGTAGCTACTAAGGTCGCCATCATTGATAAACCCAACAGCATGATCAGGGGTTGAGGTAAGCGAACTAACACTGGCTGACAGCATATGGTTAGTCTCTACAGACCCCGTTAGTATAGATTCCTCGAGAACCTCTTCATACATAACTATTTCGGCCACTCTAGTTTGAGGGCCACTGGTCTGAGGGTCTGTTGATTGGAACACATTGGTATCTGTATCGAGGCTGGATTCCACACTATCGTCAGGAAAAACACTAGTGGTTATTCGCACTCGAATACCTTTGGCTTCCACCGCCGTCTGGAATATATAAGTAAAACCAAAGCCCCCTTGGAAAGTATTTATACTACTAAAACTGGCCTGATCAATATTTTCCCAGCTACTGTCTAGATTAGGATCCTTTGTATCACCCAATGTATTAAGTTCCAGCTTCTGGAAACGGAAAGTGGTTGGATAAAACTGTTCATTGAAACCTTTAACCTTAATAGCTTTGACAGATTTGGTTTCGATTACATCTGATTGGGTATTCCTAAAAACTCTCCAGATAGAATGGGGAAAAGTATCGGCAGAGTTGGTGTTACCAGTAACAATATCTCTAACCTGAACGCCCCAGCCATCAAAATCAGCAGCAAATTCATCAAACTGGTTATCGAAAGCTCTATATGGGTCTCCTAGGTTGTCAGCAGTTGTCGTGGAACTATTTCCCGTGGGGCCTGCCGCCGAACCATAATCCACCCCATCCAGCACATCGATAGGTTGGCCTAAAGAAAACTTGAAACTAGAAATATCACTGAGTACAGACTTCTTGTTATTAAACCATTGCGAGTTTTCAGTAAAAACTTCCGGGCTTCTTGGCTTAATCTTAATATAGAAGAGGGCCTGTCCAGGGGTATTGAAACGATATTGTTTCGGCGGGTCGCCCGATCCAGGTATCTCCTGCAGCTGTGCTGCCATTTTTACTGCCACCCAACGCACAGTGGTGTTTGGAACTCCGGCACCAAATGCTCGGAAAGAAACTCTTTCCGGATTACTCACTGCAGAGAAAGAAGACGAAGAATAAGTCCAAAAGCTTTCATCATCCCCATCCCAAAAAACTTGATCAATGCTTCCTATATCACTATCTGGGGTTGGGCCTACCACATCGTGTCTCTTACGTACAACGTCGGTATCATTAGCTATTATATATTTCTTACCTAAATCTAAGGCTATGACAGGAAAATCACTCCCACTAATGAAAGTGGATGTCTTGTTATCTGACAGGAAAGTTCCTAAGTCTGACCATGCGGCATTATATCCTGCACCAAAAATTAATGTGGTAGCAAGATTTGGATAGATGCGGGCTTGATTCAAAATAGACTGTGGGGTGAACTCTACTTCCAAAACACTGGAACTAGATTCCGAATTGGATACATTGGAAGAATCTTCCCACTCATCTTCAGAAGTGCTAGAGAATCTGATCCAGCGGGCATTACTAGAACTGCCTGCCCATACAACTTGGTTCGGGTCAGCGGTACTGTCCGAACTAAAGAGAACACTGCCTGTATTCCAGGTACTTTGGGTAGGAGCATCAGAAATCAATTCGAACAGATCACTTCCCACATCTATATCATGAAGTCTGCCTAGGTCCACTGCAGTATATATAGTCTGACCCGAACCTACTTCACTACTAGACCCTGCCCGTTGAAATTCTCTCACGTTGTCTAACGGTAGGTCGGTATTGTTGGCAGCTTCCAAAGGAATAAGGTAGCCTGCTCCAATACCAAAATCAGACAGCCAATCAAAACCAGAAAGTTGATTATCGGGAGGACAGCCAGTAACAGCAGCGAATGCTGTGCTGTTAGCGTGAGTTGCCCTCTCAAACCTATCACAATTTCTGGAAAAAATTATCCTCATTCCCCGGGTACTTACAATACCATCAGGCAATAAGAACGTACTGACTCTAGAAAAAGGCCCATCCGATTGACTGGCAACGCCTCCTAGAGAGTCGGAACTGGGTCTAGGATCTAAGCTTCTCCAGCTCCCAACGTCCTTGAAATGGTTATTATTATTGAGATCTGGCTCTTCTCCTAACTCTACCGCAGTCCTTAGAATCTCAACCTGAAAGCTTATAGGCCACTGTGTAGCCACGAAGGTGCTAGCTTGAGTCTCATGATGAAAAGCAATACGAAAACCTGCAATGTCTCGGTCCTCCGCCCACTGGGCCCCTAATATACCGGGGTCACTAATGGTCATCTGGCGGAAAGATTGTACCCCTTTGAATCGATCCTGAGTTAAAGCATTACTAAATCCCTGAGTCTGAGTCTTAGACCCCCCACTGGGAGTACCTGTATCATTGCCGGAATCAAAAGGCTGCCACCAGTGGGTAGAGCCGGTGATAGTAACAAAATCTGCTGCCTCTACAGGCTCAAGGTTAGAATCAGTAAAACCTTTCAGTTCGTTAGAATCTCCTACACCTAGATTCCAGCTCTTATACCATTTAGCAGTCGTAGCAGCAGGCAGTTGTAACTTCAACACCCACTCGTCTGTCCAGAACTTCATTACTCGTAGAGTAGAAAAGGTATCTACAACCCCATTGTCCATCCTACAATCTATTTCTACACGAAGAAAACGAGTATTTTGTTTGAGTTTAGCCTTAGAAAATGCAGCTAAGGTGGCAAGAGAATTACTTTCATTACCTACGGCTACAGAACTGGATTTAACCCAAGTAGTAGACCGAAGAAGGTTACTTCCATAACCGTCAATTTGAGTCCCTATGGCAGCTTGTGCACCAGATAGAGTAGGAGCTCCGATAAAACGTAGCGTAGGCCCAGCACCACTAAAAAACGCACTGTAATCAGTATCAAGTTGGATGATGGCATTACCGACATCAATCTGGTCTGCAAACTCAGTAAGGTTCACAGTTTGACTTAGCTCAAATTCAATATCTTCAAAATTATCTGCAATGACAACTCCATGTTCTGGGATTCTGGTATCAATAGCTGCTCCAAAACAAAAAGTTCCTGTCTGGAACTCGCCTGCTGAGGTATCTTCATCTGGAGCCTCATCGATATTTCTTACACTTGGAACACCAAAAGCAGTGCCCGAGTTAGTTATGCCTGTTCCCGACTGTATAACTACAAGGTCCCACCCTGTCAAATTACCAGTCTCAAATCCTGGATTGACGAGAAGATTATCAGTAAGGAAACTGCTGGCAGTACCGCTAACTAGATTAACTAGTCCATAACATCTGGCATTCTGAGCAATATTCTCTTCCTCTTTTAATATCTTATCTCCTACGAAGTCTACTCTTCCTGGGGGACCAACAGCAGGAATGGTGATATCTGACTGTTGGTTGAGCTTATTAAAGTATAATAATTGCCTAGCACTATTTATATCTACCGGGATATCTAGTATTAAATCAGCAGCTACTCCTGTATTGTTGGTAATCACTAGGGGAGTAGCTTCCCCAGTAGACCCTGTGCGCGCGTCATCTATAGTCATAGCACCAAGTATTCTACCTTCTTCTCCGAAGCATACTTGATCTTCCTCAAAATTTACCTGGACATCATGAATGGAGAGTTGTAAAGTAGGGCGAAATACCAATCTAAGAAATTGAGGAGAATCCCCCAATTTATATTCGGCCTTACTGGTACTAGAAGTGAGTAAATCAGCGGTAGTAAAGGTTTCACCATCTGACGAAAACAAAATTTGAGTGTTATCTCCTAAAGACTCAAATGATTGTGACACAGCAAAGACTTGAAACTCTGAAATCTTTGTGCTCCAGTGAAAATTACTAAAGTATCTAAATCCAACGGTTCGAATAGCATCAAATTCCCATTGAAACCTATTCCATTGGAATTCGTGGAAGGTAACTTGTTCTCTGGTATTCACACCTCCCAGCTCACCTGCATTGTTGACGAAATCTACCCCTTGCTGGGGGTTTACAGTGCCGTCCGCAGCGATATTATCCAGTATAACAGGATTTTGTAGAAGAATATCTTGGGCACTGGATGAAGTCTTAGTCGTGATGAGCCCTCTAGGAGTTACTATTCTCTGGCTGTCTATCTCGACGGCTGTAATCGAAGGAACCAATTGGAATCCCGGCTTGGACCCATTACCCCCCTTAGCTCCTGTAGATAGTGCTGTTTCAATTTGCCAAGACCGTTGGTTCTTCTTGTCTTTGAAAAAAATCACTGCTTTCCCGATAGGCTTATCCACTCGGGGAGTAGAAGAACTAAAAAAGACATCAATACCATACGGATCTCTAGTAAATCCAAATCTAGCTGGGCCCTCATCAACAAATTCTTGGGTTCCCAGAAACTCTCCATCACCATTAATATAAAAGTAGGTAGCACCTGCTACAGTAGCTCCGCCTAATCCTCCGGCACCTCCATCCCCGAACCCCGCTATACCGTTCTCCGAAAGAATAATATCGTCATTCAAAGCTGCAATATTGAAGGCAGTATTGGTCCTATCAAAACAGACTCTATTATCGGGAATAGGCTCATGGCAGATAACGTGTGCACCTGGAGTATCCACACTAAACGTAGAGGAAGCCGCGATAGCTATGTTATATTCTAAATCTCGGGTATCTTCAGAACCATGAATCGTAATAGTATCTAGATTCAGTCTCTTCTGAAGATCTATATCTACAACAGCTTTGTTTTTAGTTATTCTACCTCGGGCATAAATCGGTAACCCCGCCTCACCAGCTCCTGCTGGGGCTCCGGGAGTAAATGTGTCGGTAACATCCCCAGTAATCTCATAGTACATAGCGTCGTTCTTAATACCACCAAAAGCCCCGGTATGAAGATCAACATTAAAGATCCCGAGCAAATCCCCTCTACGAACTTTTATATTCTGGGTAGACACGTCCTCAGTGTAGGGCCCTGGGTCAGTAGTAATAACTTCGTCTGTGCCAAGAGTCGGAGTTTTACCGATCACACCTTCCGTCACGAGAGAAAGTGTTCCGTCAAGTTTAGGCCTAAAAATCTTCCACTTGCTACCCCCAGCCGTGTCGGCAACACCATTCATAAATATTTTATCAAGCTTTCCGTCATCCGTAAACGGGTGATTGAGGTCAATTAAAGTCGTGGCTTGTGCATCAAAAGTATCCGAAGTCAGAATCAGCTGACTCTGGAAGTCAGTATTTCTACCTTCAATAATAACTTGTGTGGTCAACTTACGATTAGTAGTTCCAAAATCTCTGCGTCCTGCCTCAACTACAAATGATCCTGGATTTATAGTAAAAGATGGAAGATCGATATCATTATCAAACAAGGCTAAAATCTCTAGGGTCGTAGGGCGATAGGCAGACAAAGGCTCGTATGAAGAATTAGGCTCAGTGCCCCCGGTGGCGGTAAAAATAGAAGCTCCTAGTACATCAAAAAAACCAAGATCAAATCCAACTGATTGAGCCCCAGTCTTAACAACCACCGAAGAATCCCCTGCCTTAATACCAGATTCAATAGTAAAGAAGCTAGTGCTTGTGTCTATAAAAGCCTCGGCTCTAATGTAGCCACCAATTCCTACCTTACCCAACTGAAGAGAAATATCTCTAGCGATGATCTCTGGAGGGACTGTCTGAGGAGTCAAGGTAATCCTCACATCTCCATAGCCATCAATATTTACGAACAACTTATCGTTAACATCTTTCTGAATCTGAATAGACGAAGTTAAAGCCTTAGCACCCACCACTTTTCCGGGAGAGCCTGCTTTTGAATTATCAAATGAGAAGGTAAAGACATTACTACCTATCTCAAAAAAGTTCAGAAAGAATTCATCATTTTTGGCACCATTGATGCAAGGGAAAAATCTTATATTATTAACGTTACCCACCCAGGTTTGTACTTCTGCCATGTTGATTTCATAGAAGTGCCATTTACCGTCAGGAAAAACCTCGAAATTAACAGATTTGTCATCGTTAAATATAGGATCAGAGGTAGTTATGAAACGAATCTTACCTATATTTGTTGCATTAGTATTCTTAGGATGCTTATCATACTTAAGACGGAAAAATATCTTCTCATTAACTTGGGCATCTACAGGAGTAAAGTTGGTAGAAAGACCAATCTCTCCAGCAGCTGCTTCTCTCTTGGTACCAAATAGAAAACCATTCCAAACTCCTACGATATCCAGATTCAAAATGGTTGTCCAGCCTTCTAGATTTCCATTCTCTAACCAGAAGGTGGAGTACGCCCTCTCTGAAGGCTGTAGATCTGCTACCGAACCTTTGATTATGGATTCCGTTAATATACTATAAACCATTAGTTCTTAGCCGTGTATATATCTCTCACCCGGTCTTCGACCTTAACTCTTCTTTCAGTAGCCCTTTCCTGGGGCTGTTTGGGTGGAGTAGAAAGTTCATCTTTTCTCTCCGCATCCTTAGTAATAACCGCATCAAGGTATTCTTTGAACTCTGTAGAAAAAGAAGAGAAATATTCTCTTACTTTTAATTCAACATCTCTATAAGTATATCGGTATTTCTTCTCACAAATTCCACAAGAGTAAATCAAATAGTCCCAAATCAAAGTGGGTTGAACTATAGCTATCTGTTTCCTACCTTCTTCTCGGTAGGCTTCAAGTGTAGCTACCGAATCTATATCTAATCGGGCATAATTTCCACAATGTTCACAAAACAAATACTCAAGATAAGGCATAGTATATTCTCCCATTGATTTTCATAATTATGCTCCGCAGTCAGGCTTGGGGCCGGCAGGTCCGCCCACAGCAGCGCCAGGATCAGAACCATCTATATAATACTGTCCAGTAGCAGGATCTTGAGTAAAACCTGCCGCATTAAGAACTTCTGTTGATATGGGATTTCCCTGGGAGTCTATGAAAGCAGACTCACTAAGGAGTACAGTACTTCCTATCCCAGTTTCAGCCCCTTGGAAAGTAGGATCTGGGAGCAGGAGGGTGGATCTGATTAGCCGAGTAAATCCGCTGGGCAGTTCAGACCAGAATCCTGCGGTTTCTACTAAGGCCAAGTTGTCATGCAAATGAAGAAAGTCATAATTCACAATCATAGAATGGTTACATTCAAAACAACAAGGTATGTAAGTCTCTTCAAAGTTATGCACCCATACATGTCCCGGAGCATTAAAGTTGCTTCTCTTAGGTACTTCGCCGTGAAGAGGGTCGTCATTAGCAGCATCGTTAACTTTGTCTATTTCACTAATGGTCAGGCCCATCTTTGTGGCCCAGGTTGTCGAAGATTCTGATAACAATTCAGTCCATTTTTCTTCGTCAAGGGGAAGGAAACTGGTGAAGTTAAATTCATACGGAGAATTTAATAAATCTCTAGCAGCATCGTATTCTTGTTTCTGCAGTTGTTCCAGCTCGACTACGTCGTTATTTGGAATAGGCAGCTGGTTATCCGATATTTCATCGCCCCAACTATAAGCACGGTGCCTATTATCTCCTTGGAAAGTTCCTGTTTCTGTGGATCTCCAATAAACAGTGGCGCTATCCAATTCTCCTAAAAACCTTTCGGGGTTATTGTTTGATGTGGGGGTGCCTTGAGAACGATAATATTTTCTGTCTCGGATGCCTATAATTTCGGTATTCTCCGAACCATCGGTAAGAGCATCCACCTTAATGGCTATCGAAGCTATTCCCATGGACTGGGCTTGACCTCTAGCAGGAAATATCAACTGCCATTCCATACCATAAGTTTCCCAGAACGGCTGCCGGTCATAATCTGGAATAAGCCTAGAAACAAACTTAGCTCTACCGTCATCAATGTCCGCGGTTAATAAATTCCTAGGAATCTGACTTTCAAAAGCAGATTCCAAGGACTCGCCTATTACAAGACTGGAGTTCAGCGTAACTAAGTCTTGGGTTCTGAGGTCCGGGGAAACTACTGCTAACTTATACTTAGGGGCCTCAAAACCAACCCCTGCATAAAAAGTTACTTTAACCTCAGTGACTCTGACATACGTATTGAAAAGCATAGTTAAGACAACAGTCTCCGGTTGACCGTTAGATATAACCTGACTACCCTCGGCATCATCTATTACCGGGGTAGCCCCCTTTAGCTTAGCAGCGTCTACCGGATTGGTAGGGTCCAGAGCGGAAGAAACCAAAATGGGGTCGTCTGCGGCTCGAGAAGCTGCTAGGACCGGGGATGGAAATATAGCGCCTCCATCATTGACTAGGTCTAGGCGGTTCCTGGTCTGTGGTATATCGGTAGTAAAAACATCTCCTGAGCTAAAAGAGATTAATTGGTCTGCTAGGGGCTCAACGGTAGAAAACGGACCGTCTGTTGCTTGTGAGCTTCCAAGACCGTGAGGTACCCTACTCCAGGTGTACTTAGCTTCCAACCTAAAGTCAAATGCTGGATTAATATTGGTTACTGTTGGAAGAAAACTTCCGTTCAATGAGAAAAATATCCCCGGTATGTAGTGAATACACATACAACAGGGCTGTAGGTTAGTGGCTCTGGGCAAATCCACCAAAAACGGTGTAGAAATTGCAGCTGTAGAATACAGAGCACTGAACCCATCCGGGGCCAACTCATCCAGATGCAAGAATCTAGAAGGCAGTCTCGTAGGCGGACCTTCAAGATCTGGATCGGTAATATCTGTAATACAAGCACACTGGGATGCTACCTTAGGATTATCAGACGGCCCTTCCGCGCAAGGAAGAGCGCCCTCCCCTAATTCTAGTGAAGCATCATATACACTACCTTCCTGGGCCGCAACTTCAAACTTACGATTAACGAAATCCACCACGATCTCTCGGGGCGGACCATCTGCTAACTTCAAAGAAGCATTGGATTGTAAAGTGCCGTCCTCTAATTTGTAGGTTGGGGCAGTCCATGCCAAAACTGTATTGGATTCCGGAGATCTTAAAGAGACTTCTAAACGTCTATTGTCAATAAAGTTATCAGGCACAGTTAGACGTACACCTTTGAGGATACTTGAGTTAAGGTTCCCTCTCTGAATAGGTTTTTCTTGTTCTCGCCATGCCCACATGGTACTAATGTTACTCAGAATAGCACCCTCAGCCAATACAACATTGCCACCCTCTGATTCCTGGCCATCTGGTATAAACATCGGGAAAAATGGAGAGAAAGGAAACTCAATAGCTCCGGCTGTTTTATTTCCTATAATATCTTTATGATTAAAACGCTCCACCCCAAGAATAGTTAATCCTCCACTAGTCTGAGAAGTAGGAATCTCCTCAGCAATAGTCCCCACTGGAGTAGATTGGCAAAGCATACGGTAAGCTGCGTGTTCTAGATTATCTTCTGAAAATTGACCTGAGGCAGCACTTATATTGGGACGAGTAGGAAACATTGGCATCCAACGTCTTCCTACTTGCTTTCCACTAGCTCCTCCTATATAGTCTCCCCGCTCACTGCTTAGCTCAAATACTAATCGAGGACGACCAAAGTTTCCAAAAGGGGGAGGAGTCCATACCAAACCTTCGTACAATAAGGTGTCGACTACCCCTCTACGTCTCCCATAACCTGCAAATCTATTTTCTCCACTTTTCAAAATCTGATTTCCATACGTATAGGCAGAGGTACAAGCCCTTAAACTTGGATGAACATCCAGGATCTTAGGCACAATTTGGTTAGGGCCTTGGTAAGCTTCGCATGCCTGGTCCGGCAGCGCGCCAAATTCTCCTCCCTGACCTGCTGAAACAGCCCCTCCAGCCCCAACGGTAACAACGGCCCCCTCAGGAAGGCCAGGATTTTTAACAGTAGTGTTAATCAGCTCAGTAGAGTCGGTGTTAAGAGGTCCGTTCGTGTTGAATCTATATCGTGGCCTATCACACGCAGTATATGGATACCACATCGGACCATGCCTACGAGAAAACGGAGAACCCGGCCTCTCTGAAGTAGCAATCGTTCCCTCAATAGGTCCTCCGGCACTTGGGAAATTAGCCTTTTGAGTGGTTACTGCATCCTCGCCTTCTCCCTCAGTAATATTGACGATAACTTCAAACTCTCTACGAATACCTCCCAACGAGATGAACTCATGATCCCCACAAACAGGTTGGTGGATACAATCCCGATCACCTAAGAGAGCCTGAATGCGGAACCCTAGAGAAAGCCTGGCGTCAGTGGGATCGTCGGTGGCATCCGGAGCCAAAGTCACGGTCCCTCCAGCGTCTCCTACGCGTAGGTTTAAGTCTGGAATCAGAGCATATGTAGTACAAGAGGCTGCCCAACGATAAAAGATCTCAACATTAATACAGGAGAGATTGTAATACATTACATAGAAGCGCATAGATTTCTTGCCAATAGGCCTACCTTCACTGTCTTTAAACACAAAGACGTAGTCCTGTTGGTCTTGAGAAATTCTTTCATTTTCATTGTCGGTCCCACCTCCGCCAAACGTAAACGTTCCAGCAAAAGCTTCATCGCTATCGAAAGAAATAAAGTGTTTATGACTTCTCAAGCTGTCATTATGAAAATTAGTATTTACTGCTTCGAATGGCACACCAGTAGGCTCAAGTACAGGCTCCCTTTCTTTAGAATCAGAAGTTTCATCTGCTTCTTGAACGGCACTCTGAGCCCTAAGAAATTTATAGGATATCGTGATAGTATCGCTTGCAGGATCTGGGCGTCCAAATAAATCTTCCGCATTCGGCCCGGGCCCTAGTATTACATAATTAGCAGGTAAACCAAAACCGTCTGGATCTCTATAAAATTGAATCAAATCTTTCTCTACAACTTCTCCAGTAGCGTCTGTAGTTTTCAAGACAGCCTTGGTCAGGCCCCACTGGGCAATTTCACTACCGAAAGTTCCACCATTGAGCAGAATATCCGAAAGAGGTGTCTGATTTCCTATCTGATTGGGCAGAGGAAGAACTCTATGTACGTTAGGGTCTTTAATCTGCAACAGAATAATACCACAATCCCCGATAATAGACCACTCCCCCTTGGAAGTATCTCCGGGACTTATAGCAAAGTCTGTAACTTGATACTCTACCACATGGTAGCCTACGTTGGCTATAAACTGACTAGGGGCGGCTTCTGTAACCAAAAATGTAGAGGCCTGGTCTGCAATAGGATTTTGGCCCGCTAGATCATTATCAGCATTCAATGCTCCAAACTTAAGTCCTCGATCGATAAATCTCCATGAAAAATAACCATAATCAAAAGAGGTTGTCTCGGTGTTTGACCCCATCAACTGTCGAGGCGTCGCCGTGATTATACCCTGCTTCGCGGTATCTCCCGCATTAGTTCCCAGTTTACTCTCAGGGCCTATGTTAAGAATCGTGAAATCTTCACCCTGGAAAGAATCTTGAGACACTATAGAATGAAGGAATCTGCAATCCACCTCAGTCTTATCGACAAGTACCAATGTTTCTGACGCGATCAAGAAGGTATAGACCTCATTGATTCTATTATGGACCAAGTCTACTTGCTGAATAGACTGCCAGAACCCATCTCTACCAGAAACTATCTCATCGTATCCTAGAGGGGCAATTGTATCGCTATTAGTAATTTTCTCCTTACTCAATTCGTCAGTTGTAGCTAGCAATTCGGTAGCAGTAAGCCCCACGAAATTAGGAACTCGAGGCAGATCACTAGGAACATTAAAGAAATCTTTCTCCCCAAATTTCTCCTGGTATGAAGATCTTTGCTGAAGAGCGGTACGGTTGATAATATAGATTGTCTGATCCGGACTAGCGGTTCCAAATAGAGTGATCTTATTCTTATCAGGCGTCCACATTCTGTAGATGAAACGATTATCTGGGCCAAAAGCGGGATGGGTTATCTCTAAACGGGCCGCCGATGGTACAAGCGGTTCTGCTACTAAGCTTGGAAATTGGGGGGCACCATCTCTATCTAAGATTTCAGAACCTGGCTGGGTTCTGGAAGTGTTTCGGGACACAGAAAACTCATCGGCAGTTAAGTCCTCAACTTTAATCTTAGTCATACGTATTTGTTGCCAAGCTGAAAAGGAAGTTTCCCTCCCAAAAATAACCTTAGGTCTGAACAAGATCATCTGGTTAGGGTCTGCCGGATCAGGTTCTCCGCTCACATCTACATAGTCTTTTAATGCCCAAATGAATGGGACTGTAAATCTATTTCTAAATTCTTCGTCGGGGTCTACAAACTGAGCCCAATTCTCCGATCTATAACGAACCTCTTGGATTTGCTCAGCCAAAATAGGCCTACCAATTTCCATCTTTTCATCTGTAGCAAAAAGCCATTCCTTCCCTGTATAGAATGTACAATCAGTTCTAACTCCATTACATGGAAGACTGCCATCCTCTGGGGCATTCCACGGCTGAGCTGAATTTTCCTCATCAAAGAACAACGTACATCTGGTGACGCCTCCCGTAGAGGAGAACTTCAGTGTTCGAGCATTAATTCGTAAGAATCTTACCTGTCTGGAGGTTTCATCCCCCGCACTCCCTGCTACCGTACTGCCAGAAGTTTCTACCGAATCAGCTAATTCGCTTAACTTGTCTGCCAAAGCCTCGCCATTGGTTTTTAAATCCTCTGAGTTATCAGCCTCAATGGTAGACGCAATCAAATCAATACATTCCTGGGCAAGGGCGGGGACTAGGTCGGCAGCTTCGCAGGAGATAGTTGAATTCGCATTAGCTTGATCTAATTTGGCTTGAGCAGCTGCGATAGTCTGGGGGTCGTTTGTATTAAAAGCATTGTTAAAGAAGGCTGCATCCTGACTAACTACATTTTGGGCTGCAACGCAGGCAAACTGGGCGGCATTGACAGAGTTATCCACTAGATCATTAGAATCCGAAGCAATCTGCTTAGTCCGAAGGGTACTAGAAGTTTCCGTAACACCTTCGTCGGTGTTAAAATTATAGATAACTCCATCTCCAGGTTTAATCAGCCCAGTCCGAGGCTCCAAAAAAAAAGAAGGTTGGTCCTCCCATCCCGCGACAACAACAGTGCCCACGGGAAAGAAAGTACCAACCTCATCTGGAAACGCATCGTTTTTTACTATCAAGCCTGTAGCATTTACATTATTGCCAGCAGCATCTTGTAAAACTATAGTGTCTGATCCTTTTTTAATTGTAGCCAAAAAGAACTTACCAGGAACCCCGGTGTCAGCACTCCAAAGGCAGCACTTGGAAATTTCTGCCTGAATATTCCTAATCAGAACGTGATAGGGTAGCTGGTCTTGCAATATTTCTTGAGCTGCCGAAGGGGGAAAAGCTGTTAAATTAGGAGATTTAATTTCATCGTCAGTCAAACCCTTAGCAAAAAACTTCAAGGCCTCGGGAGGCGGAGAATGAGTTATAGCCATCTTCATACCGCCGTAACGACACTTAGAACATGGCAGGCACTTGCCC
>SDBT01003255.1_pt1 | contig 28205 bp, 26 predicted proteins | sample 2277101 | NCBI WGS metagenome assembly SDBT01 (sample SAMN10404973, study PRJNA504765) | marine sediment metagenome | isolation source: marine sediment core GS10_PC15, 103 cmbsf | place: Arctic Ocean: Southern Knipovich Ridge | collected 2010 | reverse complement strand
TTTTCCTCTTTCATATTTATATTTATAACTTTATTTTTATTAAGTTTTTGAGATATTAAAATTTTTTCCATAATTGTCTAGAAGGAAGGTTCTCTTATTTCTTTTAGCAGAGTGTGTTCGAAGAACAAAAGAATTAAGTTGGGACCTGACTTAAATTATAAGGAAAAAATTATCAAAAAAATCCTTCAATTAAATTTAAAAACCATTTTAATTTCCCTCTTAGATGTTTAAACTTGGAATAGATGATGCTGGTAGAGGTCCTGTAATTGGTCCGATGATTTTAGCAGGCTGTTTAATGGATGAAAAGACAGAAACAAAATTAAAGAGACTTGGAGTTAAAGATAGCAAGAAATTAACTCAAAAAAGAAGAGAATTCTTAGAAAAAATAATAAAAGAAAAATCAGAAACTTTTGAAGTTGTAATAATTTCTCCCAGAGAAATTGATAGCAGAAATAAAGATGGAACAAAACTCAATGAATTAGAAGCAATTGCCTCAGCAAGAATAATAAATAAAATAAATAAAGGTTTTAAAAAAATAAATGTTATTGTTGATTGCCCTTCTCCTGTAATAATTAAGTGGCAGAATTTCTTAAAAACAAAAATAAAAAATCTTTCAAATTTAGAGATTTCATGTGAGCACAAGGCAGATAAAAATCATGTTTCGGTTTCAGCAGCATCTGTATTAGCAAAATGTGTAAGAGAAAGAGAAATGGCAAAACTTAAAGAGAAATATGGAAGAGAGATAGGTTCTGGTTATTCTTCAGACCCTTTAACACAAAAGTTCTTGGAAAAACATGCAATAAAACATCAAGATGAAGGAATTTTCAGAAGAACTTGGATAACCTGGAAAAATGCTTATAATAAAATAGGACAAAGAAAACTTAGGTTTTGAAAATTGTTTATAACAAGTTGCTAAAAATAAAATTATTAATAATAAAACTAGTTGAGAATTTTCAAGTTAACTAAATTTTATTAATAAAACGATGCGAAGCCGAGTCAATTTTATCCCCTCAACCTTTAAAAATCCTTTTTCATTTTTCTTTTAATGAAAATAAATTATAAACGGTTTGTACGCTATTTCCGCGGAGGCAATTAGAAATAGCCCAACCGCGCAAAGAGGGAAGTTTCTAAAAGAAACCGTAGGTGTCTTTTAAATGTTTTATATAAAAAGATTAGTGATACATGGGTTTAAGAGTTTTGTCAAAAAAACAGAATTACCTTTCACCCCTGGAATTAATGTAATTCTTGGTCCAAATGGAAGTGGTAAATCAAATATTTCAGATGCATTGTGTTTTGTTTTAGGAAGATTAAGTATGAAATCAATGAGAGCAGCCAAAACTAAAAAATTAATTTTCCTTGGGACTAAAACAGTATCTCCTGCAAAAGAAGCAATGGTGGAAATAGTTTTTGACAATTCCGATAAAATATTTTCAATAGATAAGAATGAAGTTTCAATAAAAAGAATTGCCAAAAGAAATGGACAAAGTATCTATAAAATTAATAATGAAACAAAAACACGACAAGAGGTTTTGGGTTTGTTAGCACAGGCAGGAATAGATCCAAATGGATTTAATATAGTTTTGCAGGGGGAAATACAAAATTTTGTGAGTATGCATACAGAAGAAAGAAGAAAAGTAATTGAAGAAGTTTCAGGAATTTCAATTTATGAGTTAAGAAAAGAGAAATCTTTAAAGGAATTAGAAAAAACAAAAGAAAAATTAAAGGAAGTCTTAGCCATATTAAGAGAGAGAACTTCGTATTTAAATAATCTTGAAAAAGAGAGACAACAAGCACTGAGATTTAAAAAATTAGAAAAAGATGCTTTGAAATACAAAGCAAGCATAATCTATCATGATTTAGTTAAAAAGAAAAGGGAGTCAGAAAATATAAATTTAGATATTTCTAAAAAAAATAAAGAAATAGAAAAAACAAAAAAAATATCAATAAGCATTAAAGCAATTATAGATAATTTTGAATCAAAAATAAATCTCATAAATTCAACAATCCAAAAATCTACAGGACTGGAACAGGAAAAACTTAATAGAGAAATAGTAAACATCAGAGCAGAACTTGCAGGTATGACTGTAAAACTTGAAAATTCAAGAGATAAACTTTCTAAAATATTAAAACAAAAACAAGAACTTCAACAAATAACAAAGAATAACGAATTTTCAATAAAAAAACTTCAAAAAGAATCCCCCACCATAGCCAAAAAAGAAAAAGAACTTTTAACAAAAAAACAAGAACTGGAAAAATTAGAAGACCATAGAAAGAAATTTTATATGGTTAAATCTGAATTAAGATCAATTAAGGAGAGGCTTAGGGATAAAGATTCTGTTTTTCAGAATTATATGAATGAATCTGAATTTTTATTAAAACAAATAAGATCATTATATGGAGAATTGTTTGATAAAAAGACTAATAAGAATAAATTAAGTGCATTAAAATCTTCTATAGTAGAAAAAAGACAATTCCTAACAAATTTAAGTAAGAAAGAAATAGAGCTTGAGAAGTTATCTTCTACTAACGAATATGAAATAAATAAGCAAAAGAAGCTAATAGAAAAAATTTCTAATATAGATATTTGTCCACTTTGTAAAAATAAAATGACTAAAGAACATATGACCTTTATAACTAGCAGGACTCTTTCAAAAATAAATTTACTAAAAAAAGAAATAGAAAATTCAGATAGAGAATTAAGTGAGTTATATAATAAGAGAAGTATATTAAATCAAGATATAGATCAAATAAATTCAGAAATATTTAAGAGAGAGTCAGATTTGGTTAAGCTTTCAGGCATAGATGAAAAAAAAGAACAGATTAAAGCTCTTCAAGAAAAAATAGAAAATTTAAAACAGGAACTTTTAGAGTTAAAAAAAAGGAAAAAGAATCTTGAAGTGAATTTTGATGAAAATTCAAATATTGAACAGAAATGTGAAACAGTTAGAATAGAAATTCAAGAGATTTCCATGAGAACAGAAGAAAATGTTAATTCTGAAATATCTTTTAAACAAAGAGAACTTGAACGTTCAAAGATTTCTTTAAAGCAATTTTTAAGAGATGAAGAGTTTTTACATGAAGAACTTGTAGAAATTAAAAAGAATCTAAAAGAAAAAGAAGATTTGTTGAAAAATAAAAAAGAACAAGAAGAAAAATTAATAAAAAAATTCCAAAAATTAATCAAGGAGAGAGATAATTTGCAGAAAAAAGTTAGAGAAGGTGAATCTGATAATCTGATAAAACAAAATATTATTAATAATTTAGAACAAGCCCTTAATAATTTTAAAATTGAGCAAGCAAGAATCAATGCAGAACTTGAAAATTTTGAAATTGAAATGCTTGAATTTAATAATGTTGAAATAATTAAGGTAAGGTCAAAAGAATCTCTCATGGATAAGTTAAGTAAAATTAAGGAAATTCTTTCGCGAATAGGCTCTGTGAATCTGCGTTCTTTAGAAGTTTATGATTCAGTAAAAAAAGAATATGATATAATAAAGCAAAAAGTAGAAATTATTGAAAAAGAAGAAAAAGGCATTTTTAGGATTATTCATGAAGTTGATATTAAAAAGAAAAAAGCATTTCTTAAAACATTTAATGCTTTAAATGAAATTTTTTCAAGGAACTTTTCCAATTTAAGTCCAAAAGGCCAAGTTTCATTGGAAATAGAAAATAGAAAAGATCCTTTTAAAGGAGGGGTAGATATTTTAGTTAAGACTGGGCATGGGAAATATTTTGATGTAAAGTCTCTTTCAGGAGGTGAGCAAACTCTTGTTGCACTTTCATTAATTTTTGCAATTCAGGAATTTAAACCTTATTATTTTTATATGCTTGATGAAATTGATTCTGCTTTGGACAAGAGAAATTCTGAAAGGCTCGCAGGTTTGTTAAATAAATATATGCAAAAAGGCCAGTATATTGTGATCTCACATAATGATGAGATAATTACAAGAGCAACAAACCTTTATGGGGTAAGCATGCATGATGGCATAAGCAAAATGATTAGTTTGAAGGTTTAATGCTCGGCGGGGGCGTTTTTACATTTCGGTATATTCTGGGTCTGGATTATTTTTAATTATTCATACAAGAATATATGAAATTAATTCATCCAAAAAGAATATAAAGGCTTTTTTAGATAAACATATGGATAATTGTATCATAATAAATTTAATTTTATGAAATGATGATTGTCAATTATTTAAGGAACTATTAAATCATGGAACAAGATAAAACAAAGAAAGATATGTTAGTTAGAAAGGATTTTATAAAAAAGAATGCTATTTTAATGATGTATGACATAGTTGATTTTACTTCTTATTGTGATTATCATGAGAAAAGAGGTAATGATGAAAGAGTATATTCTTTGTTAAATGGAGTTGTTAATGGATGTAATGAGATAATTAGAGATTTTGGAGGAAACCCCCACACATTTACAGGTGATGGATATATTTCATCTTTTTATAATAATAATAATAATAATAATAATAATAATAATACTTCTGAAAGAGCAATAGATGCAGCCTTGAAGATTCAAGATATAGCACTAAAAGTTAGAAAGAATTTTGGAGGTCGTAATCCAAAATTAAAAGTAGCATTATACAAAGGGCCTACTAATTTTGGGGTTTTGGATTCTGCTTTAAGACCTTTTGGAAGAGCACCATGTAAATTGTCAAGAATAGAAAGTTTGGCAAAACCTGGGGAAATTTTAGTAAGTGGTTCTGTTATAAATCCTGTTATGGATCTATATAATTTCGAAGAATTTGAAGAAGTATATCTTAAGGGAATTTCAGAACAAAAAATGGTTTATAAAATATTAAATAAAAAATAGAAAAAATAACTCAAATAACTTTAAAATCTTACTTTTTTTAACAAACATTTCTAAGATTCAGTGTAGGCATAAAACAAAGATTTTTAATTTCTTTTTCTTTAGTTTAATCATGAATAAAACTCAACTACTTCAGTCTTTAAAACAAAAAGGATTTTCTAAAGAAATTCTAAATGCTTTTTCTAAAGTTAACAGAGAGAATTTTATTTCTGAGAGATTAAAAACCAGTGCTTATGAAGATACTGCTCTTTCAATAGGAAAACAACAAACAATTTCACAACCTTATACAATAGCTATGATGCTTTCATTATTAAAATTAAAGAAATCACAAAAAATTCTTGAAATTGGTTCAGGATGTGGTTATGTTTTAGGTTTAATTTCAAAGATTGTTAAAGATAATGGAAAAGTTTTTGGCATTGAAATAATAAAAGAACTTGCTGAAAAATCAAAGAAAAATTTAAAGAAGTATAAAAATATTAAAATATATAATAAAAATGGTGCAAAAGGAGTTAAAGAAAAAGCACCTTTTGACAGAATTCTAATAAGTGCTGCATGCAAAAAAATCCCAAAAAAACTTCTCTTTCAATTAAAAGATAAAGGAATAATTGTTGCACCTGTTGGTCCACAATATGAACAATCATTAATTGTTGTTCAAAGAATCAAAGATAAATTCATAATAAAGAAACAAATCCCTGGATTTATTTTTGTGCCTTTTGTTTGATAAACAAAAGGTTTATATATCTATAGTAACTATATAAGATACTATGGCTACAACAATGCAAGTCAGTAAAGACTTATTGAATAAACTTCAGATGATGAAAATTCATACAAAAGAAAGTTACGAGGATATTATTTGGGATTTAATTGAAGATAGAATGGAGTTTTCTGAAGAGACAAAAAAGAATATAGCGCAATCAGAAAAAGAATATAGAGAAGGAAAAACAATTACATTAGAAGAAGTTAAAAAAGAGTTGGGAATCTAAAGTGTATTCTGTAGAATTCACAAAAAACTCAAAAGCCCAATTAGATAAACTTCATGAACAATTAAGAATAAGAATTACTTCTATTTTGGAAAGAATAAAAATAAATCCTTTTCGTTCTCTAAAAAGAAAACAAGGCACACCTTATTTTATCTTAAGGATTGGGGAATACAGAGCAATTTTAGATGTCAAGCAAAACAAATTATTAATTTTGGTTTTAGAAGTTGGACCAAGAAAAAAGATATATAAGAAATAATTTTTATTTTTGTGCCTTTTGTTTGAAGTTAATATAAAGATTCATACATTTCTTTTAATTCTGGATTTTTTCTTAATCTTTTTATAAATTTTGTACTAATTTGACTAACCCTTGATTCAGTAACCCCATATATTTCTCCTATTTCTTTAAAATTTAAACTATTCTTATTTCTTTTAGTTTTTTCACCATTCCTCATTCTTTCTAAAACTAATTTTATTATTTCTCTATTCATCTTACTTTTTTTCTCATACTTCCCAATTCTTTCTTTCTCAATAATTTTTTCTAATAAGCAATCAAATTTTTCTTTAAAATCATTATCAATTATTTCCTTTTTTGTATTTTTTCCTCTAGAATTTAATGCTTCTTGTATTGGTATCATTATGGGAATAATCTTTCTGCCTATTGAATTAAAGCCTTTCCGTCTCTCATATCTTTTTACCTCATTCATTTCCCCCATTATCCTATATTTACCATATGTTAAGAATTGGACATCTTTTTCACTATCATATCTGCCAATAGCATCTAAAAGACCAATATTTCCTCCCTGAATTAAATCTAAATGTCCTACCCCATCTTCTTTAAATTTTATTGCTTTAGAATGTACTAATCTTTGAAAAGACCTTACAAGTTTTTCTACTGAATCTTGACATCCCTCTTCTTTAATTTTCTTAAGTAAATTTTGTATCTTCTTTTCTGATAAGTTTTGATATCTTTTATTTCCTAATTCTTTTTAATAAATTTCAAGAGATAATTCTTTTCCTTTATAAATTTTTTTTCTATAATCCATTTTTATTATTAAAAATAAAAAAGGGAGAAAGTAAAAAATAAAATAAAAAATAAAAAGATAAAAAAGGTTTAGTAGTAACTTTCTCCAAATTCTTCAGTTTTTTCGGGTTTCTTTGTTATTAAAACAACTAAGACAACTAACAATACTAAAAAGACTATTGCTAGAATAATTGTTAATACAATAATTGGACTTGTTATCTGACTTTTTCCTTCTACATTAGCAGTAAGAACAACTGTGCTTACAAGCTCTTCTCCAGAAAGTACATTAACATTGAAGTTATATTCTCCTTCTGTGTCTGCATTTGCAGTTATTGTAACTGTCTTACTTGAACCAGCAGGAACAGCAATAACAGCTTCATTAGTGTTTGATGAAAGACTTCCAGATGATTCAGTGATAATTCTGTAAACTTTCAACTTGTTAGTTGGATTTACAATCAATAAATCATATTCAGCATTTTCACCTACTGCAACTGTTTTTCTACCAGCACTTACAATTACATATTCAGAAAAGTCGTTTTTCACAACTATTTGTTTAACTACACTATTAGTTGTGTCATCGTTTGTTACTTTTACATTAAGCATGTAAATACCTGCATTTGCATTAAATGGAACTTTAAGATAAAGTCTTCCACTTACAGTGTCATCATCATCATCACAATCATTGCAAACTTCTAAAGCAACTAAATCTCCAAAATAAGCTGTTTTTTCAACATTTAAGGCAGAAATACTAACACTTACATATAAATCTTCTAAATCATTATAACCAACATTTTTCAAAACAATATCTACTGGAAAAGTTTCTCCAGCTTCAACTGAATTGCTTACAGTTATTGACTTAATATCTGCATTATATGAAGGTCTTTGAACTCTTAGAGTAATTTCAGATAATTCTGTTTTATACTCTTTACCATCTATTTCAATGTTAAGAGTAATTACATCACTAACTTCGTCTTTAAGTTCATAAGGAACTTCCAATGTTAAAGCTTTTCTATATCTAGAACCATTTTCAACATCAAAAGATTCAGTTATAGCTTCAAAATCTACTTTTTCGCCTTCAATTTCTGCTTCAACTGTAACATCAGTATCATCATGAATTGCAGTAAAATATACTTTTAAAGTAATTGTATCTCCTGCAACAACACTAACATCATGAGCATAAGCATCATTTCCATCTATTGTTACAATATGAGAATTTGTTAAATCAGCAGCACTTACAGTAGTTACTAAGAATAAAACACTTACAATTGTTAAAAAAGAAACCAAAATATTCTTGGCATTCATTTTTGTTTTTTTACCTTTATTTAATTGCACAAAAACTTTGTTCATGTCAAATTAACACATAAATTTTATTTATAAACTTTGTGGTGACAACAAAATATAACAATTCTCTAGTACTAAAATTTTAACTAGGTGTTAGGAACATTAAGTGAAAAAATTTATTTAGGAGTTATATATTATAAATTTTTAATTCTAATATAAAATTCTCTAAAAGATTATAAGATTCATTGATTATTATTATGTTTTTATTCGTCGATAAATTAGAAAAATAAACAAAAAAGGCTTTTTAGAGCCTTTTTTTAAAATCATAAACTTAACAATTTTATTTTTGTATCTGTTGTTGCAAAATTTTTAGCTATAATTACCTGACACCTTGCTTCTTCTGCAGCTTTAATTATTGGATTTGTAACAGTGCCATCAATTATAATAACTGGAGTTTTTTCTGATTTTCTTAAACTGTTATTCAAGCTTATAACTGAAACTTTGTTAATTTCATTTAAAGATTCATCCAATAGAATTGCTTTTCCTGTTCCTTGATTTTCCTGTGAAAGTTTTTTGAGCTTTTTTTTGTCATCTTTATTTAAATCTATTTTTTTTGAATTCTCATTTATTTCTTCTTTCTGAATTTTCTTAGGGTTTCTTTTTGATAATTCTAATCTATTATCAGAAGGAAATTCAGATACAGAAATTTTTTTTCTTAGATTCATTAAAATTTCTTTTCCTGTTAATTCTTCGACTTCTTTTCCATCAGGGGCAGTTACAACATATTTTATATTTGTATTGTCAATAACATTTTTCACAATTAATTTTCCCCCTCTGTCTCCATCTACAAATAAGGTAATTTCTTTTTCTTTGCTCAATTCTTTAATTGTTTCTGGAAGCTTTGTACCATTCATAGCAATTACATTATTGATTCCATTTCTCATAAGATTAATAACATCTGCTCTTCCTTCAACAACAATTATTTTGTTCCCAGAAATATCCCCGCAAGGAAGTTTTTCTTTTCCATATTCTTTAATTCCAGCAATTTTTGCAGAATCTTTAATCTCATTTGAGATTTCTTTTGAGTCTGTTGAACCTTCAATCTGAAGCATTAATTTTTTAGCTCTTTCAATAATATAGTCTCTTTTACTCCCTCTGACATCTTCTATTCTTTCCACTTCTATTTGAGAGTCACAAGGTCCAATTCTTTCTATTGTTTCCATTGCAGCTGCGATTAATGTTGTTTCTGACTGATCTAATGCAGTTGGAATTCTGATAACCCCTGAAGTTTTTTTGTTTCTTCTTTCCAAATCAACTTCAATTCTGCCAATTTTTCCTTCTTTTTGCAATTCCCTCATTTCTAAATCAGCTCCAAGCAATCCTTCTGTTTGTCCAAATATTGCTCCAATTACATCAGGTTTTTCTAAAGCACCTTCAGCTTCAAAATTTGCATGTATCATATATTTTATCGATACAGGACTTATTTTTGCCATATTAAAATTTTTTTCCTTAAAATTTAATTATAAAGACTCTAAGAGTCTTATAGAAAGATACCTAATAGTTCAACTTATCCACTTAAAAAAGCATGATGCTAATAAACGAATGTAACAGTGATTGTGATAATATCTAATAAATCTTGATATTTTTCTAATAATTATTAAAATTAGGATGGGTTTTTAAATATATTGTTTTTGAAACCCGCCCATTATAATATAACATCAGATTCACTCATAATAAAAAAATCTGAGAATTATCATATCCAACACAAACTTATTTCTTCTTTGTAATTTCAATACAAACACCTGCAGCGACTGTTTGCCCAGTATCTCTTATTGCAAATCTTGACATAAATGGGTTGTTTTTTTGTGTCTCTAAAGCCAAATTTCCTTGTGGTTTAATCCTTACTTTAGCAACATCTCCATTTTTCAAGAAGTCAGGATTTTCTTTTATTACTTGTCCTGTTTTTGGGTCAATTTGTTCTATAAGTTCAACAAACTGACAAGGAACTTGAGCTGTGTGAATATGGAATACTGGAGTGTATCCTTTAGCTAATACAGTAGGATGATTAATAACTGCAATTTGTGCAATGAATTCTTCTACAACTTGGATTGGTTGGTTAGCATCACAAATAACATCTCCTCTTGCAATATCTTTTTTTCCTACTCCTCTAATATTAATTCCTACATTATCACCTGCTACTGCTTCTGGAAGATTTTCATGGTGCATTTCAATAGTTTTGACTTCACCTTCAATTCCCTTACCTGTTCTTCCAGGTAAGACTTTAACTTTTTGCCCAATCTTCATTATTCCTGTTTCGATTTTTCCTACAGGAACTGTTCCAATACCTGTAATTTCATAAACATCTTGGCAGGGCATTCTCATAGGAAGATTAGTTGGCAACTCTGGAATTGGAAACAAGTCAAACTGCTCTAGAATTGTAGGACCTTTATACCAACTCATTGAATCTGCTTTTTTAGTAATATTATCCCCTTTTAATCCAGAACATGCAATAAAATTAACTTTTGATAAATCTATCCCAACAGTTTTGATAAGTTCAGAGACATCTTCTTTGACTTTATTGAATTTTTCTTCATTATAATCAATAGAATCCATTTTGTTGATAGCAATACATAAGTTTGCAACTCCCATTGTTCTCAATAACCATAAATGTTCTTTTGTTTGTGGTTGAACTCCTGCAGGAGCAGCAATAACTAAAAAAGCAGCATCTGCTTGTGAAGCACCAGTAATCATATTTTTAACAAAGTCTCTGTGTCCAGGTGCGTCAATAATTGTGATTTGGAATTTTTGAGTGATAATTTTTTTATAAGCTAAATCAATAGTAACTCCTCTTTCTCTTTCTTCTTTAATCTTATCCATAATATATGCAAATTCAAAACCTACTTTACCATGTTTTTCAGCTTCTTCTTTAAGTTTTTTCATTTGTTGTTCAGGAACAGCTCCTAACTGAAACAATAATTGTCCAACTATTGTTGATTTTCCAGCATCAACATGTCCCACAAACACAGTATTCATATTTGGTTTTTCTTTTGCCATTTTTTCTATTTGTTTTTTATTATTAATGTAAAGTAAAATTTCATAAGAAATTTTAACGTGATATGTAAAATTTTTTTAGGTTTAAAAATGTTTTGGTGGATTTTTTATTTTTTCAAGTCATAAACATTATAATGTAAAAGAGTATAATAATCAGGGACATCAACAACTGCCCAGCCCTTATCTTTTTTTATGTTAGAAATAATGCCTGTTACATCTCTGTCAAAACTAACTTGTGATTCTCCCATAATAGTTGGTAATGATGAAACTCCTTTTTCTATATTAACTTTATCCCCGTCAATTAATTTTTTTATATCTTTCATTTTATTGATTCTCACTTAACCCTTTTCTCTCTCTTATCCTTTTAATAATATCATTTTGCATATTTTTTGGAACTTTTTCAAATTGCTGTTCAAGTAATGATGAATTTCCTCTACCTTCTGTTGCTGACCTTAAATCATTTGACCATCCAATCATTTCTGCTACAGGAAGTTTTGCCTTCATTCTTGCGATAGTTCCTTCTTGTTTGACCTCAATCATTTGTCCTCTTTTGCTCCCAACCAACTTAGTCAGTGTTCCTAAAAATTTGTCAGGCATTTCAATAACATGAACTTGTAATGGCTCAAAAAGTGTTGCATTTGCATTTTTTACTGCACCAGTAATTCCCTGTCTTACAGCAGGATAAATTTGTGCAGGGCCTCTGTGAATAGCATCTTCATGAAGCTTTATATCCATTAGTGAAATCTGTATTTTCATACACGGCTCATGAGCTAGTGGACCTGCGTCTATAACCATTTCAAAAGCATCCAACACCATATCAATAACTTCATTGATATGAACTTCCCCTCTTGTTTGGTCTAAGAAAATATTTCCTTTATAAATATCTCTGACATTTCTAATAGTATTTCCATCCCAACCTAATTCAAAGAGTTTATCTGCGACTTCTTGATTTTTCTTTTTGATTCTTCCTTCTCGTAGCTCTCCACTTTTTATTGCTTCATATATTTTATCTTCTAGAGGTTCAACCTTTAGAAAAAAACTGTTATGTTTATTTGGACTTCTGCCTTCTATAGTTTGAGATTCCTTTCCCACTGTTTCTCTGTAAACAATAATCGGAGCAGATGTTTTAACATCCAAACCCTTCTCACTTTTAATTCTATTTTCTATAATTTCTAAATGTAGTTCTCCCATACCAGACATTAAACTTTCACCTGTTTGTTCATTAATTGTTATTTTAATAGAAGGGTCTTCTTTTCCAACTTGTTTAAGTACTTCTACTAATTTTGGAAGGTCTGCTGCTTTTTTGGCTTCAATAGATTTTGTAACAACTGGCTCAAACAAATGTTTTATTTCTTCAAAAGGTTCCATTAATTCTTTACTAACTGTTTCCCCTGCAAAGACATCTTTTAAACCAACAATTCCTATAATATTCCCTGCACTTACTTCATTAACAACAACTCTTTGGGCACCCTTATATGCAGAAACCTGTTGTACTCTGACTTTTCTTTTTGCAAGATTCATATAAAGTTCATCACCTTGTTTGATAGTACCAGAGAATAATCTTCCAGCAGCCACTTCTCCTGCATGTTTATCAACAACAATTTTAATAGGGACAAAAACTGGCTCTCCTTGGGGATCACATTTTATTAAAGATTTCCCAAGATTAGAATCAATTTCTCCATGCCAAATTTTTGGGATTCTATATTTTTGAGCATCAATTGGATTAGGATGGTGTTTAACAGACATTTCTAAAACAACTTTATGCAATGGAGCTTTTTTTGCCAGTTCTTTATGATTGTCATTTTCATAGGCATCAATAACATCTTTGAAAGTTAAATTATGTTCTTTCATATATGAGAAGCTTAAAGCCCAATTGTGGAAAGCTGAACCAAAAGCCACACTGCCTTCACTAACCCCTACTTTCCATTTTTCTTTGTAGCCTTCTGGGGCAATATTTTCAATTAGTTCATTAACATGTTCAATAATTGAAATAAATTTTTTTTCCATTTCTTGAGGGGTTAATTTAACTTCTTTGATTAATCTATCAACTTTGTTTATAAAAAGCACAGGTTTTACTAATTCTTTTAGAGCTTGTCTAACAACTGTTTCTGTTTGAGGCATAACTCCTTCAACAGCACAGCATAAAATAACACAACCGTCAACAGCCCTCATTGCCCTTGTAACATCCCCCCCAAAATCTACATGTCCTGGAGTGTCAATCAAATTAATTAAATATTCTTCTCCTCTAATAATTTGAATCATACTTACAGAAGCAGAATCAATTGTAATTCCTCTTGAAGATTCATCTTCATGAAAATCAAGAACAAGTTGTTTTCCAGCAGTTTCTGCAGACATCATTCCTGCACCAAGAAGTAAATTATCTGAAAGAGTTGTTTTTCCATGATCAATATGTGCAGCTATTGCTATGTTTCTAATTTTATCTTGTTTCTTCATCAATGCTTGAATATCTTTTTCTGCCATGTTAAATATTAATTAATTGAGAAATTTGTTTTTAAAGGTTTTGTAAGAAATACTTGTTACTAATCAAAGAGCTTTGTTTTTCAAAGTATCAGTGCATATATATCCTGTAATGCCAGAATCATCTGGTAATTTCATACATTCACATTTATGATTTCTTAAGTGAGCGGGTAATTCATTCTTATATTTTGAAAGAGTGCATTCAACATAGTCCTCTTTTGGATGAAGAGACTCAAAATTATAATGTATAGGAAGTTCACAAATTTGATGAATCTGTAATCCAGGATTAGTTTTTATTTTATTATTAAAACATCCTTTTTCAGGGAGGCATGCAGGTCCTGGTGCAGAACTAGTGAGGGGATTAATTTGTTCTAGGTAAATAATCTTTTTTTTATGTGTATCCTTGTAGATTTTTTTTCTAGAAAGACCTTCAATTTTCCTTAAAAGATCTAACTTTATTAGATCTGATTCTGTTCCCATATTAATTATAGAGTAGTTAAACAGCTTTATAAATTTATTTAGAATTACCTTTCTGAATCTAAAATTGCTTTTGCTTGTTCATGATACTTCTCACAAAATTTTTCTTCTAACCCTTTTTTAATTAATTCAGGTTTTTCAGGGAAATCTTGTTTATTATCTATCATTTCAAGATACTCTATAAAACTAAATTGATTCCCTAAATATTCTCTAAAAAATTTATTTAAAAAAAATTCTGTTCTTATTCCTTTATCTCTTTTATTTTTATAATCTGGTTTAATATTTATTCTATAAACTTCTTCTGAGTTCATTTCTAAAGATAATTTATTCCACCCACAAAAATTTCCATACCTCTTTAAAATTAGTGTTTTTCCTTTTATTGAGATTTCCCATACCCTATGTAAGTTATTAGGTTTATCTGGGAAATTCTGGATTTCTTTTATAGCCATGTTAAGTAATGATTATATAAAACTATCTCGCACTATCAGCTTGTTTTTCAGATTCATTTTTTTTTCTAATTGCAAAACTTTCTCCATTTTTCTCAGAAGCCATAATTATTTCATCTGCAATTCCTTGAGTGATAGTTTTTTTCTTATTAAAAGCTTTATCTGATGCTCCATGAATAATATTTCTTAATGCTAGATTAACTCTTCTTAAAGGTGAAACATCAACTGCTTGAGGATATCTAGCCCCACCATATTCAATAACAGTTACTTCATCTCTTGGTGCAGCGTTTTCAATTGCCTTAACTAAAACTTCAACAGGATTTTTTTGCAATCTTTTTTCAATTAATTTAAATGCTTCTAAAACAATTTTCATATTTTTTGAATATTTCCCAGTAGATCTACCAAGAATGATTCTGTGCTTTTTACCTCTATGTCCTGCAACAGCTAATCTATTCATTAATCTTTCAACAATGTTCATTTTAGTTTGCCCAAATTTTTGAACATGTCTACCCTGGCTTTTTAATATTAATTTTGATTGAAGATTTATCATGGGTCTCAACCCTGGATCTTCAACATGTATATTAGTTAGGTCATACAAATCAAATATTTTAAATTTGGGGATAGTTTTTTGTTCTGTCATTTTAATATAAAACTAAAGCAAGATCGTGTTTTGCCCTAACAATTCCTACCCCCTTTAATTGTTCTATAGGAATACCTTTCTTCTCGCCATTAAGACTAAGCAATTTTAGATTGAAATCTAACTTTGAAATATAACCTTTAATTATTTCTCTAGGATTTTTATATGTTAGTTTTATTTTAGCTCCAACGCAATAATGTCTTTTTGTTTTTTCAGGGTGCATTTTATCTCCTTCCCTTCTCTATCTTACCCTTTACAAGCCTATGTAATGGTTGGTCATTTACTTGAATAATCTGATATCTAATTCCTCTAATATCTCCTTTTGACTTTCCTTGTTTTCCTCCAATTCTTTCAATCATAACTTCATCATGTTCATCAATAAATTTTTGGGCTAAATTCCCAGGAATAAAAACCCCTACAACTTTTCCATTTTTTTTAAGTTGAACTCTGCAGCACTTTCTCATTCCAGAATTTGGCTGTGCAGCTTCTTTTTGAAATTTTGAAAGAACAATTCCTTTGGCTTGACTTGCACCTTTAAGAGGATCTGACTTTGCAAAAAGTCCCAAGGTTCTCACTTTGAATTTTCTGTCCTTCCATCTGAATTTCTTTCTTTTTTTTATTTGTTTTTGAGCACTTTTTAATCCCATGTATAAATTTAAAGAGAATAGTTTAAAAAGCTTTCCGAGAAAGATAATTGCTCACAACCAATTGCTCAAATGAGTGCTAATGTTTAATTAGAAACTTGACTTAATAATAATTATCCTTTATCAAACAATTCGAAAATCTTTTCCAAAATAATCTCTGACAATCTTTTTCATTTCTAGAAATCTTCTTTTGTTTCTTCCAATTAATGCTGCTTTATTTCTATTTTTTGTAGTAATGATTATTTCATTATTTTTAATCTCTAAATCTTTAAATGTAACTGGACTGACAATTGCTCTGATAAAATTCTCTGCATCCCAAATCCCTCCTGGGCTTGGAACAACTTTTACTCTTTTTCCAAGAATTCTGCTTACTTCTCTTATATTTTCTCCTCTTCCACTAACTGCTTTTGGAACTAATCGTTTTGGCACACAAAATATTATTCCATTATTATATTTAAGACAAAATTTTGTATTTACTCTTGTAATTTTTCCAAATAAATTTAAATTTCTTATGTCTTGAGTATTGATAGTAGTCACCATCTTATAATGCTTGTTAGTTGTGTTTTATAAAGTTATTGTTATGAAAAGAATTATTTCCTAACATCTTCAACAATTTTGTTCTCTACAATTTTTTTATCTTTTTCTTTTTTTGTTAATGCTCCAGTAACTTTAACAAGAAGTCCAGGTAATCCTGCACCAACAGGAACAGGTTGGTTGAGTATGATATTTTCTATAATGCTTGTAAGTTTATCCCCTTTCCCTTTTATTGAAGCATTTACAAATTGTTTTATTGGGGTTTCAAAAGTTGCTCTTGCTAATATAGATGATTTTTGTGCAATAATTCCCATTCTTGTAACCCCCTTAACTTCTCCAGTATGAGTCATAGAATCCGCAACTAATTTGAGATGCCTTTTATTAATATCTAATCCTTGAGTATTAATCACATTATAAATTTCATTCATTATTAATTGTCTTGCTGCTTCAATTCCAAATACAACTGCAACTTCATGCAAATCATTTGAAATTAATTTGTCTTTATTGACTTCTTTCAAATCAATTATTTTTTTTAGATTTGAACCAAGGGTGATTATTACAAAATCTTTTTCTTTTTTTATGATTAAAATTTGTTTTACATTTTTAATTCCAGAAATTATAGTTTTTTTAAGTTTCTCTTTAAGTTGGTATATTTCTTTAAAGCTGAATTCTGATGCATCTAAAATAATTGAATTTGTTTTTTCTTTTGCTTTAAACTTGAGGTCATTAAGTTTTTCAACAACTTTTTTTATTGAGATGTGAGTTTGTTTTAATCCTTTTCTATCAATTTTTATTTCTATATTTTTGTCGCTAAAATCCAAATTAATTTCAGAAGATATTTCTTTTAATGTAACTTCTTTTATTTTTTCAGCAAAAATTTTAGCATCTTTTTCGTTGTTGTATTCTTTTTTCAGGTAAATTTCCATTTTAGGTGATGAAGGTTTTTTTCTTGCATCAAAAATTTCTATAAGTCTTGGAAGACCCATAGTAATCTGCATTTCTTGTACACCTGCAAAATGAAATACATTTAATGCCATTTGTGTTGAAGGTTCTCCAAAAGATTGTGCAGTAATAATTCCAATTGCTTCTCCAGGTTCTAATTTTCCGTTAGTATGAAGTTTTGAAACATCTAGTCCATCATCCCCATACTTAAATTGAACAATATTATTATTACTGTCTCTTATTGTTCCATCATACTCTGCTCTTAAATCTTGAAGAGCATTTGCTAATCTTCTATATAAATATCCTGATTTTGGAGTTCTTAATGCAGTATCCATTAATGAATCTCTTCCAGTAATTGCTCCAAAGAAAAATTCATCAGGTCTTAATCCTTTTATAAACGAACTAGTAATAAATCCTCTTGAGATGGGAGATAAATCATTTTGTTTAAAAAACGATAAAGTTCTTTTAGTATAACCAATTTCAATTCTTTTACCCCACAAAGCCTGCTGGCCAATACAACAAGCCATCTGTGTAATGTTTAAAATATTACCTCCTCCTCCAGCTTTAATCATATAATTCACAGGATTTTTTTTAGGAAATTCTTTTTTAACTATTTCACCTATTTTTGTTCTAACTTCATTTAAAATTTGAAGTATTTTTATTTCTCTTGATTCTTCTTCTGTTTTACCAGGGATTCTTTCAAGAGTTCCTTGATTATATAATTCAATTATTTCCTCTGCTTTTTTCTCGGCTTTTTTAATTATCTCATTTCCAGCTCCAATCACTTTTTCATCTAAATTTAAATCTTCAACTGATATAGTTATTCCTCTATCAGTGAGATAATTTATTCCTAAGTTAAAAGCTTTTTTTAAGGAATCAATAGCTTCATTTCTCCCAAAAACTTTGTCAATTTCTTTTATTAATTCACCTTCTTCATCACCAAATATTGTCTTATCAATATTTCCTTTAATTATTTTCCCCCTAATAATTTTAATTGATTCATTAGAAAAATTAATTTTTGGCAAGATTTCAGAAAATATGTCTTTTCCTGAAATTGTTTTTTTTGAAATTTGATTTTCAATTCCTGATTGATATAAAATTTGATTGGCATAATCTTTTGTAAACTTGTTCTGTCCTAATAAATAATTTCCAGTAATTGCATCTCCAATACATCCTATAAGATTTGTGTTATTTTTTGGAGAAATTAAGTTTTTTTTAACATTAAGAAGTATTTTTGCTTCTGCTCTTGCTTCTTCTGTTTGCGGGGAATGAATATTCATTTCATCTCCATCAAAATCAGCATTATATGGAGGAGCAGCGGCAGGATGTAATCTAAATGTTCTTCCAGGAAGGACTTTTACAAAATGAGCCATTAAACTTCCTCTGTGCAAACTAGGATGTCGATTAAATAAAACAATATCCCCGTTTTCTAAATGCCTTTCAACTTGATATCCAGGATTAAGTTCATTGATAATCTCTTCTTTGAGTTCTGGGGAAATCTTTTTTCTTTTTCCATCAGGTCTTATAACATAAGTGGCTCCAGGATATTCTTCTGCTTTTTCAATTAATTTCTTTAATTTTTTAATATTTAAATCATTAACAGTTTCAGCGACAGTAACTACCCTTGCAATCTCATAAGGAATCCCAACTTCATTAATTTCAATACAAGGGTCTGGGGAAATTACAGTTCTTCCAGAATAATTAACCCTTTTTCCGGCAAGGTTTTTTCTAATTCTTCCTTCTTTCCCTTTAATTCTTTCTGTTATTGTTTTTAATGGTTGTCCACTTCTATGTCTTGCAGGAGGGATTCTTGCAACAGTATTATCAAAAAAAGTTGTAATATGAAATTGTAATAAGTCCCATAAATCTTCAATAATAACTTCTGGAGCTCCAGCATTTAAATTCTCCCAAAGTCTTTGATTAGCCCTTATAATATCAGAAAGTTTATGAGTTAAATCATCTTCACTTCTTTCTCCTGATTCTAAAATAATACTTGGTCTAACAGTCACTGGTGGAACTAAAAGCGAAGTTAAAATAGCCCACTCAGGTCTGCAAGTTTGGGGGTTTATTCCAATTTTTTTTAGTTCGTCATCTGGAATATTTATTAATAGTTCTCTAATTTCTGTAGGAAATAATCTTGTTCTTCCTTTGTAAAAACTTGTTGGCTTATCTATTTTAACTTTCTCATAAATTTCTCCACAATGAGGACATTTTTTAGAATCTTTTGCTTTTTTTGCTCTTTGACTTTGTGAATATTTTTCTAAATCTTTATCTTGAAGCATTAATTTTCCACAAGAATGACAAAAACTTCTCAATCCTAATTCAATCAGAGGAATATATTTTAAATGCATTATTGGTCTTGCTAATTCAATAATCCCTGGGTGACCTAAACATTCTTTAAGTCTTCCACCACAAGTTCTACATCTTGCCCCGGGATCTATTGCTCCAAGTTTTAAATCCATTAATCCCCCGTCTACAGGATAACCGTCAATATTATATAATTCAGGTGTTACTATTTTTGCACATGATAATTTCTTAATCTTTTCAGGACTAAGCAATGAAAATTTTATTTCTTTTACTTTTTTTCTTATTGGTTTCATTTTTTGTGGGTTTTATTTTTTATAATATCCTTATTCTTTGACCATAAAGTCCATCAATTCTAATTTTTTTGTATTGACAATCTTCTTTTCTTTTTTCAATTTCTTCTAAAATTGATTTATTTGTTTCATTATATTTTTTCATAAGAGTTTCTAAAACTTTGTTAGCTCCAACTAATCTATTTAATCTTCTTGTATTTCTTCCTGTTTTAAGTCCAACCATTATTCGTATTTATTTTTTAATTCAAATTTAGTATGTATATGTAATCCTTGTAGTTCTTCTAATAATAATTTAAATGCATATGAAACTTCAATAGATTCAACTTCTTCACTATTGCATACTGGACACGTAATTTTATTTTTTATATTATCTTCTATTGCAATATTCCCACATTTTGTGCAAATAGGTAATATAACATTATCAGAGCTATATCTTTCTTTTAATAATAATGCTGCCCCATGAGCAACAAGTGCTTGCTGTTCCATTTCCCCAAGTCTTAATGCCCCTCCTCTTGCTCTACCTTCTATTGGTTGTCTTGTCAATAATGCAACCTTTCCAGAAGCCCTTCCATGTAATTTGTTTCCAACCATATATTTTAATTTTAAGTAATATAAATTCCCAATAAATATTTTTGCTTCCATTCTTTTTCCAGTAATCCCATTATACATTGTTTCTTTTCCGTCATATCTAAATCCAAGGTCTTTCATATTAGTTTCCAGCTCTTTTTTGCTTAAACCAGAAAAAGAAGTTCCATCAATTATCTCTCCTTTTAAACATCCAATTTTTCCTGCTAATAGTTCTAATAAATATCCCACAGTCATCCTGCTTGGTAAACCATGTGGATTAAAGAGTATGTCTGGTTTAATTCCTCTTGAAGTAAAAGGAATATCTTCTTCAGGAACTATTAATCCAATAACACCTTTTTGACCATGAGATGTTGCAAACTTATCTCCAAGTTCAGGAACTCTTTGATCTCTTGTTTTAACTTGAATAACTTTATTTCCTTCATAATCTTCAGTGATAAATACTGCATCAACTATGCCTTTTTCTTCTTGTCTCATAGTCACACTTGATTCTTTTTTTGTTCTTACTGAAATTTCTCTGGCTTCTGATAAAAATTTTGGAGGGGACATTTTTCCAATAAGGACTTTCCCTTCACTAATTTCTGCTTCAGGATAAACAATCCCGTCTTTTTCTAAAAATTTATAATTTTCTTCCATTTTATATCCTGTAGCATCTTTTTCAGGAATAGCAATTTCATCATTTAGACCTCCTGCATAATTCATTTCTACTGCAGAATAAGGTCTAAAATAAAAACTTCTTCCAACCCCTCTATCTAAACTTCCTTTGTTAAATACCAATGCATCTTCCATATTATACCCTTCATAAGTCATAATTGCAACTACCAAATTCTGTCCAGCAGGATAAGTATCTAACGTATCATAAACAAAACTTTGTACAATTGGTTTTTGAGGGTATTGAAGAATGCTCACGTCAGTATCAAGCCTACATAAATAATTAGCAGCATATAACCCAAGTGCTTGTTTTTGTGTTTTACTTCCCCTATTTAATCTTGAACTTTGGTCGTGATTTCCATAAGGCACAAGACTTGTTACAACTCCAAATAAATCTATTGAATCTACTTCTAAGTGAGTGTGTTGAGGGGTTATTTCTTCTTTATATAATGCAATTAAAGCATTCTCTTCTTCAGATGCATCGAGATATTCAATTATTCCTTGTTCAATTAAATCATTCCAGTTTAATTCTCCTTGTTCTAGTCTGATTAAGTGTTGATTATTTAGTTTTGGAATGCTATCTTCAATAATTATTAAGGGTCTTAAAACTCTCCCCCGTTCTGTTGAAATTAAAATTATCTGAAAATTATCATCATTTCTAATATTCATTTGTGTTGGGAGTTCACCACTTCTTCTTTTTTCTCTTATTTTCTCAACAAAATCAACTGGGTTATCTACACTTCCAATAAATTTTCCATTAAAAAAAACCTCTCTTCCATTGAATTCTTTTTTATCTAACCCTTCTAATTCAAAAATTTTTATTAATTTATCTTCTTTAAAATTTACCCTTGTAGAAACTTTCCCCAAAATTGCAAGGTTTTTTCTTAAACCTATTTCTGTTCCTTCAGGAGTTTCTATAGGACAAAATCTTCCATAATGTGTGGGGTGAAGGGTTCTTGCTAAGAAGTTTTCTTGGTCACTTGATAACATACTAGAAATTCTTTGTAATTGAGAAATTATTGCCAAATAATTTGTTTTATCCATATTTTGAGTAATACCTTTTCTTTCTCCTGTCCAGCTTCCTGTTGCAATAGCAGACTCAACCCTATGAGAAAATAAAGTTGACTTTGCAATTATTCTTATAGAAAAAAACTTTTTTCTTTTGGTTGATTTTTGTAAAGAATATTGGATGTCTCTGATTAAGATTCCTAAATTAACTCTAAATAATGTAGCCAATAAATCTCCTGAAAGTCTGACTCTTTTATTTGAGTAATGATCTTTATCTGTTCTTAATTTTGGATTTTCTTTGGCTATTAAAAACTGTTTTATGAACTTACATAAAGTTATTGCTTTTTTTATTCTGTCTTCTTTTTTTTGTCCGATGTGAGGAAATAAATAAGAATCCATTCTTTGTTTTACCCTATCAAGAATTTCTTTTTTTGTTCCCTGTAAATTTGTTTGTTCAGCAATATACATCATTGCATCTTCTTTAGTGGCCAAGTTTACGAATTCATAAAGATTAACAATAACATTATCTGTTTCTTTACCAATATATTTAGCGATTTCTGATTCTTTTATTAAACCTAGTGCCTTTAAAACAACTATTGCTGGCAAATCCTTAAATCTGCTGAATGAAACTTCTAATAATCCTTGTTTATCTTCTAAAATAGTCACAGGTATTCTGTATGTTCCTTTTAATGAAAATAATTTTAATACTAAATTTCCTTTGATATTTTCAATAAATGGCTGATTTTCTGCAAGGTCTTCTGCCATAACCATAACTCTTTCATTTCCTTTAATCATAAAATAACCTCCAGGATCAAGGGGGTCGTTATAATTTTCAATTAGTTCTTCTTTTGACATACCATAAGTATTACATAAATTACTTTTTACCATGACTGGGATTCTTCCAATTTCTACAACTTCAGAGTCAACTTGATCATCTTTTTTTACAGTTAATTCAAGAGTGATTGGTGCTGCATAAGTTAAATTTCTTAGTCTTGCTTCAAAAGGCATAACTAAAGAAGAGCTACCATCTGCTTCAATAATTTTTGGCTTTCCAACTTTTATTTTTCCAAGATTAATTTCAAAATCTTCATTATTAATTCCATCTGATATTTCATTAACAATTTCCTGCATACGATATTTGATAAAATTATTAAAAGAAGTAATATTAGATTCTACTAATGAATGTTTTTCCAGATATTTTTTAACAACTAAATGTTTATCTTGAACCATTTTTTGATTATACCACCACTCTAAAATAAATATAGGTTTTGTCTCCTTCTTTTCGTTCTATTTTGATTATATCACCTACTTCACAAGCTTTGAGTAATACAGCATCAGTTGAAAGAATTTTTGGGAGTTGAGATTTATTAATGTTTAGTTTTTCCAGAAGTTCATCAGCTTCTTTTTCATTAAGTTTAATATGTTTTGGTTGGAATTGGTGCATGGTATTTAGGGTTGGGAGGAAAGTTTAATATAAAAATGCATAGCTTCAGCAACAAACTTTAACAACTTTGCAATAATAAAAAATAATTAGATTTTGTTTATAAAGCTTTCTATTGGAAGGGCTTTGCACAAAAAGTGGCTAAATAGGAGAGTTTGCACAAAAAGTAAAAATGGCCCCGAAGATATATAATAAAAAGTTATTATTATATTTTGAGAGTTATATCCAAAACTCTCCCAGGGTTATAATAAAAACTTAAAACCCTGCCAAAATATATCCAAACAAATATCACAATCTAGATATGCCAAAAATGGAGGAGAGAACTTAATTGACACTGCTCCTAGGTTTTATAATCCTCCTAAAATCTAAAAATTTATAAACCATCAATTTTATTTTTATTTGTTGAAAATGGAAAAAGAATTAGACTTAGTTTCAAAATTAACAAAAGAAGAAAAAATTTTGAAAACACATTCTTTAAATTGTGTTTCTCCTGATGATGCAAAATATGGAGAAGCTTCAATCAAACTTCAAGATTATCTAAGTGCTGCAGCAGAGTGGAGAACTTGTGCTTATGTTCAAAAGGTTTTATTAGAAACAAGAAAAGAATTTGAACAAGCTCAACAATGGAATGTCGATGAAGTTGATGACGCATTAACCAAAATAAGTTCTTTAAACATGGCTCTTTTAGAAGGAAAAGTTACTAAACATGATCAGCTTGCAGTAATTGAAGAAATAGGACGTTTTGTTTCCCCAGAAACAAAAGCATTATTACATCCTGGAACTACTTCTTATGATATTTTAGACACTGCTCGTTCTTATTTATTTAAGGAAGCATGGAAAGAAATCATTCGTCCTGAAGTAGGAAAATCAATAGAAAAATTATGTGACCTTTCATGGAAATCAAAAGACATACTTCAAGTAGGAAGGACACATTTACAGAACACATCTCCTGTTCCTTTTGGATTAACACTTTCTGGATATGCAGCAAGGCTTGCTGAAAGACTTGATAAATGTGATTCTTATTTTAATGATTTGAGAGGAAAAGTCTCGGGGATTGTGGGAACAGGTGCCAGCATAGAAAGAGTTATTGGGATGGGTCTCGGAACAAGATCATTAGAATTTGAAAAAAGTGTTCTTGAAAAATTGAATCTTAAATCAGATTATACTGCAACACAAGTTGTACAAAAAGAAAGATTAGCAGATGTTGGACATGGGCTTACAACTTTAATGCACGTCTTAGGAGATTTTGCTAATGATATTAGAATGATGTATTCTTCTGCAATAGGAGAAGTAACATCAAGAAGTAATGAAGAAAGATTAGGGGGCTCAAGTGCTGATGCAATGAAAAATAATCCTATTAATTATGAGAATATTGGTGGGAAAGTTGCTGTGGTTGAAAGTGGCATGAGAATTTTATATGAAATGATCTCTACTGATTTTCAAAGAGATTTAAGAAATTCAGTACAAGCAAGATATCAACCACAACCAATGATGGTTCAAACTTATGAATCGTTTTCTCGTCTAAATGAGAAATGTTTACCCCAATTATCAATTAACGAAGATAGAATGAAAGAAAATTTGCAACCTGTAAGAGATAATCCTAGTGAAGCAATGGTGGCTATTTTAAGAGGAGAAAAATGGAGTCATTCAAAATATGGTGTTGGTCATGATTTTGTTAAAGAAATGGGAAAGAAAGCTAAAACTGAAAGAAAATCTTTAATGGAAGTTTCATTAGAAGATAATGAGTTTAAAGAAGTTTATGAGGAATTACCTCCAGTCAAAAAAATGATTTTAGATGGAAGAATAGATATGTATACCGGTTCATCAATTGACAGAACAAGAAAGAATATTTCTTATGCCAGAAGTGTAATAGGGGTCTAATTATCTATGAGTAAAAGGTCTTTCATTAGATTTGGATTATTAACGTTCATTTTAATCTCAGTTTCTGTATGGGTAATCATTAGCAATACACAAAACATAATAATTAAATATATTTCCCCTAAATATCAAATAATTCTTGCTTTAGTTGTGTTATCAATATCTGCTTGGACAGGTTATAAAACATTTAAATAGGATTTTATATTATATATTCAATGAAAAGATGGTAGATTATATTCAAAATCCAGAATTAAATTCTTTAATTTCAGAAGATAATTCTTCAAAAAGGTGGATTTTTCTTAGTGTTTTTTTAGCAATCATAGTTGTCATTTTATTAGTTTTCTTTTTTATAAAATATTCCTCGATTAAAATATCTGATAAAGAACTTTCTCAAGGAACTTTTATGAATTTAAAAGAAGATAAAGAAATTAAATTTTATTTAGAAGGAAAAGAGCATAAAATTATAATTGATTCTGTTCATGATAAATCTGTTGATATAATTATTCAGAGTGAAACAATTACAGCAAATCTTAAGATTAATGAGGAAAAGAAATTTGATTTAGATGAAGATGGAAATTATGATTTAAAAGTTAAGTTGAAAAGTATTGACAATGGTAATGTCTATTTATTTATTAAGAAAATTAGTGAAGAAATCTGTACAGAAAATTGGGATTGTAATAATTGGTCTGAATGCATAAACTGGACTCAAACAAGGATTTGTTCTGACTTAAATAATTGCGGTACAACAAAAGGTAAGCCAACTGAAATACAAGATTGCATTGTCGAGGTAACAAATTTTACAGAGAACATTTCAAATTTTAATTGTTTAGCACAAAACGGGACTATATGTAATTCAGCAGAAATCTGTAATGGAACTACAATAAATGCTTCTGACACTGACAAGTGTTGTTTTGGGGATTGTGTTTTAGAAAAGCTTGGACCTATTGATTGTGGAACTGATCTCGATTGTATTATAAATGCATCTGAAGATTGCAGTCTTGCTAAAATGACTTATATAATTACAACCAACTTAGCCGGAATTATTCAAGAAACGACTTCATATTATGAGTTGAAAGGTATGGAAATTTATCGATGTCTTTTTTATACTAAACATAAGAATATTGATATTACTTATAGTGAAGATTTAATACAAACAATGTTGGGCGGAGGAGCTACACAAGAGGAAATAAATCAGCAATTACAAGAAACAAATGAGCAATATGATATTTTTGAAGGAAAGGAAGGTGTTTGTAAATATCCTCTCAGCAATTTAACTATTAGATTAAATGAATGGAAGCAAGGAATATTTAAGTTTTCAACACAGGATGCACAGAGATACAATTGTAGTGGAAGTTTATATGAGATTTAGACTCAACAAACAATCAAATCAATATAGATCTTACAGAAACTTAAAAATCTTTTATAAATATGTTTATAATGAAATAGGTTTATGATTATAGTAAGGTGTAACAGGATCGTGAGATTCATCTGGAATGTAAAATGGTCTATTGTCTGTATAGCTAATTTTTATAACTCCATATGATTTTTCATTATCTAATTTTGAAAGTTTTGGATTAAGTTTCTTTATTTCATCACCAAACATTTCATCAATTTCAATCCTTAGAGAATCTTCCGTTATAAATCCCTCATTGCTATAGCAGATTTCATCTAAAAAATTCCTGTCTGTTAGCATATTAATTGGTAAATATGCTTGATTTAGCCCTCCCTCTAATGTTTCAATTTCTGCATCTGCTGTATTTAATCCTCTCCTTGTTGTACCTCCAATCCCTATACAATCTATTCCTTCTCCAGCTAAGAAGTCCAATGCTTTGCTCATTCTTGATCCTTCAATATACCCTCGTGGCCTATAGACTTTATTCATATATCCCACTGTTATATTTAGTTTTTAAGTCTTTCTCTGAATAATTTTTTCCGGGTTTCCGGTTTCGGAATAATTCCGAATTTATTCTTGCCTTAATAGTATAGGAATAAAAAACAGAATAAAGGGGGCCAAAATGAAAGAATATCCAAATAAAAAACAATGCTACGGAAATTTCTGCACATTAGAAAATCCAGATTGTGAACGATGCAAGATCGACGATGCATTGGATTTGCTTGAACTGAGAAATTCGGTGCAGGTTTCTATAAGTGCCAAGATAAACGGAAATCTCATAACTAAGAAAGCAACGACGAAGAGAGGCCACAATGCAGGGAATGGTTGAACATTCTTATTAAAAAATTCCCTGATGGTAAGTACCAAGATATCAAGCAGCATCTTCTTTCAGGAAGGGAGCTTTGCCGTTAAAGGCAAATTGAGGAGCTTGAAAGAGAAGATTCCCAAATCAAGTAAAACACCTTGGGGTTATATATAATAAAGTAGCCCCCCAGATAAATTAAAACCGAGATTAAAGGGCGATAATTGCCTCAGGAGACAAAGATGGGTGACAAATTTTTATACACTATTTTTGGGTTTTTAATAATATGGATTCAGGTTTTCCTCTTTTTTAAGGTCATTGTTTTTTTTGCAAGATTTTCTGTTTAAAAAGTCCCTCGTTTTTCTTACTTATTAAACAAAGCCCTAGATGGGGTACATTAAAATAAAATTATTCGACCTTTTTTCTCATAAATAAAGTATTTTTCTCAATTTTATACCCTTGTTTAATATAAAAGTTTACTGCAGTGGATTTTTTATGTGTGGTAAAACTTACAGTTTTTGCTTTAATTTTCTTTGC
>SDBT01003254.1_pt1 | contig 28209 bp, 31 predicted proteins | sample 2277101 | NCBI WGS metagenome assembly SDBT01 (sample SAMN10404973, study PRJNA504765) | marine sediment metagenome | isolation source: marine sediment core GS10_PC15, 103 cmbsf | place: Arctic Ocean: Southern Knipovich Ridge | collected 2010 | reverse complement strand
CCGAGGTCCCCCCCTCGCCCGGCTGACTTTTTACATCCCATGGGAATTTTCAACCTGTCAACATTTCTGCCTTTAGGGAAAGCTCCGCCGACCGAGGTCCCCCCCTCGCCCGGCTGACTTTTTTCATCCCATGGGAATTTTCAACCTGTCAACATTTCTGCCTTTAGGGAAAGCTCCGCCGACCGAGGTCCCCCCCTCGCCCGACTGACTTTTTACATCCCATGGGAATTTTCAACCTGTCAAACATTTCTGCCTTTAGGGAAAGCTCCGCCGACCGAGGTCCCCCCCTCGCCCGACTGACTTTTTACATCCCATATTTCAAATTCAAAATGTTGAATAGAAAAACGGTATCAACAAAATAATTAACATTGCATATATTGATTCTATAAATTACAACTGTTTTTAAGTATAATAAATAAAAAAAATTAAATCAAAATAAACACATTAAAATAATCTATTAAAAGAATAAGTACATGTGTGAACAAGGTCAAATGTCTTCTTTATGGAAATGGTTGCCTGGATATACTCAATTAAATGAACAAAAACGTAAAATACAAAAGAAATCATTTCATCAAAGTATGGAAATAATTTCTGCAACAGAAGAAAGTGTAATAAAACAAATAAATATAACAACACAACAAATTCAAAAACATAAAATGGCAGCAATTAAATTTAATAGAGAAAAGAATAGACAAAGAGCTATCGATGAACTTCAACAAATGAAACGTAAAAAAATTAAATTAAACATGGAAATGAAACATAAAGGAATTATTGATAATATACTTTTTGTTTTAGAAGTTAAAAATGAAACTTCAGAAACATTCGCTCCTATTAAACATGCTTTAGGTGTATTAAAAAAAATTTCTAATGGAGAAGATATTTCATCAAATATGGAAAATATTGAAGATGAGTTCAATGATATTTTTGATAAAACAAAAGATATAGATGATGCATTACTATCTCTTACTCAAGCAACTTCAAGTTTTTCTGAAATAACAGGTGGTGGTAATGAAGATGAAGAAGGTGAAGATTCTTTATTAAAAGAATTAGAAGAACTTTGTGATGAAGGAAATGCAAATAATAATGAAAAAGAATCATCAAATTCCACTACAACAACTATTATTAATGAATCTACAAGTCAAAAAATTATTAGTCCACCTCCCATGACTATGACTGATTCGTCAGTCATAAAATTTAAAAATAGAGAAGAAATAAAAGAAGAAGTAAAAGAAAAAGGAGAAAAAGAAGTGAAAAATCCACAAATTGAAATTTTTGAACAAGAAGACATTCAAAAAAGAACGGTGAATTTATTTGCCTAGTAGTTGTTTTTCTTTAAAAAATAAATACAAAAATGATTTGTACAAATTGTAAAAAAGAATTTGTACAAATACAAATATGTTCAGGATGTAAAGTTACATATTATTGTTCAATAATATGTCAAAAACAAGATAGAAAATATCATAAAAAAATTTGTGATACATTGAGTTATAATTTCATTGATCCAAATAAAGATGACTTTCTTAAATCAACCCATAAAAATGCAAAAGCGTGGATTAATCAAAAACAATTTGCTGCTCATATTGGTAATATTTATCATAGACAATTCAAAGAAAAGAAAGTTTTCTTTTTTTTAGAATGGATAAAAGGGAAAGAAATATGTGCACATGTGAAAATTTATAATTTAGAATCAGAAAATTTAATCATTGATTTAGAAGAAAATGATGGTGAAAAAAGAAGATGTATTGATCCTGAATATAAAACTACCTTTCTTCAAATTAATCGTATGGGATTAATTCCAATATTTTATCTATGGAAAGGATTTCCATTTTGGGAAAGTTTACGTTTGGGTGATAAATTTATTCCATGTCCTGAAAAATTAGATGATGTGGAAATTTTGAAAAATTATGATCAATATATGTTAAATTCAAATTCTGATTAATAAAGAAACATTTAAATTATGTCGTTTCAAAATAATACTAAAATGCATCGTATTCGTAGTCATGTAGAATTTTTTTTAAATTATACAATTTGGTATAATTTATTAATTGATTATACTTATTTCGTAATTACAATTACCACAAAAATTCTTATAGATTCATCTTTATATACATCAGACATTATATTGAATAATCTTGGATGGATAGTTTTTGGTACTAGTACAACAATTTTTTATTTTTTAATGATGAAAATTGCAATGAAATTTCTCGGACCAAAATCATATTTGGTTGAAAATAAAATACGATTCTATCGTTTTTCATTAGTATTTATTATCATTTTTTCAATAATTTGGGGTTCAATTGGAATTTATATATTAAAAGATCGTATAAATGATTTTCAGGAAATAACTTCTATTCCACGGAATTTAGTAATTACATATTTTGTATTTATTTTAGTAAGATCATTGTTATTATTTTTTTGGTGGTTGTGGAATAGAAAATTTATTAACAGTTATCAAACCTTAAACGTGCCAGGACCAAAAGAAGATGAAGAAGTTGAACAATTTGTTATAGGAGAGGAATAATTGTAAAAATAAAATTTTTTATATTAGTTAAATATTCAAAATTTAAAAGTGTGAAATAAGATGAAACCCAAAGTTTATAAAGTCGTACCATCTCAACATAGAGATAGATTGAGTTTAGGTATGTCCGAACAATCTATCAAAAAATTTTATCGGGATCGAGATAAAAAAAATTTACATGAATACCTTTCATATAAAAATTTTGAAACTGAGCAAAATCAAAGATTAACACATTTACAAAATAGAGGACATGAAGATGAATCAGTTTATAATTTACCTAGTAAAATACCACCTGATTCAAATCAAAATTATAGACGTTGGAGACAAGCAAATGATTTTAACTTACAAATTTTACCTGCAAGTAAATTTTATTCACTTCCTCAAAATAATTGGTATGGATACTTATAATAATTCAAAAAATAAAATTGTTTTATTTTTTTTAAAAGATAAATTTATGTTTGATCTTCATACCAATTTTCATCTTCTTCTTCTTCAACATTGTAATATTCCTGTTCTTTGTTAATCATTTCATCATCAGGCGTTTCAAAATGAGATTGAGATTGAGATGGATTGGAAATTTCAATAAATTCTTGTTGTCTTTTTTTTCTTTTACTTTTACTTTTTTTTTGTGGTGGAGGGGGGTCTGGATTTACATTTAACCAATTTCCAAAATTATAATACAATACATTTACAAAATAAATATGTCCATGTAATATAAATAAATAAGTTAACCAAATAACATAGGGTAAAAACCAAAAAGCAGCGCCCGGAGTAATAAAGAAATATGCAATTAAAATTAATACAGCACTAATCCAAGTTATGAAAATAATAAATAAAGAATGAGCGATTTTATGCATTCCAAAAAATACTATTCCCCACATAGACAAGGGTATTAAATGAGCAATATATAAACCTAATGTTCCATAATATAACCAAAAATTAACTACTTCTACACCAACCAGGGAACCTGTAGGTGAGATTTCAATATTTTTTTTCCAAGCAAAAAAAGCGGCGATTCCCATTAAATGATAAAAAATTAACCAAAGAATACCCAACATCCATACTGATGGATAGAACCATGGTTTCTTTAATTTTTTATACCAATTTGATCTATACATGGTTGGTATCCAAACAAAATTGAATATTAGTGCTAGGGTACCTGTAATGACCCATATCACAAGTGGTGGAAAAAATACAGGATTTAAATAAGGCATTCTTTTCTATTTTATATTTATCAGGCAATGTACATACAAAGAGAAAACTTAACTTTTAAACAAAATTTATCTTAAAAAAAAATTCACTTGTACCATGTGATAGGAATTAAAAAAAGTAAATCAAGGTAATTCAAATGGTTATTTGATATCAATATTTCAATTTAATAAAAATATAAAATTTGCGTCTTCCCCCAAAAACCATGTCTGATCTAAAAAATGTAAAATCAACTCTTCTCGGGAAAAGAGATGTGGATCCATTGATAGATATAAAACAAGATTCTAAAAAAGTTTGTTCACAAACAAAAACTGTTTACATTGTAATGGAAGATACAACTGATCGATCATACCCTCACGAATATAATGTCGATGTTAAAGGAGTGTTTACATCATTTGAACGTGCAAGAGAATTTCAAAAAAAAATCCAAAAAGAAGAAGATTTACCTGACTCGTATTGGGATTGGGAAGATTTCCCATTTGATGAATACCCAATATCATATATCGAAAAACGCATTCTTGATGAAGGGAAAATTTGAAAGTAATTTCAATAATATTAAAAACGAATAAACATTTATTAATTAACAAGATTCAATTTTTCTCTTTTTCTCTGATAATTCTTCATTATAATATTTATATGGATGAATAGATTCATTTATCCAATCCATTGCGATTGAATCATCAAATTTTAATTTAAATGAACTAGCATGTAAATGTCCACCACCACTAAAAAATTTTGCAATTTTACTTACATCAACTGACTCACTAGTTCTAGATCTTAAATGAAAATCCCATGTTTTATCCCAAGGTTTAAAAGTCCAAACACATGCAATATCAGAATGTGGATAAATTTCAAGAATTTTTTCACCAATATCAGAATAACTGGTAGAATGATTTACTATTTGAATTTTTAAAGTAAGATTCTTATCATGATAAGGATTCCAAAAAAATCCATGGGATGATTTGGCGATACGATTATTATCTTTATCAAGAACTATTTTAAAATTTTTCCCCGATTCAATGAATAAATCAACATATAATTTTTCTGTAAGTTCAGTTTCAAAAATTTCATCAAAGGTTTTAAAAATTTTTGACCATTCAGCTTTATAAAAAAATCCAGTTGAAAATTCACGACTGTTGGGTAATTCCCATTTCCATAAATCACGATCTTGTATATATTTTAGAAATAATGGTAAATTATTTAAATTACCATATAACCATTTCCAAACAAGAACACAACCACAATAATTCATATCAATGATGAAATGTTCATTAAAATTTAGTTCAGAAAGAGATTGAACATCTTCTTCATTAATTTCTTCTTCATTTTGAATTTTGGATCCAATTAGTATGGCTTCGCCAAGGTCTTTATCTTTATGATAAAAAAGTAAATGTAAATTTTCAATTGCAGTTTTATGATGATCGATCAGAATGTAAGATTTACATTGTTTAATCATTTCAATCAAAATATCACTTTTCCAACTAAAATCAAAAATTGCAATGTTTTTACCATTTACATTTGGAGCTTGCTTACCATAAAATACTGGCATAAATTGTACGTTTTCAATATTTCCCTCTTGAGTTTTTAAATAATTTTTATATACCCATGCACTTGCTACTCCATCAGTGCAATTTCCATGATAAAATATAATATCAATTTCACCTCGTTTTGCAACAGGTACATTTTCATCAATTCTTTCGCACTGCATGTTAGTAGAATAAAAAAAATGGCTGAAAGTAAAAATAAAAAAAATAAAAATAAAAAAAAATTGGTAGAGTGGTCCAAGTCTATCTTTGGATTAGCAGGATAATAAAAGATTTTCCGAACATCATTTTCTCCCAAATTGAGAGTCAAGCTATAAATATTAAAAAGAAATCAAAATACCATTCTTCACCATATCTATATATAACTTCGGGTCTGGCTTTATAAATGGCTGTATGACATATTTCTCCTAAATAACCAGCAATACGTTGGGATGTGGAAAAGATTGCAATCTTAATATTCGGAACAACGAGAGCTAAAGCGGCAGCCCCCATACCAGCAGCTATACTTTTTCCCATACGTCGAGCTTTTTTCTATTAAAAGAAATTTTTAACCTGTAATTGAATGTAACATCTTTGTATTCATTTCTGGTCCCCATCCTCTTTCTTTGATCAATGAAGGACCTATAATTCCCCAATCTGATCCAGCTATTGTCTCGGCAAGAACCATGGTAAGTTTTTCATGGAATAACTTGAGAACTTAATGAAGAATTGATGAAAAAATTTACTTTTTGGAATCCTTCTCTTCTCCATGGAAATCCATTTTCCAATAATCTTTCAAATTCAAGAAATCTTTCTTCACCACTACTAATTTCCTCATCTATTTCAATATATTATATTGAATACAAACTCACAGATTGGAGGATTTAAAACATAACTATCGAATTCATATACTTTACATTTCTTTAATTTTCTAAGTTTTTTTTCTTTTTCGTAATTTATCCAATCACCGAAATATGAATCAAATGATACTGTCATGACTTTAAATATTTAAAACAAGTACACACGTTATATATTCATTAAAAATTTATTTATTTAAATGGGTGGATAAAAAATTATCTGATATAAAAGTATATTTTGATTTATAATTATATTTAAAAACAGTTATGTTAAATGGTGGATAAAAAAATTATCTGATATAAAAATATATTTTGATTTATAATTATATTTAAAAACAGTTATGATGAACCGTGTATGGGAACCTCGAAGAAGGTTATTATTAATAGCTTGGTTGAAAGAAACTACTTCACCATTATACAATTTTGTTCTCCCAAAACGTATTCTAAAAATAATTTGGGAATTGTCACGCGACTCTTCAGAAGTGAACTTAAAACTAGGACGGGGGATTTTTTTGTGCACAGGATGTGAAACAATTTTTTCTTCAGACCTATGTGATGAACTTTGTGAGGTTTGTGAGGACTGTTTTTTAGATTTTTGTGAGGATTGTGTGAAGTCGTCGGGGGGACACTATTCTAAGTGGGGCTGGACGTGTAACGCCTGTGTTGAACACATAGGTGGATGCCCTGCCCTTAAACCCATTGACTGTGAAAAATGTCTCATTTGGGAGCATAATATGCACCCCTGCGGCGAGAATTGTGAAAAATGTGACAAACGGGATGGAATTTTCTTTTTAAAAAATTTTACACAAAACATAAAACTTCATTGGTCTGTCATTTGTTGTTTTCAGTGTAATCTGGTTGAGTCATATACTTTTTTTGATCAGCGCTTAGAATGTGAAAACCGGGAGTGCTTCGAATATGAAAACCGGGAGTGCTTCGAATGTGACAAAATTTTTTGCTTCGATTGTAAAAAATTTGGAGGACTTGATTCGTTGGGTTTTGGTAAATGGGTTTGTCAAACATGTTTCCAAAATATACATAATATTGATTGTAAAACAATCAATAATAAACATCCTTATGATCTAAATTGTAAGAGGTGTAGAATGTTAAATTATGAATTTTGCCCGGAAGATTTTCTCGAAAGCAATTATCATAATTTTGATTGTAAAACAATCAATAATAAACATCCTTATGATCTAAATTGTAAGAGGTGTAGAACGTTAAATTATGAATTTTACCCGGAAGATTTTCTCGAAAGCAATTAAATTTAATTGCTTTCCGCAAATGGCACAGTCATTTTTTGAATATTTAAATATTAAATCCAGTACACATATTATATGTTGTCTAATAAATATCAAAATTTAAATTCATTTAAAAAATATTTTATGTTTAAAATTTTAATCAGGATATAACATGGTATCGTTTTAGACTTGGTAATTGTTTTATTGAATAAAACAAACACGATCCAAATCAGCATTTACAATTTCAGGTGATTCATTACTTGTATCACATTCTATACACCTATCAATGAATTTATAATCACTTGCATTTTTAAGACTACCTGAAGCAGATAATCTCATAGCTGAAACTTTACAACATTTTAAACAAATTGGCTTCGAACATGTTTGACAATTTTTTTTAGCTTTGTACTTATTACAACGAAGACAATGAAGAATTTCGGCAGTTCCAACTTCCATAACACAATTAAAATTTTTCACTACACGAGTCGTACAATCTTTAAAAGCGTGAAATTATTTATTAATTAATATGAACAATTTGTTTTATATTAATATATTCATCGATCACAAATAAAAGATTTCCATATAAATCGTTATCGGATTTCACAACTTTTTTCAAAATTCCTAATTTATTCATATAAATTCGTACTAGTCGAACAACTGAAGACGCGTAATCCAAGAAGTCTGTCTTTGATGTTAAATCTTCCATAGTATCCCATAAAGAACTCACTTTACCTTCTTTTTTTTCTTCTTCTTCTTCGATTTCGACCAATTTTAAATATTCAATATAGATTTCTTTATTATTCTCTTTCACGTATTTTTTTCCAACGTCAAGAGCTTTTGAGACATTGGGAAATACACCAAGCACAGCTTCAATGCACTGTCGGAGGTTTTCATAATCCAATTGTTCAACTACATCTGGACGTATTGTACTCATCAGGTTAATTACGGTGACGTTCTTATGTTCTTCGTCAGTGGGTTCCTTTTGCATTTCCTGATATTTCTCGATTATATTGATAATTTTATCCTTTTCCGTCTTGGTGGATGCTTTCTCAAGCTTTCTTTGGTAGTGCGCGATTATATTTATTTTAACTTCTTTAGCATCCATGATTTAACACGTGACAATTATTTAAATAATATTTTGGTTTGATTTTGGGAGAAACTTTAGTTAAGAAACTTTTATTTTTTAAATATATAAATTTTTAGACTTGACAAGTCGTACGATTTAATTTGATCAAGATTAATTTAAATAAATGATTTAATTTGACAGATCTGTCAAATATGTCTAAAATAAATTATTTTTAAGATATATTTTCAAGATATATTTTTAAAATCAAAACAAAGTCAATCAAAAAGATGGCGAAAACACATTTAGATGAAGAAGGGAAAAAATCAGAGGGAAATTTTAAAAAAGGATCTAAAAAAGTATCCAAAAAAATTCAACAACCTCAAGAAGAAAAATCTGAATCCGAAATTAAAAAGAAGAGAAGAATTAAAAAAAAAAATCGATTAGAACATTTCGAAAGTTACATTAAGAAATTACTTAACAAACAATGCCCTGATACACAAATATCAGGAAAAGCAATGAGCATGTTGAATCAATTAAATGTTATATTTCTTCAGAAATTATCTCAAGAATCAGGAGCTTTGGCAGCATTAGCCCCTACCACTAAAATTAGACTTCAACCTATTCATGTTAAAGGAGCCTGTTATGTTATTCTCCCTGAAACCTTTGCTGAAATTCAAACAAGTGAATCTCGAAAAGCTGTTACTTTATACAATTCCACTTTTGGCAATAGAGAAAAATAATATTTTTCTATTCAATTTACTATTTTAAATAATAAATTAATAAATATGATTCATTTTATATTGTTGTTGTTCCATTTTACCTATTTACTAAATTGTCAAATAATAGTAGATTATCCATTGCCTATAGTTTCTGGTTCTTATAGTAGATCTCAAACTTGTACATGTGAGCAAATTGAAAATTTATTTTTTTCCCACCCATGGGAAATTTCAACCTGTCAACATTTCTGCCTTTAGGGAAAGCTCCGCCGACCGAGGTCCCCCCCTCGCCGACTGACTTTTTACATCCCATGGGAAATTTCAACCTGTCAACATTTCTGCCTTTAGGGAAAGCTCCGCCGACCGAGGTCCCCCCCTCGCCCGGCTGACTTTTTTCATCCCATGGGAAAAATCGACCTGTCAACATTTCTGCCTTTAGGGAAAGCTCCGCCGACCGAGGTCCCCCCCTCGCCCGACTGACTTTTTACATCCCATGGGAAATTTCAACCTGTCAACATTTCTGCCTTTAGGGAAAGCTCCGCCGACCGAGGTCCCCCCCTCGCCCGACTGACTTTTTACATCCCATGGGAAAATAAAATTGAATAATATCTTACAGTGTAAACCTGTATAATTTGTAAAAGAATGGGTATTGAATTTAAATCTACAGATATTAGTGTCGGTGGTTACTCTGAACAAGAGTTATTGGATATGGACTATACTCATTTTAAATTTCAATACGATGGTGTTATAAATAATTTCAAAAATAATCGTACAAACACCGAAGGGATTATTTGAGTGGGAATGATTAAAAGAATTGCATTGGAAAGAAGAGTGAAGGTCCTTGAAAACTCCATTTTTTTATTTAAAAAAATTTATTAAAATTCAAGTTAGGATTGATTACATACAGTAATGTTAAACAAAATATTATTAAAAAAATAATTGCAATTATTGTTGTATCATATCTTTTGTTTGAATATTTACTAACTGGGTCATAATACCTTAAATAAACATGAAAATCTCCATTCGATTGTGATTGAATATCTAATAAATTTCTATTGAATTTACAAATTTGATCTGTAAAATCTTTTGGAAGTTTTCCACCTGTTTGTTTAAGGACAATTTTCCAATTTTCACTGATTCTTTCTGGAGACATATAATCAAATTGAATTTCTCGTTTTAAGTTAATTAAGAATTGAATGAATTTATCTTTTTCATGTGTTTGGATTTTATCAAAACTTTCATCTTTATTTACAAACGATGATTTAATAATAGAACCAACTCTTTTATGAACTTTCAACATTTATTTAAAGTAAAAAAAACAATACATGAAAAAATATAAATATAAATTAATCTTCTGGTTCAAAAACTCCTTCTTCTTCCCCACCCCCACTTTCCTCTTCATCCTCCTCCTCCTCTCCCTCTTCTTCATCCTCTTTTTCTTCATCATTATTATCTTGAGTTTTTTGATATTTTGAAAATGATTCATCTTCTTCATTTTCTGGTTCATCTTTACTAATATCATCTAATTTTCTTTTCTCACTCACCTCATCATCACGTTTAGAATTAGCAATAATATCATTAATTTCTATTGGTTTACCAAATTGAAAATCAGCAGGCACCCAAACATCAGCTTCGATATCAGGTTCACCTGATTTAAGAATTGAAATTCTTGACATATCTAAACGAAAACCATGTTCTGGAGTTGTTTTTTTACTCCAATAATTAAATTGGAAAGTCATAGAAACCCAATCATTTTGACGAACCGGACTCAGGTATTTACCGACTTCCTTATTTAATCTTTTTCCATTTGCATCACTAAAAATAATTTCATACCTTCTTATATAACCAAGAGGTGAAATTTTTTCTTGTTCAATCTTCATTTGTTCCTCGATTGTTTCAATTAAAAAATTTTTTTTATCATTGGTCGCGTCTGAAGAAGACTCTTCTTGATGGTTCGCTGATTCATCATCTTGAGGATTATTAGTTGGATCCTCAGGTTTTTTTAAAGTACCTTTCGGTAAATAATAAACGCCGCGATTACCATGCATATTAAATTTCCCCTCATCCTTTGCTTTCATAAAGGGATAATTAGTAAATTCTTCAGAACCAAAAGCTATTCTCGCTTCTGTTACAGCGTTTTTTTTTAATTCTTCCTGTTTTTCTTCATCAGCTCCCTTATTGATTTTAAGAAACATATGATAAATTTCATTTATTTTATTTTCTTTCTGACTGGCACGGAATTTGGGATGCCCCCATAATAAATCTACTAAACGTTCACGTGCAGCAGCTAAACGTTCTTTAAATAAATTTATTTCTTCAAGATATCCCGGTCTTACATCTTCAATTTGTTCAAAAGGAATTTCTTTTACCAAACAAAAATAATTTCTTTTTGGATCAGATTTAACATGTTTAGTACCTTTCGACCCAATACCATTAACAATACCAGATCTGTATAATAAAGGGGGAGTACTGAATTGAACTATCTCACCTTTGACATTTTTAAAAGTAACATACCCTTCTGCATTAGAATCTTTTTTAGAAGATTCAGTATAAACAATATTCCATCCTTCTAATTCTTCTGCAGATAATGAAGTTGTCCAATAATCATTTTTACCATAAGTAGAACCTGTAGATTTAGTAAAAAGTGCTGGTTTAATAATTGGTTCTGTAGTAGATTTTGTAATAGGTATTACTTGTCCAGTTTTTTTAAGAGTATTTAATAATTTTTCCTGTCCAGGTGTAATTTCAGATTTAGTAATAGTTTTTTTTAAAATGGGTTCAGTAGTAGATTTTAAAATTTTTTTAGAAGTAGTGGATTTAGTTTTTGGTTTAGTGGTTGTAGTAGTTTTTTTAACAGGCATTATTAAGAAGATTTTTTTTAAGATAAAGGTTTATGTAAAAGGTTTCTGTCAAGAAAAAAATAGAGAATTTTATTTTTATTATCAATGTCAAAAAATATTGACATGTTTAGTACCTTTCGGAACAAATTTTTTCTTGGTTGATTCAACACCAGATCTCCATAATAAAGGGGGAGTACTGAATTGAACTATCCCACCTTTCTCATTTTTAAAAGTAACATACCCTTCTGCATTAAAATCTTTTTTAGAAGATTCAGTATAAACAATATTCCATCCTTCTAATTTTTCTGCAGATAATGAAGTTGTCCAATAATCATTTTTACCATAAGTAGAACCTGTAGATTTAGTAAAAAGTGCTGGTTTAATAATTGGTTCTGTAGTATCTGTAAGACATGTTATTTTTCCAGTTTTATCAACATGTGCAATTTTCTGAGTACTAGATTTATCTTTTGATTTAGTAGTAGTTTTTTTTTTAATGGGTTCAGTAGTAGATTCTAAATTTTTTTTAGAAGTAGTGGATTTAGTTTTTGGTTTAATCCTTGTAGTAGTTTTTTTAACAGGCATGGTTAAGAAGATTTTTTTTAAGATAAAGGTTTATGTAAAAGGTTTATGTCAAGAAAAAAACAGAGAATTTTATTTTTCTTATCAATGTCAAAAATATCGACATGTTTGACATATGATTAGTAATTTATTTTCAAAATATTTATTTATCCGAGGGAGATAAAAGTGATATACTTTTTTTATTTTCTGTATATTCAATTGGTGAAAAAGGAACAAAACCTGTTGATTTTTCATTTTGTAATATTGGTTTATATCTTGATTTACTTAGGAATAAATCATTATAAAAATTACAAACAAATTCAATACTCAATCTTTCAGGTAATTGTAAATTTTCATCTTCTTCCTTTCTTTCTTTTTCAAATATAATTTTTTGATTCATTTCTCGAATTTTTTGACTGATTTTATCAAGATACCAAGTTTTATGCGTCTTTGAAGACGTTTTATTTAGAATAAAACATGAAATTGAAATAAAAAAATTAAGATCCAAATTCACCCAATGTTGTCGAATATAAAATCTTAACAAATTATGTATAATAGGAGCTTGTGTTTTACGTAAAGTATTTTTTGAACTAACTATATCATTAATAAAAGAAGTTGTTAATTGACAAAAGAAATATATAGAAAATTCGTTATCAGTCATCCATTTTGTTCTATAAGTACTGACAATTTTCTCTAAAAATTTATCTAATTTTTGTAATGTTGAACTTGGTTCTTGAAGATAAAATTGAAGAGATGTATAAATTTGAATAATTAATTCAGGTATTTCAACTATATGTACATTATTTATCATATCATCAACCCCCCTTTCTAAAATTTGCAATGTTTCAAATTTTATAAAATAACAATCATAATAATTTGAAATTATATACAATTCAATTAATTGTTGTACATTCAACTTTGCAGGAAGTTTATGAGGTAATCTATAAACTTGTTCAAAAAATAAATGTACAGTTTCTGGGTTGAAATCAGTTTTAATTATGATTTTTCCTTCTTTATTTTTTGGCCATTCAAAATTTCCACGAGACTCATTACAATAAAACATTTTACGAATGGCTAAACAATTATTCGAAACCGTCTCTTTATGAATTTCAATAATTGTTTCTCCAGTTTCATCATTAACAATTATAATATCTGAAGGAGATCTAGTCCATAAATATCTTGCATCATATTTTTCGTCATAATTTTCATCCCTATTTTTTGGTGAAGATGGTTTTTGATGTTTATTGGTCGATTCAATTTCATCATCATTTTTTCTTTTATTATTTTCTTCTTCCATTTTAATAAAATTTTATAATACTAATGAAAATGATATAATTATAAACAATGAGGGAAATAAATGGAAGTAGGTCAATCTTATAAAAATATTTTGACAGATGTCATTTTAACAGGTTTTATTGACGGTTTTTTCGATCAAATTTCTAAAGATTTGTCAAAACATTCAAGTAATTTTTTTAAAAGATTAAAAATCATTATTTGGTGGGATGAATCATTGGTTAATAATTTATTTGAATTATTAGATTTATCTCCAAATATTCAAAAAATTTATTTTCATAACATATCTAATAGTCCATTGATTTATTCTATTATTTTCACTACTTTTGAACAATGGAAATCAATCAATTCAAGACCGAATGTTGAATTATTTCAGATTGATAATTTCGAATCTATTCGAGATGTAAGTTTTCAATTAATGTTTTATAATAATTTATTTGGTGAAGATACAACCAATTTGGAAAATATTTTAAGTAAAAATATTAATATACAAGGATTGAAAAAAAAAGATGAAGAAATTTATTTATTTGTCTTTGGAAATTTAACTATTTCTAAAAAAAATTTACAGTCTACTGATAATCTTGATGAATGGTTTAATTATATAGATACTGAAGGTATGACCGATATTAGAAAACATTTAATTTTACATAATTTATTTCAAACTGAATATGGAAAGTTTATACATGCTTATTTATATAGTACTAGTGATACGATACGTAAACTTTATTCATCCAAATATGAAAATAAATATGTACCAGGATCACAAGTAAAAGGTATTGAATTACCGTTAATTTCAAATACCGGAAGAACTGTACTTCGAGCATCAACTATTAACGGTGCTGGTATTGGATTATTTTCTGGTCAACGAGGATTCAAAGTTACAATGAATTTAAATAATGAGGTTGTTACAGGAATAAATTTAACAGAAAATTTATATAGTGAATGGGTAAATCAATCATTTATCGCAACTTATGGTGGTTACATATTTGAATTAAAAACATGGAATATGTTATATGGTAGTCAAAGAAGACCTTATGCACATCAAATTGAAAATGATGAAGGGCATAAATATGTAATTGATGCTGTAGTTTCAGACAAAAATAATGTTGCTAGATTTGTTAATGATTGTATAGGTCCAATAAGGAAAAATGTTAATAAAGATTTGTCTAAATGTAATGCACGATTTACAGTCATTACAAATCCAAAAATTATTCAGCTAATGATTGGACTTGATAAAAGACTTGTATTAGATGATATTCCTTTACCTATACTTGTATTAGAAGTTATAACGGAAATTAAGATAGGTGAGGAAATTCTTGTTGATTATGGGGATGAATATTGGGAAGATTTCAATGAATTGACTAAACAAACTTCACCACCAGGCACTCCTATTACTTCTGAATTGGTTTATACAACTGTGCGCGATATGGCTGATATAGATTATGATCAGTCTGTATTTATGTCTCATAGTTCAGAACCTTTGTACAATTATCGAGTAGAAGAACTAGAAGAAACTTCTGGAATACCTCTTCCAACTTCTATTACTACAATGGATAGTAATATTATGTACTATAATGATTATAACTTTTTGGGTGTAAATAGTGGATATCAAATAGAAAAGATTTCAGGAAATCTTTATGATAAAATTGTTAATGTTTTGAATGTTATTCATTTGGGGAGATTTGATTTACGTACAAAATTCTTGAACAAATCCGAAATGTTTTTTCAAGGGAACCAGAGGGCGAAAACTGTTTTCGCCCCCGGAAATTTTAAAATATGGGGGTTAGGGGATATTTTATCAAATTATAAATCAATATTTAAACTATTACAAGTCGAAATAGATCTTCTTAATATAAAAGAAACTGATTCCTTTTTTCAACCTTTTTTAAAGAAGAAGGGTTGGAAGTCTTTGATTGACGAATTTTCAATTGAAACTTTGAGAAATTTATTATTAGGTGATGAATGGGATCAACTTGATAAAAACAATATTCAATTTAATTTCGCGAAAAATTACAAAAAAACGGATCTTCAACCAATGTGGGATAGAATTACATCTGTTATAAAAATTATTGTTCAACTTTTGGGTGTTAGTGTTATATTGAATGATCATTTTCAAACAATAACAGACAACATTCCAGAAATTCGACAATTAGAGTACACGACAAAATTATATTTGGCTTCAAAGCTTAATTTTGAAAGATTAACCAATTTATTAATGGCTTTAACTGATATTAAAAAAGTTGAACAAAGTTTTTTAGGTCCACCAGTATTTTTCAAAAAATGGTTTGAATTCTTTAGACAAGTTTACATTTTAATTGAAATTACAAATCAATCACTTGAATTGGATTTTGATACATTTTTAGATGCGTTAGGTCTAATTACTCAAATACCCATTTTGGGTATTGGAGAACATACTACTACTACCACCACCACTACCACCAGTTTTAACATTCAAAGTCCTCAAACTACACATGAAGGAACAACCCATAATACACCCACATCGAGTTGGATGACGCCTCAACGTAAAAGACAAAAAACTCAGACTAAATCTCCTGAACAAAATTTAAAACCAATATCTTTAAATTTTTTGGATGATGAGGCAACAACCCATTCTCCTACCGCCGATTTGGAGAAAATAATGCCTTGGGATGAAACATTGCTTTTATCTGATTTGTTAAATCAGGGAAATACGGATTTATTTTTCAGTGAAACAAAATCATCATCAAATTTAAAACTCAATACTCGTTTATTTGATAAATTCAATGCAAATGAATTTTCAATTGCGGAAAGTCATTTAAAAGGTTATAGATTTAGAAATGCACCAATTGATTTTAAAAAAATGAATGCAAACATTCAAATTAATTTTGAAATTCGTTTAAAACAATTTAAATTAATGAACAAAATTGATTATCCAGAAGTTAAACCTTTACTACTTATTTATTTGCCTAGATCAATGACAAATCAAGAAACAATTAAATTATTAGAATTTAAAAAAGGTTTAATTCAAGATAGTTTAAATTCAAATGTTTTTGATTCATTAGATGATACAAATTGTTTTATAGGTTTTCAATTGATATCTTATGTTTATGCAAAAAATGAATTTACTAATAGTAATGAAACATATTTTAGAAAAGTTCCAATTGCTGATGGATCTATCTATTTGGGTGATCTTTTAAGAAAAGATCAATTGAATAAAACAATTAATATTGATTTAATTGATACTGCATATCCTCCAGAAAAATTTGATAAAAGAGCTACATTAGAATTTACACTTTTAAATATTCAAACGAGGAATCTTAAAATATTTAAACGTCCAATTAAAGGGGAGCAGACAAGTTTTGGAAGTGGTATTAGTCATTTATTACCTTTTTGGAAGAAAACTGAAACTGTGAGAGAAAGACAAATTAAATATGAACAAGGCATTGTAGAAACTATTATAAGCGAACAATATTTTAAAACTTACAAAGACTATGAACCTTTAAAAAAATATCTTTATAATATTCATGTACCTCGATATCCATCACCTTCTGGTTATATTCCTGCTAGTTTATTTATGTTAGATTTACCTATGAATCATAAAAAGAAATGTAGGGAAGTTATAAAATCTTTTTTAAAAATTATACTTGAAATGGATTCAGACATGTTTCCAAATGGTGTAGATAGTTGGGTGAATGATGTTAAATATCAATTTGAATCATCACCTGATTCATTAGATGATCATTTCATGAATTGTGTTCGTATACTTTCTAAAGCATTATGTTTGTATGCAAATTTGTGTGAGTACAAAACAGATTATAAACGAAAAGAAGTTTGTGAAAGATTTTTATTAATTGTTTATACTCAAATGGGTGATTGTGAAGATGTAGCAAAATATCCTGTTTCACTTGCTTATAGTTTATATGAAATTAATTTAAAGGAAGAAGGTAAATCTTTAAAGGAAAATGATCCTTTATTATATTGGATTTGTAAATGTATTCAATTATACATTCCATGTGGTGTAGAAGGTGCAGTTACTTTACCATCTCAAAGTAGAAATAATAGCGAGAGTTATGAAACTATTTGTCATGTTTATGGTATATTAATTCCAAGGGTTAAATTCTTTGAAAAATGTAAATTTTTGAAAGGTCAAACACCTAAATATGTTAAGAAATATCAATCACCAATTTATTCATGGGAAAAATATTTACACGCAAATGGACTTGAAGGTACAACTTTTGCAAATCCTGAACAATTACCTATGCAATCAATTATCGGTAATAATGAATATAATATTACAATTTATAATTTATTAATTGAGCAAGAACGTACCAGACATAATTTAGAACAAAAATTTAAATCACTTGGTACTTTAAATATTGAAGTTCAACCTGTTAAACAAAGAAAACAAACTTACCAATTTGATAAAAAAGAATTATCAAGTTTTTATAGACAACCTATTAGTTTATGGACACCTGTATTATTATTATGGAAAGTATTGAAGTGTACTGATTTAACAATCTTTACTTCAGGTTCTTCTTCTTCTTGGATAGATAAATTAGGTAAAAAAGAAGAAAGTAAAAAATATGGAGCTCAATTTGTAGATTTCATTTATGGTTCAGATAATATTTCTTATGAACCAACTTTCATTTATGAAAAAGATCAATTAGAAAATTGTTTTACAATTCTTAAAAAATCTGTTCCTCATCCATTTTATTTAAAAGGTAATCCAAAGGATTTTAATAGAAAATCCAAAATTCAAAGTTTGGAAATTTTAAAAGAAGATTATAATGGGTTTTTTATGCCAACTGAAAATTCTTTATTGTATAATCGTTACATTACTTATAGATGTAATCACCATTCAAAATTAACAAATGAAATTTTAAATGATTTAAAACAAGTATTAGAATTTAAATCATTTGGCATTTATGCAATGGACTATCAATATTATAGTCAGTTACCAGATGATTTAGAAATGATTGTTATTAAACTTTATTATAAATAAAATTCATTTTAAAAATAAATTTCTTTAATTGAAAATTCATCCATGTCACAATCATTAATATCATTTCCAGTGGAAATTTGGATAATAATTTTTCAATATTCTCCTAAAACGAAATTGAATGAGGTTTGCAAAGAATGGAATTTGTTATGTCAGAATTATACCGAAACCATGGTGGAAAAATATGGATTTATCCTAATATTGTTACATTTTATTGAAATTTGTTTCATTCCAGGAGTGTCCAACATTAAAAAACAAATAAAAAAGTGAATGAAGTGTGTTTGTAATTTTATAAATTTTTCATAATTCAATAAAAACCGAATGTTGTTTATACCAGATATTTGGCTAATAATTTTTGAATATTGTCGTGCAACGAAATTGAATGAGGTTTGTAAAGAATGGAATTCTCTGTGTCAGAATTATACTGAAACGCAAATAGAAAAATATGGTGTGAATCAAGCATTATGGTTATTTATGAAAATTGGTTTCATTCCAGGAATAACCCGCATATATATTAAATATGAATCCAAATGGAAATCAATGGTTATTTTAGATGGGATATTTCCATGGATAAACGGAGCAATAAATTATGGAATACATCTTATGTTATTACGTGGAAATTGTTTAACATGTAGAGATCCAGTCCCAGATTTTGTAAAAATCTGTAAATATTTATTACAGATCAAAGAAATGGAATATATTTCAACATTTGAAAAAATGTATATTCAATCTTTTCCAAATGAAAAAGCTGAACAGGGAATTATCAATGATCCCGATTTTCCAGTAACATATGAAGATGAAGAATGTGAATATGATTTATACATTGAAGGGGGATCCGATAAAGAACCAAACCAAAAAAAAAGAAGAAGATATTGGGATTTATTTGATTATGATTTAAATAAATAAAATCATCAAATTGAATGAAAAAGAAACTGTAAACCTTTATTTTTTAAAAACCCTTTTCAAATAAATCTTGATCAATTACATCATCCCATAAAATTGTTTTTGGAGAATACATTAAGTCATTATGTAATTTAGAATCTGGTTGTAATTTAAATAAATTACTAGGACAAATATGAATAGATCTAAAAAATGCTTCAGTTACATTTGGGCCTAAACCTTTATGATAAATGCATTTATAACATCTTTTCCCTTCTTTAAGATTTGGGTTAATTTTAATTAATTCATCAATTGACATTACGGTGGTATCTTTAATGTCTTCTTTTGAAATTTCGGGAAGTGTGATTTCATTTGAAAGAAATGGATAAAATATCCAATAAACCCAAACAAGTTTTGGGTGAACCTGTATTATTATGACTTTGTCTGAAACCAAATTTAATCCAAATATATCTTTTACAAGACTTGTATGGGTTAATTTAAGTAAATGAATAATATACGCTTGACCTTCAACATCAAGAAAATAAGGATCTTCTTTAGAATCTCTTGTACCGATCCATTTATTATCAAATACAGTTTTTTTATTAAAATAAATTTTTCCAAGATATTCATAAATGAAATCATTTTCATTATTAATTGGATTTTTCATTCCATTACGAAAGGGATGTGTGCATTCTATAAATTTTACAATTTCAGAATTTGCCATATTTGTTTTTCTTGTTTTTCTTGTTTTTCAAATTTTTGATATATTTCAAAAATATATCAAAATGACATATGTCAAAAATTTATCAAAAATGAAGTGTTATTGTTGTGATGGGGAAAATATCCCTCTTGAATTATGTTTCTGTGGAGGTTACTTTTGTGACGAATGTTCTAAAGTAGCGGGGCATAACACAGGGTTGGCGATGCGATGTAGTGAATGTAATGAATATGACTGTGAACACGGTATGTTCACCTATCAAGAATGGCCTACCATTTGTTGGGAGTGTGGACAATTTAAGACAAGAAGAAGAAACTATTAATTTGAAGGTGAACGATTAAAAACAATTAAATGAATAACCACATTGTGTACGTGCTTGATTTTTATTTATTCTGTTAAATGATAAAAAAACACAATACAATAATTATTAAACCTCCATTTATTTTATCGCAAATATTTCCAACGAGTGTTCACATTTAATTTAAATTTCTTTTCAAATTTAAATTTTGCAGTACTGGATCGTTTTAAAATTTGCGGTTCATAAAACATAACATCATTTATTTCAATTTTAGCAGCTCCATTGTCAAAACCATATTTGAGACATTCCAAATAGTTATTTTGGGATGCATAAATACAAACAGAAACATTCCAAGGACATCCATTTTCATAAAGATATTTCAAACATTCCAATTCTCCATTCCTAGCAGCATTCATAGGAACTCCTTCATTCCAAGGACATTTATGTTCGTGAGCATATTTTAAACATTCTAAATTTCCCGACGCAACCGCTGCATTGCAAACATCTACAGTCAATTTGAAACCATTCTCGCAAGCGCTTTTTAGACCATCTAAATTTCCATCCATAATATTTGAAAGTATTAGCTTCTCCTCCGATGAATGTAATTCATCGGATAATTGTTCAATATATGACCCCATAAATAGAGAAATTTTTGTTTCGAATGGTTATATTTTTATTGACATTTCTGACGTAAAGTCGTACGAGTTGAAACGTCTAAAAAATATGTCTCTCGAAAAACTTTGACTTTATATTATTAGGAGGGGGGGTGTAAATTATATACACTTGTCAATTTTTTGACACAAATGAAATGATGAAGAGAATATCAGAGTTAGAAACAAAATATTATTTCATGTTTATTCAATAAATCTACTATTGTTTTCAATTTTTCAAAAATAAACATCATAAAAAAAATTTTTCAAAGGATTCGATTTTAGTTCTACATAGAGGACATTGAGGAACATTTTGTTTCGTTAAAATTTTAGCACATTTGCCACAAACACAACCGTGAGAACAAGGTTTAATGATTAATTTACGGGTATTCGTGAAACAAATAATACATGTCATAATATCTTCACCATGATTCACTTCATCATTTATTTTTGGAATATCTAGAATTGAAGAAATTATTGAAGTAATTCCCATTTCCAGAAGCTTAAATTGGAATACCATTTCAATTTTTGGGGGGTTTGTGTGGGGTTTTATTTCAGGGGTAGAAAAATAAAATCCAAAATCCGAAAACTGCGCGAATGATTTAATTTCAATATTGCATATAGGACATGAAGGAACCGCTTCTTTTGTCAATTGAAAAGCACATCTATGACAAATACAACTATGAGAACAAGGATTAATTTTCAAGTCACGGGGATGGGCGAGACAAACAACACATGTCATAATTCTACCACCATTTATTTCTGGGCTTTCATTAAGTTTAAAAGTCGTTGGAGGGTCAGTAAGCGGGAATTCATTTGGGAACATTTGTGATTTTTTGAAGTAAATAAAACCTTGACAATCAAAGGTGAAATCAATACTTTTCAATATATCAATAATTCACAAAAATAAAATTTTTTGTGAAAAAGATTTGACAGATGTCTTTTTTTTATGAATAAAAAAAGATTATATTATTCAGAGATGAAGAGAAAAGAAATTGAAAATTCTTCTTCTGTAAATGAATCAGATTATGTTTCCGAAGAATATTGCAAATTTAGAGAATATAGTTTAACATATCATATAAATTATGTAATTAAATCTTCTTATAAATTATCTGAACAAGAACATGGACATTTATGTCCAGTACCAGTGTTTTCGCAAGATAAAACGAAAAAAGAATGCCTTGAATATTTGAGATGTAAAGGTGAATGTATCGATGATACAGTTATACCTGGTGGTAAAAAAAAATTTTTTACATCTGGCTATCAAAAATTTAAAACAATGTATTTAAAAATTAAAAAAGGGAGTCGTTATTTCTATGAAACTATTTTACCTCACATTCCTTGTCATTTATATATAGACGTTGAAATGTATCATAATACAAATCCGAAAGTTGATATGGAAAATTTTCAAAAAATTTTCGAGAAAGAAATAATAAAATTTCTCATTCAGGAAAATTATATAAATGATAAACGGGAATGTGATTTCATTATATTAGATTCTTCAAATTTGAAAAAATTTTCAAAACATTATATTATAAAAATTAAAGGTAAATGTTTTCGTAATAATTTTCATTGTGGAGCTTTAATGAGAAAATTTCATAATTACATTATTAAAGAATATGGTTCAATTGATGATAATCCTTTTTTCTTTTGGGATGAAAAGGAAAAAAAATTTGAATACAATCCCGTGAAACATAACAGAGTATTTATTGTCGATATGGGTGTATATACTTCAGGTAGACAATTTCGTTTATATGGTAGTTCAAAAGAATCATCACCTGAACGTATTTTATTATTACAAGATCAAAATTCCGAAGGAGATGTTTTACCTGATATTTTCCTATCTACTTTAATTCAAAGAGTTGAACATGATGATGAATTAATAAGTTGTTTAGAAGAAAATGGAAATGAACCCGAATCAACTAGTGATAGACGTTTTTTTTTATCAGAACAAACAAAAAAACAAAAATTAAATACACACCCACAATTCAATGTGAGTCATCATGTTAAACTCGATGATAAAGTAATTAAAAATAATTTTCCAAATATCTGTGGTTCAATTATGGATTTTATAGATAAACAACTCACATGTGGTGGACGTGTAGAAAAATGTGATTTATTTTACCCAAATACAAAAACAATGTGTATTTCAACTGGATCTAAATATTGTTTAATACGTGGTGATTATCATAAATCAAATCATATTTATTACATTGTGAATTTACAACAAGGCATTTATTATCAAAAATGTCATGATGAGGATTGTAGAGGTAAAAGTAAAATTTTAAAGATTGAAGATCAAGACATTTTAAATAAGATTGATGAATATCTTTCTAAAGAAAATAATGATGTTAAAAGTGATAAATGTATTAATGCTTTTTTAGACTATTCTAGATTCATTTGTGAAATAGATAATAAAAAAGATGTTTATTGAATTAATGATAAAATAAAGCCTTTAATTGCAATTTCAATAGCTAAACAAAGTTTTTTGGCATTATAACATCCAGGATCATATGAAAAAAAACATTCCATTGGTTTTGAATTTCTTATATTTATACTAAAACCGGATTGGAAATGAATAACAAAACCGCGTTGAAATTTTTGCCATTCGATTGTTGTATTTATATTATCGTATGGTCCAAACATTTTTCCAGAAATTTTTTCAAATATTTTTTCATTGAATTTTGAGGGTGTTTGATAAAAAAATCCAACAAAACTATTAAATGTATATGCTTCCGTTCCATAATAAATTATGAAATTACATAATTTATGTGTAAATTTTATACATTCTTGTTTATTTCGTTTAATGGGTAAAGTGTCAGGTCGCTCCATTTCTATATTTTAAGTCGTGTGATGAATTCTATTTATCAATCATATATATATGTATTATATTCATACCTTTTGTATATGAGATCTTTAAATGATTTTATTTTAATCGTACAGTCGTACGATTAAAAAGTCTAAATTTTTATTTTTTACATCCCATGGGAAAATTCAACCTGTCAAACATTTCTGCCTTTAGGGAAAGCTCCGCCGACCGAGGTTCCCCCCTCGCCCACTGACTTTTTACATCCCATGGGAAAATTCAACCTGTCAAACATTTCTGCCTTTAGGGAAAGCTCCGCCGACCGAGGTCCCCCCCTCGCCCGGCTGACTTTTTTTTAGACTTCCCAATTCGCACAATTTGACGTGTGTCAATATCAGAAAATAAATTTATTGTTCTAAATAAATTCACCCAATACACATCATGAATTTGAATGTTTTTAATCAATTCATTTTAGATCTATCTAATGAGGATTTATCTATAGTCATACAAACATGCGATTGTATCGCTGAATACGCCGAATCTTCCAAAAACGAACAAGAAAAAGGGATTATACGGCTCGATTATCATTACAAAAAATTGATTCAAGCTTTAATCCTTTGTACTGAAAAAATGGAAATAGGAGAAGGAGAAGAAGAAGAAGAAGAAGAAGAAGAAGAAGAAGAAGAAGAAAATAAATTAGAAATTTCTGCTTTTTTTGCCATTACGAGATTGACCAAAAAGAATGTTAAATATTTAACTGATGATGTAATATCTTGGACGCGGTTTTTTCTACAAAAACTAAATATACTGTTAAATGCTAACTCAAATGATCTAAATGATCAAAATGATCAAAAACTTCTTGAACTTTTAATTTGTTCCATATTACAAAATTGTACTGAAAAACTTGAATCTAAGATTTTTCCTTTTGTTGATGTTATGATGGTATCGTATTGTAATATTCTTATTCAAATTAAAGACAATGATTTATTTCTATGTGTTTTATACGCTATTTCCGCCGTTATTGACGCAATTGGTGAAAAATTTGAACGTTTCATGATTGATTTTAAACCTTGTTTATTAATTGGATTGAAAAATCCTGAACTTTTTCCTGTAACTACCGGAATTATTGGTGACATTGCTCGAATTCCGGGGGCGAAAACATGGGCACACTGCGACGAATTTATGAAAGAATTATTACAAATTTTCCCTTCTGTATGTAAGGAATTACAACCTCCCATTTTGATTTGTTTTGCTGATTTAGCATTAAAAATGGATGATGATTTTATTGAATATTTACAACCTGTGATGCATATTTTAGTGAAAGTTTCACATACAAAGATTGATAAACGTGACTCTAACTCTGTTAAATTTATAAATGAATTAAGAGAAGCAATTTTGGGGGCTTACACTAATGTTTTTCAAGGTCTCAAAATGCAAAATATTGGTATAAGACTTTCACCTTATGTGAAAGATATCATTGGATTTATTTCTATTGTAGCTCAAGACCGTACAAGATTTAGAGATGTGACAACGTCTTGTATGGGTTTGATATTCGATTTAAAACAAATTTATGGCCAAATTCTAATGAGCAGTTTGACTGCTTATCCAGAAATAACAATTATGATCAATGATAATTCTGCATATTTATTGTCCTTGGAAAATAAATATAATTTTTTTGAATATTTATGAAATTGATATATTAGATAACGTGTCTTGAATAAAAATATTTTTTTTCAAATTTTAAATTGAATATCTTTTGTCTTTATTGATTGTTGAAATAAATCCCAATCATGTTTAGTTGTAAATGCGCGAATAATTCCAAAAAAATTCCGAATGCGCGAATAATTCCAACCTCACGGAATTATATAAAAATTTTTTTTTCATAATTATTCTGTGAAGTAGTCATAAACAATAATTATGACTCTAAATCAAGGAAAGATCATGGTGTATCAATCACGTATAAATGCCCCAAATGATTCAGCCGGTGAAGATAATTCATCCGGTGAAGATAAAAAAGATTATCTTCATGAAAAATGTCTTATTAATTTAAATGTTGGAGATGCAATTTTTGAACCATACGAACATTCACCCAATATAGATCATTGTTTTTATTCTGAATTTGTAAATAACAAATTCATAACTTTAAAGAAACTTCTTGAAATACTTTTTCAATTCCAAAAAAATCAATTTAATGACCAACAATTACGAGAAATTGAAGAATTTATTTGTGAATTCTTTGTTGAAATTACTAGTATGGAAATGGATGATTGTATGATAAATTGGGATAATTTCAATCATTTTTTTAAATTGTTTGGTCCATCCCAGAACATTTTATTTAGAATTTTTAATTTATCAGATAATGATTTTTTTCATGGTTTTATAAGAGGTGCTGAAGCTAAAAACATTTTAAAAAATAAACCTGGAAGTTTTTTATTTCGTTATTCAGAAAGTTTATCAGATCAAGGTTATTTTTCATTTAATTTAAATAGAAAAAAAAATGAAAATTCATCAGATGAACTTCAAAATTTTTCTTTACCTTACGATTCTATTAAAGGATGTTTTATTTTTGATGGAGACGAATATCATTCATTACAACAATTTATAAAAGATGAGAAATATAAAAACAGTTTTATAAATCCTGTAAGTAAACATTTCCAAGAAAATTTCCAAACTTCTTTTGAAAACCTTCAAATTGAAGATAATTTTGAAAATGTGATTAAATCTATGTCACCGAATAATGTTTATTTAAAATTTCAAAAAAATGATCAAGCAATAATAATTAAAGATGAAAATACGAAAAAATGGCCTGCTTTTGATACTGTACAATTTGGTCCTTTAAATTGCCCAGAAATCACTGAATTTCCTGGTTATATTACTGTAACTATACCTACAATTAGATGTAGTCCTTGGTTACAAAATCATATTATTTTAGAAATTTGTTTATATCGTAATGATAAACCTGTTGGAAAAGGTGTTAATTTCACCTATATGATCACAAAATCATTAGAGATTTATGATTTTGTGAAAAATGTTCTTGAAAGTGGTAGATCTTTTAAGAAAGATGAAATGTTAAATTGGAGAGATGAGAATAAACGTACATTATTGCATCATATTGGAATAGTTAAAGATGTGAAATTGTTTGAATATCTTATGAATAATATTGGTATTGATATTCATGTATTAGATGTTTATGATTATTGTGCAAAAGATTATTTAACAAAGGAAGATGAAGAAGAAAGTGAAGAAAGTGAAAGTGAAGAAGAAAGTGAAGAAGAAAGTGAAAAAAATTAATTAATAAAATGTTAAACACTATAAAAATTGGTTTAAATTTATTCTCTAATAAATACGACATATTTTTTCTATTGATTTACGACATATAGGACACGATAAATTAAACATTTTACTATGACAATTTTCACATAAACATTTATGACCACATGGGATAATTGCCATAATTGCTAAACTTTCCAAACAAATAACACACTCATTCGATTCATCATCTTCTTGATCTTTTTTATTAGATTTTTTATTACTAGGTTTATTCGATTTTTGTATAATTTTACTATTCAATTTAAAAATTCCTTTTTTTTCTGGTATTTTAATTTGATCTTTAGTAAAATATAAGGATTTATGATCCTTTAATAAATGTGATATATATCGATCCTCTGTCTTATATTTTCGATTGCATTTTTCTACACAACAATGTAAAAACATTTTAGAAGGAAATCCTTTGAAGAATATATTTATAATTATTTTTGAAAATTGACGTGGATAGAGAACACCGAGGATCTTTAAATTTTAATCTGTTCTTAAGTCCGCAATTTTTTTTTCAATGACTTTTTACATCCCATGGGAAAAATCGACCTGTCAACATTTCTGCTTTTAGGGAAAGCTCCGCCGACCGAGGTCCCCCCCTCGCCCGACTGACTTTTTACACCCCATGGGAAAATTCAAACTGTCAACATTTCTGCCTTTAGGGAAAGCTCCGCCGACCGAGGTCCCCCCCTCGCCCGACTGACTTTTTACATCCCATGGGAAATTTCAACCTGTCAACATTTC
>SDBT01003253.1_pt1 | contig 28211 bp, 20 predicted proteins | sample 2277101 | NCBI WGS metagenome assembly SDBT01 (sample SAMN10404973, study PRJNA504765) | marine sediment metagenome | isolation source: marine sediment core GS10_PC15, 103 cmbsf | place: Arctic Ocean: Southern Knipovich Ridge | collected 2010 | reverse complement strand
CAAACGCGATACTCACCCGTGCGCCGGTCGCCAGCACCACCGAAGTGGTCTGCTGCCCCTCGACTTGCATGTGTTAGGCCTGCCGCTAGCGTTCATCCTGAGCCAGGATCAAACTCTTCATTGTAATTAAGAATTTAAATGCTCTCAAGATTCAAAACCATAAAGAATTAAACGAGGTTCTAATTAACTATTTTACTAGCTGTGTACTAACCTTTTCAATCTTTTCAAAGAACTATTTTATTATGGGACTGCAAAGATAAGAATTGTATCCCATCTCTGCAAATTTTCTTCGGTTTGTAAAACTACTTTACTGCCAAAGCGGCTGCAAATATAAAAACATTTATTTAAACCATGCAAGTCTGAATGAATTTTTTTCTCACCCCCCCCTTCCAGCATTATTATTAATCTGCCTGATCAGGCCTGCTGATATAATATTATATGCAGGCAATTCACCAGAATTTATGGCTTCTCCGCATAAATTATCCGATGAACCGTTTAGTAAATATTTGAACAGAAAGTTTTATCTTCACAAATATTTTTTTGAGGAGCCATATTGTGAACAACAGACTGGTCATCATACCAACTTATAATGAGATAGAGAACATCGAGAAAATCATCAGGAAGGTATTGAGCCTTGAACCGCATTTTGACATTCTGGTCATTGATGATAATTCGCCTGATGGAACCGCCAGGATCATCAGGAACCTCCAGGAAGAACACAAGGGAAAGATCCATTTATTGGAGCGGAGCGGGAAACTGGGACTGGGTACTGCTTACATCATGGGATTTCACTGGGCACTAGAGAAAGGGTTCGAATTTATCTTTGAAATGGACGCCGATTTCTCACATAATCCCGATGATCTGATCCGCCTTCTCAATACCTGCATGAACGGGGCAGACCTGGCCATTGGTTCGCGTTATATCACGGGGGTAAATGTTGTCAACTGGCCCATGAGCCGCGTATTGATCTCCTATTTCGCATCCAGATACGTCCGTTTCATTACCCGAATGAAGATCAAGGATTCGACGGCCGGATTTGTATGTTACCGGGACAAGGTCCTGGAGACGATAGATCTTGATAAAATCCGGTTCAAGGGCTATGCTTTCCAGATCGAAATGAAATTCAATGCATGGAAACACGGGTTTAACCTCGAGGAAGTGCCTATTATTTTTACGGACAGGAAAGAAGGGGAATCCAAAATGTCGGGGAAAATTGTTTATGAAGCTATCTGGGGAGTTGTCACCATGAAAATCTCAAGCTGGTTCAAATCTTACAAGAAGGTAGCATAAACCACAAAAATATGTTCGACGGGCTCATCAAAAATGCGAAGATCGTTAACGAGGGTCAGGTATTCGATGGAAATATCCTGATCCACCAGGGAAAAATCCATTCCATAATCAAACCGGGAGAGGCAGTCCCCGAAGAAGTACGAGAAACCTTCGATGCCGGCGGCAACCTTGTCATCCCCGGCGTGATCGATGACCAGGTTCACTTCAGGGAACCGGGACTCACCCACAAGGCAGAGATTTATACTGAATCCCGGGCAGCAGTTGCGGGAGGCATCACCTCCTTCATGGAAATGCCTAATACAGTGCCGCAAACCACTACCATAGCTGCGCTGGAAGATAAATTCAGCCTGGCCTCTGAGAAATCCCTTGCCAATTATAGCTTCTACCTGGGAGCGACCAATGTGAACCTGGATGAAATCAGGAAACTCGATCCGGATCAGTCCTGCGGTGTCAAAGTTTTCATGGGATCCTCCACCGGGAACATGCTGGTTGATGATGATAATGCGCTCCAGGGGATTTTCGCTGAAAGTCCGGTACTGATTGCCACCCATTGCGAAGATGAGACAATCATTCGCGCCAATACTTCAGCTTATCGAAAACAGCACGGTGAGGACCTTTCACCCTCCTTTCATCCCCTGATAAGGAATGAAGAAGCCTGTTACAGGTCCTCATCCAAAGCCGTTGACCTGGCTGTCAGGCATAAATCCAGGCTGCATGTGTTGCATATTTCCACGAAAAAGGAACTGGAGTTGTTCAACAGCCAGCTACCGGTGGACAGGAAACAAATCACTGCAGAAGTTTGTGTACATCACCTCTGGTTTGATGACCTGGATTACAGGAAAAAAGGCAACCTTATAAAATGGAACCCCGCTGTAAAAACACCCAGGGATAAGGAGGGATTGCGAATGGGATTGTTGGAGAACAGACTGGATGTCATAGCCACCGATCATGCACCACATACCCTGGCTGAAAAGGATCAATCATATTTCAAAAGCCCGGCAGGCGGACCGCTGGTGCAGCATGCCCTGCCTGCCATGATGGAATTACACAAAAAGGGGATCATTGAGCTAAGCACACTTGTTGAGAAAATGTGCCATGCACCGGCCAGGATCTTCAGGATCAGGGACCGCGGATTCATCAGGGAGGGCTATTATGCCGACCTGGTCATTCTGGATGATTCACCATGGACCGTCAGATGGGATAATATATTGTATAAATGCGGATGGTCCCCCTTCGATGGACAAACATTCAACACCCGGGTGCTGAATACCTTTGTGAATGGGAACATGGTATACAACTGGGATGTAAACCAGCAAAAACACAATTTCCCGGAGAGCAACCAGGGGATGAGACTTCATTTTAACAGATAATCAACCATTTATGAGACATTTAATATTCAGCATTACCATGCCTGTACTGGTCGCACTGTTGATTTCATGCACCGGGCAAAAGGAACCCGAAGACCTGCAGGCATCAGGTGTTCAGACAGGATCCCTGCAGTTAGCCGACCAGATAATATATGATGTCATCATTAAAAACCCTGATCCGCTGGATGAGTGGACGGAGAAATGTCTTGGGGGACTGAACCGGGGGGAATTGGTTGATTTTATCTTTGCCGGTCTATACAATGACCGGTTCAAGGCATATGATATTTTTAACGACAACCTGATCCCGGTTCGCACTATCATAAAAATGGAGGAGGACGGGGAGTTTTCACGCGACCATGTCAGCAAGATACAGTTTGTGGAAGATTGGTATGTAGATCCTGAAGGTTATTCCATGTCTAAAAGGGTTACTGAGGTCCGGCTAGGCCTTGAGCATTTTGATGGTTTTGGCATGCACATGGGACATAACCCCCTATTCAAGGTAAGGCTCGTCCAGTAATAAAACTAACCCTGATCCCGGACAATCAGCCGGACATTCTGTTTGTAGGTCTGCTCGAGCAGCAATTCCTTGTTGATCATGACCCGGTCTATGGTCGACTGGTCAAAATACCGTATGGTAATCAGTTCCAGTCCCGTTTCATAAGTCACCTTGAAATCCTTCTCCAGGTCATCGATCAGGTTCCTCGATTTCCGCTTGTCGTTATTGATACAGATCTGGAAGCTGACAGCTGAATTCTGCATCAGATTGATCTTGACCCCTTGCTTGTAGACATGTCCGAAAATGGTCGCCAGGTTATCCTCGGCAATGAAGGAAAAATCATTCGGTAAGATCCTGATCAGTACCTGGTCCATGTTGAATATAAAAGAAGGAATCAATTTGTCATAGCTGAGGTTTCCCACCAGGGTCCCCTCTTCATCAGGATCAATAAATGATTTGATATACAGGTTTATATTCTTGTTTTGCAGGGGCTTAATGGTCTTGGGGTGGATAACGCTGGCACCGTAATAGGCCAGTTCGATGGCATCCAGGTAGGAGATCTTTTCCAGCTTGATGGTATTGTCAAACCATTTCGGATCGGCATTGAGCACACCGGGTACATCCTTCCAGATGGTCACATGTTCGGCTCTGAGTATATGGGCCAGGATGGCAGCTGTAAAGTCTGATCCTTCCCGTCCCAGGGTAGTGGTAATATTATCGATAGTAGACGCAACGAAACCCTGTGTAATATAGATCCTGGCATTCTTGAAGTTAAATCCTTCCGGCACCAGCTGCCCCGATAACTCCCAATCTATCCTTGCCTCGCGGAAAGCATTGTTGCTTTTAAGGTACTTTCGGATGTCCATCCACCGGTTCTTAATCTCACTCTCGTTTAAGTATGCTGAGATGATCTTTGTAGAGATCATTTCGCCGAAAGGAACGATCTGGTCGTAGTCAAAATCATAATGAAGGGTTGGGTCCTTGGACAACCTGGCCTCTAACTCTTCAAAGAAAGATGAAAATTCAGCATGGAAGGGATGTCCCTTCTCCGGGAATAGTTCATCAACAATTTCCTGATGGAATTTTTTACGCTCTTCAACAGCCTTTTTGAGTTCCTGTTTCCTCTTATGGATATAATGATCAGCAATTACCTCCATGGCATTGGTGGTTTTGCCCATGGCGGAAACAACAATAATAATCTGATCTTCGTGATATCTCTTCAGGATATCAGCGACATTCTTTACAGCTTTGGCAGATTTAACAGAGGCGCCGCCAAATTTAAAAACAATCATAAATATGGAATTAATATTGGTTGCAGAGACGGCAAATTTAACAAGATTAATAAAGTAAAAAAAGTACTACTTTTAAACTGAATAATAGAAGATTATAATTGCATGGCAAAAAAATTCCGCGCAAACACACCGGGTGAATTCATCACCCAGCCTGTGCCATTTTTTACAGGTTCACCGAAAATGATGAAAAAAGCGGAAGATCTCATGCGCTTGTATGGATGAGATCCTGTCATATTACAGGGACAGCCGGCAGGTCACTGAACTGAATCAATGGCTGGGTGGGAAAGATGCGAATATAATACACCTTGGCCGTATGGCCGGTTCGTCGCCTGCGGTAATCGCAGCATGCATGCTGGGGAATGGTAAAAACCATGTGTTCATCCTGCCTGACAAGGAATCAGCTGCCTATTTCCATAATGACCTGTTCAATTTCTCAGGAAGAGAGGATATCCTTTTCTTCCCATCCTCCTATAAACGATCTGTCCAATATATCCAGAAGAGCTCTGACAATGTGGTTCAACGGACCAGGGTCCTCAAGAAATTGTGCCAGGATGCAGCCGGCCAGGTCATCATCACATTCCCCGAAGCCCTGGTTGAGAAGACTGTTTCCGGCAACTTCCTTGATGAAAATGCATTTTCGGTCAACAGAGGCGATAAACTATCGCTCAGTTTCCTGGCTGAATTCCTGGAAAGCTGCAAGTTCCGGGAGGTGGATTATGTATATGAACCCGGACAGTTCTCCATTCGTGGAAGCATCCTTGATGTATTCTCTTTTTCGGCAATAAAACCATTCCGGATCGATTTCTTCGGAGAGGTGGTCGATTCCATCCGCACCTTCAATATTGAAAACCAGCTTTCCTTCGAAAAACTGGAGCAGATAACCCTCATACCGGACCTCGCCGAACTTCTGGTTGAATCAGCTACAGGGCCGAGCAGCATGATCCCGTTCACTGCCGTTTTCGGGAAAGATACGGTCTGGTGGATCAATGACCTTGCCTATGTGAAAGACCGTATGGATAATATTTTTGAGCGTACGGGGACCGGAAATGAAGAAATTGAAGATAATATCAGGGCCGGCGAAAAGAATGTTTACCTGATCGATGGTAAAACCTTTACAGACCAGCTTGATCCATTCAGGATCATAGAATTCGGACAGCAGGTTTTCTACTCACCTGACAAGATCATTTCCTTCGATACCATCCCTCAGCCGTCCTTCCAGAAAAACTTTGAGCTGCTGGCGGAAGACCTGATGCTCAAACAGGATGCCGGATATAATATATATATACTGTCCGATAACCAGAAACAGATTGACCGGATATTGTCGATCTTCGAAGATATCCATACGGAGGTCATGATCAATCCACTTCTGACCACACTGCATGAAGGTTTTATAGACCATGACTCGAAGCTCTGCATGTATACCGATCACCAGATCTTTGACAGGTACCACCGTTACCAGCTCCAGGAACATTTTACCCGTAAGGAAAGTATCACCGTACGTGAGCTGACGGCTTTACATCCGGGGGACTATGTCGTACATATCGATCATGGGATCGGGCAATTCGGGGGACTGGAAAAAATCAGGCTGAATGAACGGGAACAGGAAGCCATCAAACTGGTGTTCAAGGACCAGGATACCCTCTATGTCAGCATTCATTCCCTGCACCGGATCTCAAAGTACAAGGGCAAAGACAATGCCCCCCCCCGCATTTATAAACTGGGGTCAGGGGCATGGCAGAAGCTGAAGGCAAATACCAAGAAAAAGGTTAAGGACATAGCAAGGGAACTGATCAACATGTATGCGAAGCGCAAAACCCTGGAGGGATTTTCCTTTTCCCCGGACAGCTATCTTCAAACCGAGCTTGAAGCCTCATTCATGTACGAGGATACCGAAGACCAGCTAAAATCCACCCGTGAACTCAAAGAAGGTATGGAAGCAGATTTTCCAATGGACCGCCTGGTATGCGGGGATGTAGGTTTCGGCAAAACTGAAGTGGCCATCCGTGGGGCCTTTAAGGCTGTGAGTGACAGCAAGCAGGTAGCCGTGATGGTCCCCACTACCATCCTGGCCCTGCAGCATTTCAAAACCTTCAGTGACAGGCTTAGGGATTTTCCATGCACGGTGGATTATATCAGCCGGCTGAAAAAACCGGCTGCCCAGCGGCAGGCACTCGCTAACCTGGCCAGCGGAAGAACGGACATTATCATCGGGACCCACCGGCTGGCCGGGAAAGATGTGGTATTCAGAGACCTGGGCTTACTCATCATTGACGAGGAACAGAAATTTGGAGTGGCCATGAAGGAAAAGCTGAGGAAACTGAAACTGAACGTTGACACCCTCACACTTACCGCCACTCCCATCCCACGTACTCTCCAGCTTTCCCTGATGGGGGCAAGGGATCTCTCCATCATCCGGACCCCTCCGCCAAACCGTTATCCCATCCTTACAGAATTGCATTCCTTCAACAACGATATCATCAAGGAAGCTATCTATTATGAGGTTAACCGGGGGGGACAGGTTTTCATTATCCATAACCGGATCCAGAACATTGCAGAGATAGAGGTCCTGGTACACCGTCTCTGTCCCGATCTAAAAATCATCGTCGCCCACGGCCAGTTGGAAGGTTCAAAACTGGAGAAAATCATGCTGGGATTCATCGAGGGGGAATATGATGTGCTCATCTCCACCACTATCGTTGAATCGGGACTGGATATCCCCAATGCCAATACCATGATCATCAATAATGCGCATCATTTTGGACTCAGCGACCTTCACCAGCTAAGAGGAAGGGTTGGCAGGTCGAACCGCAAAGCATTCTGTTACCTGCTGGCCCCGCCGCTCAATCTGCTGACACCCGAAGCACGGAGGCGCCTGAAGGCCATAGAGGAGTTTTCGGAAATCGGAAGCGGGCTGAACATTGCGATGCAGGATCTCGATATCAGGGGGGCCGGAAACCTCCTGGGGGCAGAGCAAAGCGGGTTTATTGCAGAAATCGGGTTTGAAACCTACCACAGGATACTGGATGAAGCCATACTGGAACTGAAGGAAAATGAGTACCCGGACCTGTTCAGGGAGGCCGATGGCGATAAGCCGGAGGACCGGAAATATATTACTGACTGCCAGATTGATACTGATATTTCCCTCCTGTTCCCGGATGCCTATATTGAGAACAACTCCGAAAGGTTAAGGTTATACAGGGTACTTGATAATATAGGAACCGAGGAAGGGCTCCAAAGGTTTGAAAAGGAACTGGAAGACCGTTTTGGTCCCGTCCCGGAGCTTACCTGTGAACTCATGAATGTGGTCCGGCTGAGATGGATGGCCATCCGGCTTGGCTTTGAAAAAATCATCCTCAAGAAAGGCCTGATGATCATGCATTTTGTCAGCAACCCCGATTCCTCCTATTATGCTACAGCAACCTTTAAAGCTGTCCTGGCATTTGTGCAGGGCCAGGGCAGGAGGTTCAGGCTAAAGGAGACAAACGGGAAACTGACATTGACCACAGACCCGGTAAATTCCATTTCCGGAGCGATTGAAATACTCCGGAAATTTTGATTTAATTTGTAATTCATTTTGAACCTGGTAATTGACATAGGAAACAGCGTTTCGAAAGGGGCAGTATTCGACCGGCAGTCCTGTATATACACACTTACCCGCGATAATTTAAGGGCTGTAGATATAAAGGCCCTTTTAGCTGAATATCCCCACATTGTCCACACCATTATTTCAACTGTCAGGAAGGAAGAGCCATCCTTCGTTGGACTGTTGCGGGACAAAGGAGTTAGCGTTCTAAGACTGGATCACCTGACACCCCTGCCCATCAGGAACCGCTACCTGACAAAAGAGACACTCGGTTATGACCGGATTGCTGCAGCCGTTGAAGCCAATGCAAGATTCCCGGAGCAGGACATATTGATCATAGATATGGGCACAGCCATTACCATCGATTTTATCAGCTCGGAAAATGAATTCCTGGGCGGAAATATCTCCCCCGGATTACTCATGAGGTTCAGATCCCTTCACGAATTCACCGGCAGGCTTCCACAGGTGGAACCGGCCGATCAGGATGCTCTGTTCGGTGATGATACAGAGCGTGCCATTCGTGCCGGTGTACAGAACGGAATTATTTTCGAACTGGATGGATACATAAATGAGCAAAAAAAACGTTATCCTCGTTTAAAGGTCCTTATGACTGGCGGGGATGCAGTATTCTTTGATAAGAAATTAAAAAATTCCATCTTTGTGGACCTTAACCTGAACTTATTTGGATTGAACAGAATCTTAGAGTATAATGTTGAACGATAGAAGGCTACAGGTAATTGCACTTATTATTATGCTCATCAGTCCGGTGCTGGCACAAACCAATACTGATTCACCTTATTCCCGGTTTGGCATTGGTACGATCTCGCCACCCGGTTTTGACCGTAACCGTGCCATGGGCGGCGTTGGCCTGGCCTTAAGAGATAGTAACTACATCAATTACCTGAATCCAGCTTCTTACTCTTCGCAGGTTACCAGCTCCTTCCTTTTCGATTTTGGCATAACAGGACATTATACCTATACCGAATCTTCCAGGATGAATGAATCCTATTATGGGGCCAATTTCGATCACCTGGCCCTGTCTTTCCCGATTACCAAGTGGTGGGCAGCCAGCGTAGGGGTCAGGCCCTTTTCGAAAGTGGGGTACTCCATCATTGTTGAGGACTACGATGAAGATATCGGTTTCATAGATTACGTTTACTCGGGTAATGGTGGCCTCAGCCAATTATTCCTCGGTACTGCCGTGGAGATTTTTGATGGCCTCAGCATCGGTGCCAATTTCAAATACCTCTTCGGATCCATTGACCTGAACCGCTCAGTTGATTTTCCCCGGGAAGATTTCTTCTCCCATACAGACGTGGAAAGCCGGACCATCGTCAATGATTTTCTGATTGAACTGGGACTCCAGTACACGCAGAGGCTCGGGGAAAAATCCAATCTTACCCTGGGGGTTATCTTCGATAACAAGAGCCGGATTTCTGCAGAAAACAGGGTTGTCAAAAGGAATGCCTTTCCCGGATCAGCTAACAACATCAATGATTCTACCCAGATCTCTCCCTTGTTCATTCTGGAAGAGTATTCGACGAAGGGAAACATAGTCATCCCGTTCAATATTGGTGTGGGGTTAAGTTACCGGTTCAATGACAAGTTCCTGATCGGGATTGACTATTATCAGCAGGACTGGACCAACACTACCTTTTTTGCTAGCGATGAGCCACTTACCAACAGTAACCACACTCATGGAGGAGTTGAATATGTCCCTGACAGCAGGGCCCTGAGAGGATACCATAAACGTATAGCATACAGGGCGGGAGGATATTTTGAGAATTCATACCTGCAATTGCAGGATGAGCAATTAAAGGATTATGGCATAAGTTTTGGAGTAGGGTTACCACTTAGGAACACCAGAAGTACCTTCAATGTTGCATTTAATGCAGGCCGGAGGGGTACACTGGAAAATAATTTGATACGAGAAAATTATATGTTTTTAAGTTTTAGTGTAACTTTGTACGATTTCTGGTTTATGAAGCGGAAATATGACTAATTGAATGAATATGAAAATCGGTTTGAAAATTGCTTTGTATCCTTTTCTTTTGGGCTTCATCACCCTCACAAGCATGGCTCAAAAAGGTGTTGAGGATGGATCTCGTTACGGACATGGTGAAGACAGTATCAGGTGTATTAAAAACCTGTCACTTTACCGGGAATATGCAAAGCATGGCAATTATGATATGGGACTTGGGCCCTGGCGGATCGTGTTCGAAGAATGTCCCAAAGCCACCAAAAACATTTACATAGACGGGGCCAAAATGTTTAACGATTTCATTGCCAATGAAAAGGATCCAGACCGGAAAGCAATATTGATGGACTCCCTCCGCATTGTTTATGATCAGCGGATCAAGTATTACAAACAGCGTGGGTCCGTCCTCGGCAGAAAAGCAGTGGATATACTCAAACACCCTGAATACAGGACGAATCCTGATATCCAGGAGGAGACATATGCATATCTCCAGGAATCTATTTCCATACTTAAGAACAAATCCTCGGTTGCCGTGGTGGCCACCTTCATGACAACCTCATTTGCCCTGTTCCAGAATGAAAGGCTCACAGACCTGCAGGTAATCGAGAACTATGCACAGGCATCAGAAATCCTGGATTACCAGCTGGAACAAAAACCAGGCAACAAAACAATCCTGCAGGTAAAAGAAGCCACTGATTATAATTTCATCACCAGTGGGGCTCCCACCTGTGGATCCCTGGTGTCATATTTTCAACCCCTGTGGGAAGAAAAGAAAGGTGAAATTGCTTACCTGGGGCGCGCTGTCAACTTTCTGAGTGCACTGGATTGCGAATCCGAACCCTTTTATGCACTTGCTGCAGAAGCACTGTATGAAAAGGAACCTTCCGCGCAAGCTGCCTATGGACTGGCCAAGCTGTTCCTTGTTAAGGAAGAATTTGAGAAGGCCATCACTTATTATCATGAGGCCATTAACAGGGAGGAAGACCCGGCTAAAAAAGCAGATTATCTTTACCAGCTGGGCTTTATCACCAATGCCCAACTGAAGCAACCCCAGAAGGCCCGGACCTATGCCCTGGAGGCCATCAGGCTGAAGCCGGATTGGGGCGAACCCTATATACTTATTGGCGATGCTTATGCAGGCAGCAAGGATTGTTTCACAGACGAATTTGAAAAGACAACCATTTACTGGGCCGCCGTTGATCAATATAGCAAAGCCAAGTCTGTTGATGCTGATGTGGCGGAAAAGGCAAATGAAAGAATTAGTACATACAAGAAATATTTCCCCGATATTGAGACCATTTTCTTTTACAGCCTGAAAGAAGGTGATAACTATACCGTAGGTTGCTGGATCAATGAAACAACGAAAGTCAGAGCTAGATAGTGACGAACCCCTGCCGGCTGTCCAGGCCCGGGTTTTATACGGGAGATTCTTATTAATCCTTTCACTCCTTGCAGTGGGATACCTGATTTTCTCCTGTGAGAACGATCTGGAAAGAATACAGAAAATTACCAGCCTGGACCATTTACCGGATGCTGCAGGACAGAAGTATGAGATCCTTTACAGCGACTCCTTCCAGGTCAGGGTAAGGATCCTGGCTCCGAAGATTGAAAGATACGCCCGGGTGGAGGAACCATATATTGAGTTCCCCCAGGGTCTCACCGCCTATTTTTATGATGACAGCCTTAACATTGAAGCCTATATCAAGGCCAAACATGTTATATACCGGGAAAAAGAACGCCTGTGGGAAGCCAAGAACAATGTTGAAGGTCAAAACCTGAAAAACAAGAACCAGTTGAATACAGAGCATATGTTCTGGGACGAAAAGCGTAAGATGATTTATTCCCACACACGATCCCGCATCGTGAATGAAGATGGTACTTTTTATGGAGAAAAAGGGTTTGAAGCAAAGCAGGACCTCTCCTGGTATCGGCTAAAAAAATCCAGGGGAGTGGTAAAGATCAAAGATGAATAACGTTATAATCATACTTCTGTCCCTGGTATTTTCTGCATTTTTCTCCGGTATGGAGATTGCCTTTGTTTCATCCAACAAGCTCCGGCTGGAACTGGATATTAAACAGGGATACATGACTTCCAGAGTAATATCCATTTTCACTTCAAGGCCGGGGGATTACATTGCAACCATGCTGGTTGGAAACAATATATCACTGGTCATATATGGGATCTTGATGGCCATTCTCCTGGAACCATTAATCAGCCAATATACCAATTCAGAAAGCACCATCCTCATCATCCAGACCATCATATCAACCCTGATCATCCTGTTTACCGCTGAGTTCCTTCCCAAAACCATTTTCAGGCTGAGCCCGAACACTGCCCTGAGGGTATTCGCCATACCGGTCCTGGTATTTTATATCCTGCTCTATCCGGTAACCAAACTGACCATCGCCATTTCAGGTTTCATCCTCCATAATTTCATGAGGGTCCCCAGGAATAAAAAAGTCCATCAAAATGTCTTTGGGAAGATTGATCTTGATAACCTGGTCAATGAAAGCAATGCTGAGCATGATCAACAGGATGAGCCTGAGCAGGAAATAAAACTTTTCCAGAATGCCCTTGACTTTTCGAATGTTAAATTACGGGATTGCATGGTCCCTCGTACTGAGATCGTTGCCTTCGATGAATCTGTATCAATGGAGGAACTGCAGTCGAAATTTATTGAGACGGGATTGTCTAAAATATTGATTTACAGGGAATCAACTGATAACATCATCGGTTATATCAACTCCAAGGAGTTATTTAAGAACCCTTCAGATCTGCAATCCATGATCATGAGTCTTCCCATCGTTCCCGAAACCATGCCTGCCAACAAATTGCTTCAGTCTTTTATCAAGGATCATAAGAGTATATCCGTTGTCGTGGATGAATTCGGGGGAACCAGTGGTATCGTAACCATGGAGGATATCCTGGAAGAGATCATCGGGGAAATCGAAGATGAACACGATATATCGGAACTGACCGAAGATAAACTGAACGAGCAAGAATATATTTTCTCTGCCAGGCATGAAATAGACTACCTGAATGAGAAATACAGGCTTAACATTCCTGAATTAGATGATTATGAGACACTTGCCGGACTTATTCTTTTCCATTATGAGAGTATCCCCAAGATCAATGACCGTATCCACATCGAAGGATTTGTTATCCGGATCCTGGATGTCAGTGAGACAAGGATCGAGCTGATACATCTCCACAGCGGGCAGGAAATGTAATATTAATATAGTTCACGCTGGTATATTATTATAATTATTTATCTTCGTACCCTAATTTTTTAATCAGTATTTAATCAGAGGTTTATGGCAACTTTACAGAGAATCAGGAATCGTGCGGGACTGCTGGTGGCGGTGATCATTGGTATGGCCATTTTTGCATTTGTCCTTCAGGATTTGCTGAGCGGTGGGAAGACAGCATTCGCCCGGTCAAAATTTACTTTTGCTGAAATTGATGGTAATTCCGTGCAATACGATGAATATACAGCACGTGTCGAGAAACTGGCAGAATATTACAGGCTGAGAATGGGACAGACTTCACTCGATGAACAGACCATGGAGAGTATCCGTGAACAAACCTGGCAGGATATGGTCAGGGAATATATTACACAGGATGAGTACAGGGAACTTGGAATCTCAGTCAGTCCAGATGAAATGATGGATATGGTGCAGGGCAGGAACCCGCATCCCGTTATCAGGAGTCTCTTTTCCGATCCCCAGACCGGTATCCTGAACAGGACATTCCTGGTACAGTTCATCCGGACCATGAATGAAGATCCTTCGGGTACCCAGAAAACCATCTGGCTCTATCTCGAAAACGAAATTATGAAAGACCGTGCCTTTTCGAAGTATAACAATCTGATTAGTAAGGGATTGTATATTACCGACCTGGAGGCTGAAAACAATTCTCAGGAAACCGGCAGGAGGATGGATTTCAGGTATGTGGTAAAACGTTTCACTGCCATACCTGACTCTGCCATAACAATGACAGAAAATGACCTCCAGAAATATTACCGGGACCATGAGATAGAATACAAGCAGGATGCCACTCGTGACCTTGAGTACGTAGTATTTGAGATACTTCCTTCTGAAAATGATGACAGGCTTGCCGCTGAGTGGATCAATAAAATGAAGTCAGAGTTCGAAACCATCGAAGACCCGGTCTCCCTGGTCGGGATGGAATCTGATCTTCCCTTTGATGACATGAATTATACCGACGGTTCCCTGCCTGAGATCATCAATGATTTCATGTTTTCCTCTTCCGAAGGAGCGGTATACGGTCCCTATTATGAAGAATCTTCCTATCGCATGGCACGCCTGGTTGAGATCGGATACCTGCCTGATTCTGTACATGCCAGGCATATTCTGCTCCAACCAGACAACAATACGGATGCAGCAGGGTTGGCTGCGCTTGCAGACAGCCTTCAGAATGTCCTGACAGGCGGAGGGGATTTTGCAAACCTTGCCAGGCTGTATTCAACCGACGGAAGTGCACAGGAAGGTGGAGACCTTGGATGGTTCCCTGAAGGGCAGATGGTTAAACCTTTCAGCGATTCCTGTTTTTACGGCGAGACCGGTGAGATATTTCAGGTACAGACTCAGTTTGGCATACACCTGATTGAAGTCCTTGCGAAAAGCAGCAAAGTAAAAAAAGTCAAGGTAGTCTATCTCAGCCGCAATGTTGAACCCAGTTCGGAAACCTACCAGAACGTGTATTCACAGGCTGTGAAATTTGCCGGCCTCAATAATACATACGAAAAATTCAATACTGCTGTATCAGAACAGAACCTGACCAAGCGGTACGCTAATGACATCACCGCATCCCAGAAGACCATTACGGGTCTTGAGCAACCCCGGGCCTTGATTCGCTGGGCATTTGAAGCAGAACTTCATGACATATCGGAAGAGATCTTCGAGATCGGCAACAAATATGTTGTCGGAGCTGTCAGCGGTATTCGTGAAAAAGGAATTGCACCAATTGACCAGGTAAGGACAGAGATCGAGCTTGAGGTCAAGAAGAATAAAAAAGCTGAATTGATAAGTGAAGAATTCAATGCCTCTGTAGCTTCCGTTCAAAACATTGATGAACTGGCAAGCGAAATGGGACTTACTGTAGTGGATGCCAATAATGTCAATTTTGCTTCGGTCTCTGTTCCATCAGCCGGGATTGAACCAAATGTGATCGCTACCGCCTCGGTACTGGCTCCGGATCAGTTATCACAACCAGTAAACGGGAATAATGGTGTTTATGTGATCGTAGTAAGCAATATTATTGATCCTGCTGAGACAGAGCTGGTATCACAAAAATCCAGAATGGCAAGTCTCAGGGAATCCCAGGCCAATTATGAGGCCTTCGAGGCACTTCGGGAGGCGGCCAATATCAAGGATAACCGGGCGAAATTTTTCTAGTCTACATTATCGTGAAGATATGCATTGTCTTCACGTATCTTGGAATTCTTTTCATCGTCTTCCGAAAGGGAATACTTTGAGATCTTGGATTCCTCAGAAGGTTTTGTCTTATCCAGTTTTACCTTCTTCCTGACAAAGGCAGGTTCATTTTCCAGTTGATCAATGGTATTGTCCTTCGACGCCTTGCTGTAAAGTTGTTCTTTTACCAGTTCATGGGATTTTTTCAGTTTCTTAACCCTGTCCGAAATGTCTTTCGGCTTCCTGGTACTTTCCCGGAATGATTCTTCCTTGTCATAGAGGATGAACTGTTCTTTCTCTTCCCCTGAAATATCAAACTCAAAGGTTTTCTGAACATTCGATTTATCAGCTGTATCTAAGGTCTCCTTGTCTGTAACTGTGAAAAGATCCTCCTTGACCGGCTCGGATTGATCAGGCAATTTAATTTTATCCGATTTCTTCTTCTTGATATATAATTCAGGGATACTGTTGGTTTTGAATCCAGTAGCTATGATGGTGACTGAAATCTCTTCTCCCAGGCTTTTCTCCATACCGGTGCCCCAGATAATCGTAGCATTTCTGGAAGCAGAATGATTTATATAATCGGTGATCTCACCTACTTCATCCATGCTGATCTCATCTTCACCGGATGTGATATTGAGCAATATATTATCTGCGCCCGTGATATCATTATTGTTCAGCAAAGGAGAATTCAGGGCAGTCTCGATGGCCTTCACCGCGCGGCCTTCACCCGTGGCGGTTCCCGAACCGAGGATAGCTACACCACTTTCTTTCATGACGGTCTCAACGTCTGCAAAATCAACGTTGATGTAGCCCGGTACCGTAATGATCTCTGCTATCCCCCTGGCTGCCATTGACAGTATATCATCTGCCTTGGCGAAAGCTTCTGACAATTTCAGATCACCGTAGATTTCCCTGAGTTTTTCATTATTAATGACCAGGAGAGAGTCAACATGCTCCTCCAGCTGATTAATGCCTTCAATAGCCTGGTTGATCCGCTGTTGCCCTTCAAAGCGGAATGGTATGGTAACAATGGCTACAGTAAGTATCCCCAGCTCCTTTGTGGCTTTGGCTATGACCGGGGCGGCACCCGTTCCCGTTCCTCCGCCCATTCCTGCGGTAAGGAATACCATCTTGGTACTGCCTTCCAGGGCTTCGATAACATCCTGCAGGTTCTCGATGGCAGCCTGCCGGCCAATTTCAGGTTTATTACCAGCACCCCTGCCTTCTGTTAGTGATTCCCCCAGTTGTATCCTGACGGGAACGGGACTGCTTGCCAGTGCCTGCGCATCAGTATTGCAAACGATGAAATCCACATCCTTGATGCCCTGTTTATACATATGGTTCACAGCATTACTGCCGCCTCCGCCGATGCCGATTACCTTGATCTCCCTGGATTTATTTACGGGCAGTTCAAAACTGATAAGTTCTTCTGACATAATCTTTTGTTTTTTAATACTACTTCCATTCTGGGTCATTCTCCTTAAAAATCCTGTCAAGCGTTGTTTTTAGATTATCTATGATATTAGGCTTGATTCTATTCTGGTCTTCCGGGTCTTCCGGCTCCCCGCCTGGCTTATCCTTATCTTTCCCGGCATCCGGTATTAAGTCCTTTTGATTTTGTTTATTGTCATATCCCTTCAGTAGAAGTCCCACACTCGTAGAGTACATGGGCTGATTGACTTCTTCAATGCTTTCGGCAGCCAGTTGTTCAGCCGGGTATCCTATCCTTACATCAAGCCCGGTCCGGAATTTGACCAGTTGCGGGAGGTGTCGCAGCAGGGCTCCACCGCCTGTAAAAACAATTCCTGCACTGAGTTTATCAATAACCCCTGAATTATCAACCTCAAACATGACGGCATCAATGATCTCCTCCATCCTGGACTGGATGATATATGCCAGGCTCTTGAAAGAAATTTCTTTGGGATCCCTGCCACTGATCCCCGGTATTGTTACGATCTTGTCTTCCTGTGCAAGGTCCCCAAGGGCTGATCCGAAGGTGATTTTTAGAGATTCCGCCTGCCTTTTAAGAATGGAACATCCTTCCTTGATATCATTTGTCACAACATTCCCGCCGAACGGAATAACCGCCGTATGCCTGATGGTATCATCAAAGAATACGGCAATATCTGTAGTCCCTCCCCCGATATCCACCAGCACCACCCCGGCTTCTTTTTCATCTTCAGTCAATACCGCCTCTGAGGAGGCCAGCGGTTCAAGGATCAAATCCTCGACATTCAATCCTACCCGGTCAATACACTTGGAAATATTCTTGGCCGAAGCAATCTGGCCAATCACGATATGAAAATTACCCTCCAGTCTTCTCCCGGAAATACCAACAGGATTTTTTATACCCGTTTCGTTGTCAACAACGAAATTCTGTGGCAAAACATGAATGATTTCCTCTCCTGCATCGATGGGAATCTTGTACATATCATCCACCAGGCGCTGTATATCGGCCTTGGTGATTTCTTCATCATAGGAATCCCGGTTAAAATATCCCCTGTTCCGGACACTCTTAATATGTTGTCCTGCTATACCCACGAAGACATTATTGAATTGTATACCTGTTTGCTTCTTGACCTCGGTAACAGTTGTGTTGATTGCATTAACTGTCTCCTCAATATTCTGAACAACACCCCGTTTCACACCTTTTGAAACTGTTTTGCTCATACCAAGGATCTCCAGTTTTTTGTTTTCGGTTAGTTTCCCAACGATGGATACGATCTTGGTGGTACCAATGTCCACCGCTGCCAGTAAATGTTCTTTTTGTGCCATGATTCTATCTTTTTGTACAGATTACCTGATGGTTATATTTTAGGTTTATGATTTCGTAATGGTTCCATCCCTTCTGCCTGAATCCTTCACGGTACAGGGTCCCGAGTTTGAAAAATTTCTGTTCCAGCCGGCTTCCATCGCCGAACAGGATAATCTGGGCACCAACCCTGGGTACCAGCTCAAACTCCCTTTCCCGGTTGACATAGACCTGCACGATCTGGGCATTCCAGAATGGATCAGCGGCAATGTAGTTGGCCAGTGCAATGATATCATTCATGATACTATCACCTGATGAAGCCGCCCCACCCTCCAGCACATTCTGCTGTTTTCTGTATGCTCCGTCGATCTCGCCGTTGACCAGTAAAATATGGGGGGCATAACCGGCAGATGCCGGGATTACATTCCCATCCCTGTCAAGAAAGTATTGCCGGTGATCCCTGTCTTCAACACGGATGACGGGTGTACGCTGGGCCACTTCAATGACCAGCCTGCCTTCAACTGTCTTGTACACCTGGGCGCTTTTTATGACCGGGACCATCCGGAGGCTTTCTTCCATTTTAGCAGCATCGAGGCCTGACAGGGGAGTACCAGCTATTTTTGGGTGTTCGAGCCGGATCAGGTTCCTTACGTCTGATTCATTGATAAATCTGTGTTCCAGGCTGTCCTTAATTATCACATCTATCCCATTGCAAAGTACTCCATCATGGGCATCCCTGACAAACCCCAGTACCACAAGCAGGTAAGTGATTATAAAAATGCCAAGCAATATGTTTACCATCCTTTTCATTTGGCTGGCCCTCCTCCATAGAGTTTTACAATGGGTTCTACAAACTGGTCTATATCACCCGCTCCCATGGTAAGGAGCACCTCTGGCTGCCTTTCTTCCAGTACCAACAACAGCTGTTCCTTATTTATAAGCACTTTATCTGCCATATCGGTCTGATCAAAGATCAGTCTCGAATCAACCCCTTCCACGGGCGCTTCACGGGCCGGATAAATATCCAGCAGTATCAATTCATCCAGGTGGGAAAGGCTCCTGGCAAACTCACCCGCAAAATCCCTTGTCCTGCTATAGAGATGGGGCTGGAAGATCCCGGTAATTTTCCTGTCCGGATACATCTTCCTGACAGATTGAATACAGGCATCCAGTTCCCTGGGATGATGTGCATAATCATCAATATATACCATGCCTGTCCGGTTGATCATTACATCAAATCGCCGCTGCACACCCGAAAATGTGGTTAAAGCCTCCCTGACCAGATCATCACCGATATTCAGCAACCTGGCCAGGCCTACCACGGAAAGGGCGTTCTCAATATTGATCAATCCCGGAACACCCAGTCCCACATCGGCTATCAGCCCCTCTGGTGTCTCCACATCAAACCGGTACAGGCCATCCTTCAAACTGAGGTTTACGGCCGTAAAATCTGCGCCGTCCTCCAGGGCATATGACCAGGACTTCGGTGGAAGTGTCCTGATGCAGTCAAGCGGTACATCCTGATGGTAGATGATATGTCCACCCGGATCGGTCTGGCTGATGAACTGGCAGAATGTATCTTTTATTTTTTCGACCGACCCATATACATCAAGATGGTCCGGGTCACAGGAAGTGACAATGCATATGTTGGGATGCAGATGCAGGAATGAGCGGTCAAACTCATCCGCCTCAAGTACCATCCAGCCTTCCTCTCCTGAGAGGACGGCATTGGTCTGGTAATTTTTGGAAATGCCACCGAGAAAAGCATTGCATGTAATTCCGGCCACTTTCAGCATATGAGTTACCATGGTTGTAACCGTTGTTTTTCCATGTGTGCCAGCTACGGCGATACAGTTTTCACTGTCAGAGATAATGCCCAGCAACTCAGCCCTTTTCATCATTTGATAGCCGCCCTTCCTGAAAAAGCTTAGCTCAAGGTGATCAGCAGGAATGGCCGGTGTATAAATCACCAGCAGGTTCTCTACATCGGTAAACTTCTCCTTTACATAGGCAAGATCTGTAGTAAAATGGATCTCAGAGCCTTCCCTGATCAGGTCATCGGTCAACCGGGTTGATACCCGGTCATAACCGGTGACTGTTTTACCCAGGCTCAAAAAATACCTTGCCAGGGCACTCATACCAATGCCTCCTATCCCTATCATATAGATATTTTCGACACTATGTAAATCCTCTTTCTTCATCACTTCAGCATAGACACAATTTCCCTGGCAATGATGCCGGCCGAATCCGGAAGGGCCAGATTGGCTATATTTTCTGATAATTCACGCTTTTGATCCTCACTGCCCAGCAGCTGAACGGCCTGCTTCATCATTCTTTCCCTTGCCTCATTGTCAGGTATATAAAGAGCTGCCGAGCGTTTCACAAGATGTTGTGCATTTTTGGTCTGGTGATCCTCTGCCACATTCGGCGAAGGGACCAGGATGGCTGGTTTGGCTGCATGACATAATTCTGAAATGGTGATCGCACCGGCCCGGGCAATGATTACATCAGCCACCAGGTAGGCAAGGTCCATGCGGCTGATAAAATCCCGGAGAATTATCCTCTCGCTGGATCGACTGGCAATAAATTCCCTGGCCTCATCATAATAGAACTTTCCGCATTGCCAGATCAGGCTGATATCGGGCTGCTGAAGGATCAGATCCAGTCCATGCTTCAGGGCTTCATTGATAGTTCTCGCACCGAGGCTGCCTCCAAGTACCAGTAAAACCTTAGACCGGCTGTCCAGCCCGAAAGCCTTCCTTGCCGCCGAATTGTCACCTGCCTGGCCCAGATCCCTGATCTCGCGCCTGACCGGGTTGCCTGTCAGAATTATTTTCTTTACCGGAAAATATTTCTCCATGCCTTCATATGCCACACAGATCTTCCGGGCCCTTTTTGACAGCAAGCGGTTGGTTACCCCGGCAAAGGAATTCTGCTCCTGTAACAGGGTCGGAATGCCCATTCCTGCCGCTTTTCTCAGTACTGGTCCACTGGCATAACCACCCACACCAACTACTGCATCCGGCTTAAACTCCCGTATCAATTTCCCGGACTTACGGAGGCTGACAAGCAGTTTGGCCACCACCCTGATATTGTGCAGGCTGAGTTTCCTTCTGAAACCTTCCATCGGTAAACCTATGATCTCATATCCTGCCTGGGGGACCTTTTCCATTTCCATCTTGCCTCTGGCTCCAACAAAAAGGATCCGGGGATCCTCCAGCTCACAGCGCAGGGCATCCGCAATGGCGATGGCCGGGAATACATGACCCCCGGTACCACCACCACTGATGATGATCCTTTTATGTTGTTGCTGCTTCACTTTCGAGACCTTGCTGTTCTATAATACCTTTACTCACACTTAATATAATCCCCAGCGATATACAGGTTATGATCCTGGATGTCCCTCCCATGCTCACCAGTGGCAGGGGTTGACCTGTTACCGGTAACAGGTTAACCGCCACAGCCATGTGCACCATTGCCTGGAGTACTAGTCCCAGGGTAAGTCCCACTGCCAGAAAAGCCGGAAATGTCCGGGTGCTCTTCCTTACCAGCACACCTGCCCTGTACAGTAAGATCAGGTACATAAGGAGGATAGGTATGCCCCCGAGGAGCAAACCATACTCTTCTATGATCACCGCATAGATATAATCCGAGTAAGAATTGGGAAGAAAATTCCGCTGTGTGCTGTTGCCCGGGAATTTCCCGAGAATACCCCCGCTTGCAATAGCAATTTTGGCCTGTTCTACCTGGTAGCTCTCTGTCTCCTTGTCGAAATGGTTTTCCACACGGCTCCACCAGGTAGGAGCCCTGTTCTCCTTCTGGGTCAGCAAGCTGATGCCGGCATATAAGCTGATGACAAAGATCCCCGCCACACAAAGCAATAGCAGATAGCTCATTTTAATCCGCCCTATGTACATCAGTATGACACAGGTGGCCATCAGGATCAGGGCCGTTGACAGGTCCTCCGGCATGATCAATACACAGATGATCCCCACAGGAACCATAATGGGCAGGAAAGCTTTTTTAAGATCCTTGATATCGTTCTGTTTCTGTGAAAGCAACCTGGCCACATACACGATCAGGGCCAGTTTTGCAAGGTCGGATGTCTGGAAGGTGAATCCCAGCAGGGGAACCTGCAGCCTTCTGGTGGCCTGGTTTACATCCTCCCCGAAAAAAAGGGTGACAATGAGCAGGGGTATAACAATGATCATCAGGAATTGAGATAATCTGGAAAAATACCGGTACGGGACCAGGTGTGTGAGGTAGACCATGAACAGTCCGGCAATCAGCAGGATGCTATGACGAAATACATAATACGTCGGACTACTGCCGGGATTCCTGAATACCAGGATACCGGAAGTGCTGTAGACCGACAGCAGTGAATACAAAGAAAGCACGATAATCACTGCCCAGATGATCCTGTCACCGCTAATATATTTCCGGATGGCAAACACAATATTATATCATAATTTCCTGACTGCTTCTTTAAACTTCCAGCCCCTCTCTTCGTAATTCTCAAACAGGTCAAAACTGGCACAGGCCGGTGAAAGCAAAACTGTTTCCCCTTTCCCTGCCAGGTAATAAGCCTTCTGCACAGCCTCCTCCATGCTGGAAACATCAATGACTGTCTCAATATGCTGTGCGAAGGCCTTGTGCAGTTTCCCATTATCCTTGCCCAGGCATATCAGGGCCTTTACCTTCTCCCCGACAAGGTCGATGATATCTTCATAGTTATTGCCTTTGTCTATCCCCCCGGCTATCCAGACAGCCTTGCTCGTCAGGCTTTCAAGCGCATACCAGGTAGAATTGACATTGGTGGCCTTGCTGTCGTTGACAAACTGTATCCCATGAACGGTCAGTACCTTCTCGAGCCTGTGTTCCACCCCCTGGAAATCCATCAGGCTTTCCCTGATCAGTTCATTGCGGATCTTCAGCACGCTTCCTGTAATGCCGGCCGCCATGCTGTTGTACTGATTATGTTTACCCTTGAGGGCAAGGTCCTGGACCGACATGCTGAAATCCTTGTTCCCATATTCAATCCTCAGGCTGTCCTCGTCGTCGATATAGGCCACGTCCTTAGCCTTTTTCTTCATGGCAAAAGGCAACTCCTTGGCTTTGACAACGATCCTTTCCAGCTCTTTGACAGTTATCTCATCGTCCGAGCAAAAAACAAAGAATTCATCTTCAGACAGGTTTTGTGTGATCCTGAATTTTGCATCAACATAATGCTGCATGTTAAAATCATACCAGTCGAGATGATCGGGTGTTATGTTCAGCAAAATGGCGATATCCGCTTTGAAATCATACATGCCTTCCAGCTGGAAGCTACTGAGTTCCAGAACATAATAATCATAGCTCTCTTCAGCAACCTGCAGGGCAAAACTTTTCCCGATATTACCTGCCAGTCCCGCATTAAGTCCCGCCTTCTTCATCATATGATGGATCAGGGATGTGGTCGTTGTTTTCCCGTTGCTGCCTGTCACACAGATTTTTTTCGCCCTGGTAAAGCGGGATGCAAATTCGATTTCAGAAATGATCCTGATTTCCTTTTTGCGAATGGCCTGGACGATCTGGGAGCGTTCAGGAATACCCGGACTCTTAATCACCTCATCGGTTTCCAGGATCAGTCTCTCGGTATGCTTGTTCTCTTCCCAGGGGATGTCATAATTGTACAGCATCTCCTTGTACTTGGTCTTGATGGTCCCGTTATCAGAAAGGAATACATCAAATCCCTGCTTCCTGGCAAGAATGGCGGAACCAGTACCGCTTTCACTGCCACCCAAAACAATAATTCTATTCATCATAAGCTTGAAATAATAATTGTTTTATCTTATTTTCAATGTTACTATTGTGATCACTGCGAGCAGGATACCTACAATCCAGAACCTTGTCACGATTTTAGGTTCGGAATAGCCCTTCAACTGATAATGGTGATGCAGGGGGGCCATCCTGTAGATCCTCCTGCCCTCTCCAAACCGCTTCCTTGTATACTTGAAATAACTCACCTGCATCAATACCGACAGGCTTTCCATCAGAAATATCCCGCAAAGAATGGGTATCAGCAATTCCTTCCTAATGAGAATGGCAAAAACGGCTATGATCCCTCCAATCGAAAGGCTCCCCGTATCGCCCATAAACACCTGGGCCGGGTAGGAATTGTACCATAGGAACCCCACCATGGCTCCTATGAAGGCGCTCATATAGATTACCAGCTCCCCCGTGTAGGGGATATACATGATGTTCAGGTAATCTGCATACAGGATATTTCCTGAAAGGTATGCAAGGACACCAAGGGTAGTCCCAATAATGGCTGAGGTCCCTGTTGCCAGTCCATCCAGTCCATCGGTCATATTGGCCCCGTTCGATACGGCAGTGATGATGATGATTACGGCAAGGATCAACACAAGCCATGCCCATTTTTCGGCCCTTTCCCCCATGAATCCTATGATATAGGCATACTCAAATTCATTGTTTTTCACAAAGGGGATGGTGGTTTTGGTGGACTTCACATCCCTGGTCACAAAGTGGCTGACCGGTTCTTCCTCGGGCTGTTCCTGTACAATCTCCATGCTGGGTTCCCCGTTTTCCAGCAATACTTTTTCCCTGACGATCACATCCTTGTCCATGTGCAGGGTAAGTCCCACAAAGATCCCCAGCAGTACCTGTCCCATGATCTTGAACTTGCCTGTCAGTCCCTTTTTATTTTTCCTGAATACCTTTATATAATCATCCACAAAACCGACCAGTCCCAGCCATACGGTTGTCAGGATCATCAGCAGCACATAGGTGTTTCCCAGGTCCCCGAACATCAGGGTTGGAATAAGGATGGAAGCCAGGATAATGATCCCTCCCATGGTTGGCGTACCCTGCTTACTGGCCTGTCCTTCGAGTCCCAGGTCACGAATTGATTCCCCGATCTGTTTCCTCCTCAGCATATTGATGATCCGTTTACCAAATAACATGGATATGATCAGCGAGGTGATCACTGCACTGGCCGAACGAAAAGAGATGTACTGGAAAACACCGGCTCCCGGGAATCCCATTTCATCCAAATATTCAAACAGATAGATCAGCATAATGCATTATTTATGGGTCAGGAGACCCTGTAATATTTCCCGGTCATCAAACGGGTACTTTTTCCCTTCAATTTCCTGATATGTTTCATGGCCTTTCCCGGCCACCAGCACGATATCTCCTTCCCTGGCCAGCATAACGGCAGTTTTTATCGCTTCCCTGCGGTCAGGAATGGCCAGTACATCATTCCGCTTATCCTCGGGTACGCCGGCTATCATTTCTTCAATGATCTCCTCGGGCTTTTCATACCTTGGATTATCACTTGTCAGTATCACTTGCTGGCTGAGGTCTGCAGCCACCTGTCCCATGACAGGCCGTTTTCCTGCATCCCGGTTGCCTCCGGCCCCTACCACCGTTATGATCCGGGTGTTGCCATTGCGCAGGTTTTCGATGGCTGTCAGGACATTCTTCAGGGCATCCGGCGTATGTGCATAGTCCACAATGCCGGTGATCCCCTTTGCTGAACGCAGGGTTTCGAAACGTCCTTCCACCGGCATCTGTTCACTCAGAAGGGTCAGGACCTGTTCTTTCTCCATGCCGCACATCATGGCGCATCCATATACTGCCAGCAGGTTGTAGGCATTAAATTTCCCCACGAGCCTGCTCCAGAAATCGAATCCGTCAAGGATAAGGTGCATCCCATCCAGGTGGCTCTCAAGGATTTTTCCCTTCACATCGGCTATCCCATGCAAGCCATAGGTACTTTTTATTGCCGGGCAATTCTGCACCATGATCTTACCGTTCTTATCATCTCTGTTCACCAGGGCAAAGGCGGAAGCCGGCAAGTGGTCGAAAAATGCCTTTTTAACATTTATATATTCCCTGAATGTTTTATGATAATCCAGGTGATCATGGGTGATATTTGTGAATACGCCGCCTCCAAACCGTATCCCTGCCGTTCTTTTCTGGTGAATGGCATGGGAGCTGATTTCCATAAAGCAATAAGTACAACCTGCCCCGGCCATGGAAGACAAAATCTGGTTGATCTGCAGGGCATCCGGTGTGGTATGGGTAGCCGGCAATGGCTTGTCCCCCACCATGTTCCTGACAGTTGAAATCAGGCCCGCCTGCTGGCCGGCAGCCATATACAATTGATAGAGCAGGGTGGCCACGGTAGTTTTCCCATTGGTCCCGGTAATGCCTATCACCATTAACTTTTCTGATGGGTTCCCATAAAACGCAGCGGCTCCCCATCCAAGGGCCCAGGCAGCATCCCTGACCCGGATATAACTGATATGTCCGGCAGGGTGGGCGGGGATTTTTTCACAAATCACAGCCACAGCTCCTGACTTAATGGCCTGATCCATATATTCATGACCATCCGTCAGGGTTCCATGAATTGCATAAAATACCGCTCCTTCTTCAACCTTCCTCGAATCGAAGCATACAGATTTTATGCGTGGATTCTCCGGTCCTTTACGGTCCAGTACCTCAACCTGGTTCAATATGTCATTTAATCGCTTCAATCCCTAGGTAAAGCTCATGGTTAACACTATTTTTTGTCCCTTTACTATCCTGCTGCCGGGGGTAATGGACTGCTCCAATACTTTCCCACGGCCATGAATGATCACTTTGAGTCCCGCGTTCTCCAGTAAAAAAACCGCATCCTTGACCCCCATTTCCCTGACATTGGGCACCAGGTTCTCCCTGATGGCAAGTGGATCCGTCTGGATAAATTCATCCCTTTTGGTGGTTTGTACCCACTCGGTCCCCTTCTTCCCCGACAGGGGTATATCAAGATCCTTCAGGACTTTCTCAAGGGCGGCCCGGTGACCATTCTTGGAAAATGGGATCTCGGCCAGATATCCATCCTCAGGGACCAGTTCCTGTTGCATATCCAGGCTGGTCGCATATACCTTCCTGGAGATCTCCTGGAAAACAGGTCCTGCCACCAGGTTGCCGTAATAAACATCACTGTTAGGTGAGTTTACGACGACGATGCATGAATATTTGGGTTTCTCTGCCGGAAAGTAGCCGACAAATGATGCCTGGTAACTCACCCTGGAATCCACTCTGTATCCATATTTCGCATTGGCGATCTGGGCGGTACCTGTCTTCCCTGCTATCCTGAAGTTCTCATTGCTCAGGTTTTTGGCCGTCCCGTTCTCCACGACTCCTTCAAGCATGATCTTTACCTTTTCCAGGGTTTCATCCGAGCAGATGGAATGGTCAATTACCTTGGTATTGAATTTTTTAACGATTTTGCCATAGTATACCACACTCTCTACAAACCTTGGTTTTACCATTTTCCCGTTATTTGCAACAGCATTATAAAAAGTGAGAATTTGCAGGGGGGTCATTCTTACCTCATAACCATGAGACATCATGGGAAGGGAAATTCCCGACCAGTAATCATCCCCGGGATATCTGATCAGCGGCTCGCCCTCACCCCGTATCTCAATGCCAAGAGGTTCATTCAGATGCATGCGGTACAGCCTTTCAACAAAAGCCTCTTCCTTTCCCTTGTAGTTATCATGGATGATCCTTGAAATGGCTACATTTGATGAAACCTCGAAGGCCTCTCTGACAGTGATGATCCCGTAACCGCCTCTCTTGGTGTCCCTGATCACCTGATCATAGTACCTGACGGCACCCTTACCCGTATTGATGGTATCATTAAGCTCAATACATCCGTCTTCGAGCGCTACCATCAGGGAAGCCAGCTTAAAAGTCGAGCCGGGTTCGGTACTTTCGGCGATGGCATAATTATAGGACTCAGCATAATTGCCCTTACTGTTCCTGGTAAGGTTGGCTATGGCCCTGATATCACCTGTTTCCACTTCCATCAGAATGGCACAGCCATGATGTGCCTTATGTATGGATAACTGTTTCAACAGGGCATTCTCGGCAACATCCTGGATATCAACATTAATGGTCGTAACCACGTCGTATCCGTTTTCAGGGTCGACTTCATTGGCGTCATTGACAGGGATCCAGATA
>SDBT01003252.1_pt1 | contig 28236 bp, 22 predicted proteins | sample 2277101 | NCBI WGS metagenome assembly SDBT01 (sample SAMN10404973, study PRJNA504765) | marine sediment metagenome | isolation source: marine sediment core GS10_PC15, 103 cmbsf | place: Arctic Ocean: Southern Knipovich Ridge | collected 2010 | reverse complement strand
GCTACATAAACGCTCGCCAAACCGAATCCACTGACAACGATACCGGCTATCATTCCGGTTTTGGCAGGGGGGAACCACTTAACTGCCGGAGGAGTCGCAGAAGCATAACCGAAGCCAATACCCGCACCGGCAAGTACGCCGAAACCGAGAATGAATCCCATTGGCGAGTTGCCAAGGATACCAGCCAGGACCATGCCCGCACCGACAAGAATTCCGCCGATGGTAGCTACCAGCTTCGGTCCTAGCTTGTCCTGCATACGACCGGCCGGGACCATGACGAGGCAGAACACCAGGCACGCGATGGAATATGGCAGAGATTTCTGGGACTGTGTCCAGCCCCACCCAGCCTTGTCCATGCCGCCCGAGATGATGCTCCAGCTATACAGGACGCCAAGTGCGAGGTTGATGCCCATTCCCGCAAAGGTAACGGACCATCCATGATTCTTTATTCGTTCCACGAAAACACCAGTCTCCTCAGATGCACCGTTGTCGCCCACAGTTTCCTCAGGCGGCGGCTTGAGGGTATTAACTTGATTCATTTAATGCTTACTCCGTACGGGTAAAAGTATCGGCAAACGTCTACTGGCGGCCTTCAATTAAAACATCGACGACATGCGGGTCTGCCAATGTGGAAATATCGCCAAGGGCTTCCTTGCTGTCTATGCCTTCGGCGATCTTGCGGAGGATGCGACGCATGATCTTGCCCGAACGCGTCTTGGGCAACGCCGATGCGAACTGGATCTTGTCCGGAGCGGCGATCGGTCCGATCTCGCTGCGAACGTGCATGACGAGTTCCTTCTTGAGCTCGTCGGTCTCTTCGACCCCGCTAATCGGGGTAATGAATGCGTAGAGCGCCTGGCCCTTGATATCATGCGGCATGGGCGCTACGGCGGCTTCGGCGACCTTCGGATGACTGACGAGTGCGGATTCGACTTCGGCGGTTCCGATGCGGTGACCGGATACGTTAACGACGTCGTCGATGCGGCCCATCAGCCAGTAATCACCGTCTTGGTCGATGCGGCAGCCGTCGCCGGCGAAGTACATATCGTTGTACATCGTGAAGTAGGTGTCCACGAAACGCTCGTGATCGCCCCACATGGTTCGCATCATTGCGGGCCAAGGCTTCTTGATGACGAGCTTGCCACCTTCGTTGTCACCGCAATCGCTACCATCGTCACGCAGTACTGCAGTCTCGACACCGAAGAACGGACGCGACGCACTGCCCGGTTTGAGCGTATGTGCGCCCGGAAGCGGGGTAATCATGAAGCCGCCCGTTTCGGTCTGCCACCAGGTATCGACGATTGGGCACTTGCCCCCGCCGATGTGCTTGTGATACCACATCCAGACTTCCGGGTTGATCGGTTCGCCGACCGAACCAAGGATGCGGAGGCTGGACAGATCGTACTTTGCGGGCCATTCGTCGCCCTGACGAATCAGTGCGCGGATGGCGGTGGGGGCGGTGTAGAAGATGGTGGCTTTGTATTTCTCGACGATCTGCCAGAACCTGCCCGCGTCGGGATAGGTTGGCACGCCTTCGAACATCAGCGAGGTCGCACCGTTGGCCAGCGGGCCGTAGACGATGTAGCTGTGTCCGGTGACCCAGCCGATATCGGCGGTGCACCAGTAGATGTCGTCATCCTGGATGTTGAAGACCATCTTGTGTGTCATGGACGTCCAGAGCATGTAACCGGCTGTGGAGTGGACGACGCCCTTGGGCTTGCCCGTCGAACCGGAGGTGTAAAGGATGAACAGCGGATCTTCTGCGTTCATCTTCTCTGGGGGGCAGTCGTCCGAAGCCTCGGCCATTACGTCCTGATACCAGACGTCGCGACCTTCTTCCATGTGGCAGGGCTCGTCGTTGCGCTTGTAGACGATGACTTTGGTGATGCTCGGAGTGTCCTTGAGCGCTTCGTCGGAGATGTCCTTGAGGCGGATAAACTTACCCGCCCGCAACGAGACGTTGGAGGTGATGAGAACCTTGCAGTCCGAGTCGTTGATGCGGCCGCGAAGGGCATCGGCACTGAAACCGCCGAACACGATCGAGTGAATCGCACCGATTCGTGCACATGCGAGCATGACGACGGGCAGTTCGAGAACCATCGGCATATAGATGCAGACGCGGTCGCCCTTGGTGACGCCGTAACCCTTGAGGATGTTGGCGAACTTGCAGACTTCCTTGTGAAGCTGGGCGTAGGTCAGGGTTATCGAATCGTCTTCGGGTTCGCCCTGCCATACCAATGCTGCCTTGTCTGCCGTCGGAGTGCCAAGGTGGCGATCGAGGCAGTTGACCGACGCGTTCAATTCACCGTCTGCGAACCATGTGTGCTCGATCTTTCTGGCGGCGGTATCCCAGGTATATTCCCTGGCCTTGGTCGGTTTGGTGAACCAGTCAAGGGTCTCGGCCTGTTCCAGCCAGAAACCGTCCGAATCTTCGATCGAACGTTTGTACATTTCGTCGTACTGTTCCATCGAGCTGATGTGTGCGACCGACTGGATGTTTGCCGGAGGCGGAAAAGTCCGACTTTCATTCATGAGTGAATCAATTGCCTTCTTGTCCTCTGCCACTTTAAATTCCTTTCAGTTCATGACGTAGCTGAACATTGTTTGCGTTACCTGGATGATCAGGAACAAAGGTGTGATGACTCTCGGATATTGCAAGCTGCGCATACAGCGCCGGCATTATCTGTATGAGTGGAGTGAAAGTCAACCTGTAAAGAGTAGATTTGCCTCGTTGTAGCAACTCATTGTCGATTGGATCGAGAATTCAGGAAAGTGGCTTATCAGGGGTGGTTTTCGAGAGATTGAATCAGACAGCGGGCTGGGCCAATTGTGATATTGCACACTGGACACAATTGCGTCCGGCGGCTTTGGCGGCGTAGAGGGCTGTATCAGCCATCTGCACCAGCAGTGCCTGGGTGGGCTCTTCTATCTGATCAGTGCATGCGACCCCAAGCGAGAGAGTGATGTCTATGCTTGCGTTCGGGATATCAAATGGGCTGTCTGCTACTACGCGGCGAATCCTTCCGGCCTGCTTTTCGGCGCCCGAAAGCTCACAGTCGGAAAGAACAAACAGGAATTCCTCGCCACCATAACGCCCGATGTCGTCGTACCCGCGGGTTGTGGTTTTCATTCTCGCGGCTACCTGCTCGAGGATTGCGTCTCCCGCCAGATGCCCGTAACTGTCGTTCACCTGTTTGAAATGATCGATATCGGCCATGATGACGCTGATCGGATAGCCCGTGCGCTGGGACCTGTTGAATTCGCGGTCGAGTGCCGAGAGGACTGCAAAGCGGTTCGGCAAAGTCGTCAGCGCGTCATGAGTAGCTTGGTGCCTCAGTGCATCCTCTGCTTTCAGAACTTTTTTCTGCATTTCCAGCATTCGCAGCGCGGCGGTCATTCGGGCCCTTAATTCCTCAGGGTTGAATGGTTTGGCGATGTAATCGTCTACTCCGGCTTCGAAGGCTTTGACCAGATCTTCTCTCTGGTCCATTCCTGTCAGCAGGATTATGTAGGGGCGCACCCTGCCTTCGGTCAGGCGAATTCGTCGACAGAGTTCGAGCCCGTCCATTTTGGGCATGTCCCAGTCGAGTATCATCAAAGAGGGAGCGTCTTGAACCTGAATTTTCTGCCAAGCCTGGTTGCCGTCCTCGGCCGTGACGACCTCGTGGCCCCAGTTTGACAGCATGCGTTCCAGGGTCAGGCGGGAAACAGGATTGTCTTCGGCGATTAACAGTCGCATTGGTATAACCTAAGCAATCTGCTCGAGGGCTGGTTTCAGCAACTCTATTTCGAGGTTCAGTGTTGCGAATGCCTGGCGGGCACCTTCCAGATCGCCTTCTCTTGCTGAACGCTCAACGCTTTGGGCTGCGAGGAATGTCCGTCCGGCGGCGAAATTGCCCACGCTTCCCTTCAGGGAATGGGCAGATGTGGCCAACTTCTCCACGTCCTGGTCGGTAAGAGCCTTCCCGATATCTGCCATAGCCTGGTTGCAACCGGATAGAAACAGAGCGGCGATCTCTTTCAGCAGGTCCATGTCGCCAGCCACCCTGCCCAGTGCCTCATCGATAGCGAAGGGTGCACTGCTGGAGTTGGCTGTCGCCGTATCGGTAGATTCAGTTGTGGGGCATTCAGATTCAGTGCTCATTTCAGTTATCTCTGCGAGGCAAGTCCATGCTTGCCGATGCCATGGATACCAACTAAGTTTCATGAAGTGAGCGCAAGGACTCACCGTCAGGCCTATTGGGGTTATCGTCACTTGGAAGGCGGAGTTTAGTAAATGTCCATTTCTGCAACATTCCAGCCCCATTGGTGTTGTGTCTCAGCGAAGACAAATAATCCGAGCGAGTCGGATCTCTGCGTCAAGGGCTGAGATATTTAAACATCTCATGCGCAAGGCGTGTTTCTGGAAGCTGTTGCGTCTCTTGTAATATAAAGAACAGCCCCGCCGTCCCACCGGGACGACGGTCTGGGTGTTCAATCTGACTGCTCAGCCTGCCTGGAGCTCTTTGAGCTTCTGTTGGACTCTGCGGGCGTGGCCCAGCGGTATTACCTCCGTCCACTGGTGACGTATGATTCCGTCCGGGTCGATTATCATCGTGCTGCGAACAACCCGTCCGGTCTTTTTCAGGCCGAGGTAGCTGTCAACCCACGCGCCGTATTGCCTCATCATCTTGTGGTCCGGGTCTGCAAGCAGATCGATGCGTATCTTGTATTTCTCGATGAACTTGCGATGCGTCGCCGGATCGTCGGGGCTCACACCGTACACCTGGGCATTCATCCTGTTAAAATCCATCAGAAGTTCGGTGAACTCGGTGGCCTGGCAGGCGCAGCCGGGCGTGTCGTCCTTCGGATAGAAATATAAGATCGCCCACTTTCCGCGCATTCCACTGAGAGTGATCCATTTGTCGTTCTGATCCATCAACGTGAAATGGGGAGCCTCCGTCAGAGGCGCCCGCGAGGCGGCTTCTTCCATCTTCATTGCGGTGAACTCGTCAGCGCAGCCGGTAATAATAAGGGCTGCCCCTGACAAGACAAACAACAGGACAATCAGTTTCTTCATGGGTCACTCTCCCTGCAAAAATATAGTTCAAAAGCAGCCGAGGCGGCGCCCCTCGCCGCCGCCTCAGACCGGAACTATTATCATAACTCAGCAACTCTCGTTAATCTTGTTACTTATTAATACGCCTGTTCTCGGTTTCTTCTCAGTCTGAGAAGATATTTGTGCTTTCGGTTTCACCGGCTGGAGAAGTCATCTGATCGGAGTCCAACTGGACCCTGAATCGAACGTCTCCGACGCCGATGCCCTTAACGATGACCTTGTAGGTCGCTCTGGCTTTTGGCGGCAGTTCGCCAAGAGGCGCGAACTTAACCTGCTTGCCGACAACGCTCGCTTTGGTCGGGCCTGTTGACGAGACATATTCCTGCTCGGCCGGCAGGGTGCAGTTGATGATGACGTTGGTGTCCATCGCCGTGCCCTGGTTGGTGACCGTGATGATGTAGGTCTCCTGGGCGCCAAGTTCGATCGGATCCTTGACGTCGATGCATTCAAGGAGGATCGCCGGGATGCCTCGGATGATGGTTGCCGCCTCGCCCTCACCGCGTGCGCAGTAGGCAGTGGCGGTAGCCGTCGAGCGAATTTCGCCCGTCGTCGACGATTTGGCAGTCAGCGTAACCTGCTTCGATCCGCCCGGCTCGATATCGCCGAGCTTCCATGTGACTTCGCCGGCAGAGAGCTTTCCGCCGTTGCTGGCCGAGACGAATTGCGACTTGGCGTCGAGTTTATCGACCAGGGTCACGTTGGTCGCCACCGCGTCGCCCTTGTTGTTGACGGTAATGGTGTACTTGATGGGACGGTCCAGATAACGCCGCGACGGGCCTGTCTTGATGATTACCAGAACAGGCTGGCGGACGATAGTCGTTGCCCTGGCCGTCGCGGACAGTCCGCGATCGCCCTTTACCGTAGCGATGTTCGTGTACGAGCCGATCTTCTTGGTGGAGACCATAAACTTGACGACCTTCGATTCGCCGGCTTGAAGTGTCCCAATGTCGGACTCGATCTTGGAGTACTTGCCTCTCCATAGCATCCCGTCAGGCAACGTATCCTCGAACTTGACGTTGGTCGCCGGTGCGCTGCCCGGATTGGTGATTCTGAACTCGTAATTGATCGGATCGCAAGTGAGCGTCGTCGCCGGTGCGGTTTTGGTCATTTCAAGCTGCGGCTCGACGTGCGTCGTCTGTGCGCAGTCCTTGGCTGACAGGCCGTGATCGGCAGTTACCGAGGCGCAGTTCTCGAAGTTGCCCGTCCGCGTCGCGCTTACCGTCACGTTGATGTTGGCGCTTTTGCCAGCTCCCAGGTCGCCAAGTGACCAGTTCAGCGTCCTGCCGCTCGCTTTTGCAGAGGGGGAACTGGAGGCGTACCTGATTCCGTCCGGCAGTGTGTCGGTGACCCGGACGTTCCGGGCAGTCACCTGCGACGGGTTGGAAACTACGATGCTGTAATCGAACGCATCGCCAACCACGGTTGTAGCAGGGGCGGTCTTGGTGATGGTGATCTTCGGTCCGATCCAGGTCTTGGTGGTCTTGCCCGTTGCGATATGGGCTGCAGGTTCGCAAGGTTCGCACGCAGCATCTATCGGGCGCACGATATCAATCTGGATTTCGTTGACGCCCTCTGCGGGCTTGGTCTGGTTCAGCGTTACCGAAGCATTGCCTTGGGCGTCGGTCTTCACCAACGCTGTCTGTCCGCCGCCCGGTGAAAGTGAAGCCTCAGGTCCGGAGAGAATCTTGTACGTTACTTCATAACCGACCAGCGGTGTTTTGTCAGAATGTTGCATCACCTTTGTGGTTAACACATGCGGCGTGGCAACCGGGTTGGTGTCTGCCGGAGGGAATACGTAGGCTACGTCGTACCAGTATTTTTTGGCGAAGACCTTGTGCTTGGACCAATCGTAAACGCCGGGCGCGTAGGCGACGATATGACTCGTGCCTTCGACGGCCGAGGTAACCACAATCCAGGTCTTGCCTGGTTCGATAATAACATCGTCAGACGGATCGTCATTGCCCCTGGTAAGCACATGCCCTTCGCGGTTGGTGTGAGAAATGGCGAAGTTGTTGTCCACTTTGTGTCCGCGACTCGCCATCCAGCCGCTTTCGTCAAGTTCCATGATCATGCCGACACCGGTTAACGACCATTCGACACGCCGCTGGGGAAGAGGCACGCCCTCGTGATCTTTAACCGTTGCGACGAACACGTGTTGGGTCTGCACCGGGTTGACGTCCACTATCGGAGTTATTTCCACCGATGCGGCGAACGGATCCCAGTTGGTGTAGTAACCTCCTTCTGCCGGTTCGGGATGTTTTCTTTCGATGTCACCCGTTCCGACCGTCCAGGAGTGCGGATAGCTATCGCGACATCCGGAAACCGCCACAAGTGTCGCACACACACAAATAAAGAGCATCGACTTATATACTGTAGTTTTCATAACAGAGTCTCCTTTCACGGCAATTACCTCTTGCTACCGCCTCAGCGAAGCGGTCCAGACCTTCGGTAGTAGTTGCTTCCTGCCCATGTACTCGGAGGCTCCATCCAACGAGCATTCTAGGCATCCGCAAGAAGGCTCTTGCAAGTGGCTGGGGAGTATTTTTTAGGTGAAAATCACCGGGTAAATCCCTATGCCCCCTAGGGAGCTGCGCTTCTTGCAGGTAATTGGGTTGACAGATCAGTAGGGCATGAAGCCTAATTGAGTCTTGGCAATTCCGCTTAACCAGTTCCTTACTCAGAGGGAGGCTTTGAAATGTTGAAGAAACTTATCCGCTGGCCGCTCAGAATTCTCGTTGTCCTTATCGTGATTCTTTTGGTGTTCGTGTTCGCTATCGATCTGATCGCAAAAACCGGGGTCGAAAAAGGTGCTACTTACGCTTTGGGTGTGAATACCACCGTGGACAGCTTCAGCATCAAGCTCCTGCAGGGCCGACTGGAGATGAACGGACTGACCGTCGAGAACCCAGAGGGTTTCAAGAGCGAGAACCTGATGAAGTCCGGTACGTTCCTGGTGGAATTGCAGACCGGGAGCGTCTTTACCGACACGGTCGAGATTGATTCGTTCCTCCTTGACGGCCTGGACATGCACATCGAGCAGGGCATCGGCAAGAGCAACGTCGGCGTGATCATGGATAATCTCAAGAAGTTTGAATCCGACGCCCCAACCGAAGCCGAGGACGAACCCAAGGAGGCCGGTAAGAAGGTCAAGGTCAACAAGATCATCATCCGCAACGTCAACGCATACTTCCACATCGGCAGCGCTCCGGCCATAAAGGTTCCGGTCGCGGAGATCGTGATAACCGATCTTGATTCTGAAGCCGGTGGAATCGAGATGGCCAAGCTCGTGAGCAAGATCATGGTCGCCGTCTTCGAGGGCGTGTTCGACGAAGCCAAGGGCAAGATCTCGGCTGAGACTCTCAAGGGAATGAGCAGCCAGCTTAGTGACCTCAGTTCCGCCGCTCTGGAGCAGTCCAAGAAAGCGTTCGAAGGGGCCGGGAAGGTTCTGGAAGACGCCGGTAATGGACTCGGTGGTTTCCTGAAAAAGCTTCCGGGCACGAAAGAGGAATAAGCCCACGGCGCATCGGCCGGCCTGGGCGGCTGAATAATGTATGCTAGCTTTGCCGCGCGAGGCAAAGCCCGAACATATCATTTATATATAGGGCAGGACGATGCGCGACAAAAAACAGAGCGAAACTTCCGCCAGGCGGAAGAATAGGAAAAAGAGGCGATGGCTTGTCTGGCTGGCGAGAGTATTGCTGCTGGTTGGTGTCATCGTCGCGGTGGGACCGTGGATGCTCTCGACCGCGCCGGGCAATACGCTGCTGGCGAAAATCATCAGTGACGCATCCGACGGGGCTGTGACGACGGGCAAGATTTCAATCTCGTGGACCGGGCCCTGTCGCGTTAGCCAAGTCAAAGTGATCGACGATTCAGGCCGGGAAGTCTTTGTCACCGAAACCGTCGAGTACGCTGGCGGACTTCTGGGCCTCCTGTTGGATCGCGAGAATCTCGACGCACTCACCGTCGATAAGCCCGCCGCCACCGTCTACCTCGAAGCCGAAGACGAAGACGAAAAAGATCGCGAGAAGCGCAAACGTCGCCGGATATCCCTGAGCGATCCGATAGCAGTCCCGTTCATCCCCGCTGGGGACGTGACGATTTCGGGCGGTGTTCTAACGCTCGTTCAGCCCGACGGGCGCCAGTACGTCGTGGACGGTATCGAGATGCTTGTGAGCCTCGATGCAAATCAATTGCTCACCGGTAGCGTCGAAATATCGTTACCGGGCGACGGAAGGTTGACTGCGGGGTTCGAACTGGCTGAGCTATTCGCAGAAGGCATGCTCAATATCAATGGTGCGAAAGGTTCTTTCCAGGCCGCCAGCACTCGGGCGATACCAATCAAACCGATTTCGGATTTCGCCGCCAGCGAGGCCCGTCTTACCGGCGATATCGAGTTTGATCTTAAAGGTAATTTGAAGGGCGGCGAGTTAAGGACCGAATCTACCACTACGCTAAATCAATTAGCTTCCGACGCAGCCGGCGAGTTCGTTATCAATCCACTCGACGTTACTATCATAAATAATTCCGTGCTCACGGATCGCCAGGCGACTGGCGAGGGTTCCATCTCCAGCCAGGCCGGAAGGTTCGACTGGTCCGGTAAATGGGATCTTGAAACACAAGGTCATACGCCAGATACCGAGGCGATCATCGCCGCAATCTTCGGCAGCCAATCGCTGGAATTGCCCGACTTTGCTCTGGACGCATCTGGCAGCCTGGATGTTCCCCGGCTAGCTGCGGCCGTTCCTACCGTCCTGAAGCTGCTTCCCGATACTGAAGTTACATCGGGCACCTTCACGGTTGAGCAGCTGGCGATTCGAGGCGGGGTGGAACCTTCCGTCGAGGCTCGGGCAGCACTGAAAGAATTCATCGCCGAACGCCACGACAGGGTGATCCAGTGGCAGCCGATATCGCTCTCGCTGAAGGCGGGGCTCCTGGAAAAGGCCGGACTCAAGATTGACCGGTTCCAGTGCGTTGCATCGTTCGCACAGTTCGAAGGCAGCGGCACGAGCAGCGACCTGCAGCTTGGTTACGAGACGAATCTTGGCAAGTTCTACGACGAGTTGGCGGGGCTTGTTGAAATTCCAGCCGCCATCGATCGCCCTACGGGGCGCCTGACCGGCTCGGTTTTGTTGGCTCGAACGCAGGGAGATAGGATTGACTTTGCGATTGAGTCAGATGGCTCGGGCGTGAGCCTCCGATACGACAAGCGTGTAATCGAATTCCTGAATGGCAAGAGCGCAGCCAACGGGCAGGTGAGCCTTACCGACGGTAAGCCTGTTCGTGTTGACGTCGAATCGCTGAGCGTAACCGTCGACGACCAGCTTGTGGCGACGGGCATGGGGTGGGGCGATCTCAAGACAGGCCAGTTCGAAGGCAAGTTCAACCTGCAGCGCGGCGAGCTTGCGAAGCTGACGAAATGGGCCCAGGTGCCAGGCGATACGTCGAGCGAGACTGCTGATTATTCGGGTGTTCTGTCAGCCGATATTTCGGTAAGCAGGTCAGCTGCGGACCAACGAATAGTCTCTGCGGGGTGGGCCAAAGTCAGGCAGTTGGCGGTGGATGGTGAATTGATCGGTGACGGCGCGGTGGACATGGAATATAGCGGACTTTCACTTGCAGCCGACCGCAGCAGGGCCGATCTTGCATCTGCGAGTCTGACCAGTCAGCCGCTGCGAATGAAGGCGACGGACGTTCGGGTGAACCTCGCAGACAAGCTGCAATCGGGCGGCAGTATCGAGCTGGTTGCAGAACTGGCCGATTGCATTGCAGCCGCCCAGCCGCTAGCCAAGTGGGACGATCCTCCTGGAATCTCAGGCAAGCTCAACTGGAGCGTCAAGACTTCCACCCAGGGCGAGAAGGTGCAACTGACCGGCGGAGGAACGATAACTCAACTTGCGGTAGTCACCGATGGCGAGAGCCTGTCATACGGCGACGTGTCGGTGGAGCACACCCTGGTTGCTGACCAAGCTGCGCAGCAAATCGAAGTTCAGCGGATGACGGTGGATTCACTGCCGTTGAAGTTCCAGCTTGCCGGGCTGATCACCAGGCCTGCCGAAGAATGTCTGCTCGATTTGAAGGGCAGTTATCAAGGCCAGTGGAAGCACCTGCTGGCGCTGGTCTACAGCGTCAAGCCGGAACTGAAAGAGAACGTTCAAATCATCGGAACGACCGGCGGGGATATTCTAATCACCGGCCCTGCCAGGCGCCCAGAACTGAGCCCCACATTCGGCGAGCTTGTTGCATCCGGGCCGGCCGGGTGGGACCGCGCGTCGTTTTTCGGAGTGGCGATGGACAAGGCTCAGTTTGCTCCGCGACTGGCCGATGGCAAGCTGAACACTCCAGTGACGGAAATTCCCTCAGACGGTGGAACGATCCGCATTGGCGGGACTATCGATTTCACCGGCGAGCATCCGATGTTCCTGCTGCCCGGCAAAGTCCAGGTGCTCCAGAGCGTTCCAGTCTCCGCCGATATCACCAGGAAACTGCTCAGCAGGATCAATCCAATATTCTCCAATCTCGCGGTCGCAGGGGGCAGACTTTCGCTCGAGATCGAAGATATCGAATTTCCACTCACAAAGGATGCCGCCAAGACAGGCGGTAGCGGAAAGGGTTTTCTCGACCTCAGCGAAATGTCCGTCACGCCAGAGGGAGCTATGCGCACCTTGCTGGAAATGGGCGGCGTTCCAATCGGTAAGACCGTTCCGGTGACCACGCCCGGTGTGCACTTCTATATCAAGGACGGGCGTATCTACTACGACAATTTTACGCTGCTGTTTCCAGGCGAGTTCGATTTGATCTTTCGTGGTTCGGTCGGTTTTGACGATACGGTAGACGTCACGGCAACAATGCCGGTTAAGAGCGGACTGTTTGAGAAATATGGCATCGGCGGACCGATTGGACAGTATGCGGCGCTGCTTAAAGGCGTGCGCGTGGAAGTACCGCTCACCGGATCGAGGCTGATGCCGAAACTCGACTTGTCGAAGATCGATATCGCCAAGCTGGTCAATCAGGCGCTAAAGGCGATGCTGAAATCGCCCGGTAAGGCGATCGAGGGCGTTTTGAAGGGCCCAGACGCCAAAAAGACGCCAGATGCCGGCTCCGACGGCAAGGAAACCTCGCCGCTGGACGTGCTGTTCGACCTGCTTGAAGAGACACAGAAGAAAAGCGAAAAGGAAAATAGACAGCCATGAGAATTATCGATTCGGCGAAACAGCGTGTTACGGATCTGCTCTCGGCACCACTGGAGGAACTTGGCATTGTCGCCAGGGCAACCAGGTTCCAGATTCAATTGTGGCGGTTCTGGTGGCAGCGTCTCTATACCGACAACGTCGCAGCGATGAGCGCGGCACTTTCCTTCCGCACAATCTTCGCCCTCATACCGTTACTCGTGCTTTCGTTCCTGATGCTCAAATCGCTTCACATTGTCGAGGACAACAAGCAATTGCTCAGGAGCTTCATGGACGAAATGGGTTTGTCGCAGATTCAATACACCGAGGAACAGGGCCTGCAGGCGACGACCACCGGCGAGGATGAGCCAAACCATGTAACGGTGGCCGACAAGGTTGAGGAACTCATGGACAAGGTTGAGTCTCAGCTCACCGTCGGGGCACTCGGTCCTATCGGTGTTGGGTTGTTGATATACACGGCGCTGACGTTGTTGATGACGATAGAGGTGTCTCTCAATCGCATCTTCGAAGCAATCCGCCCCCGGCCGATGTCGAAACGCATTCTGGTCTACTGGTCTGCGCTCACGCTGGGTCCGGTTGCATTGATCACGGCCAGCTTTGCCGGAAACAAAGCGATCGATGCAGCTATGCAAATATCAGTGCTTTCCGGGCTTTCCGGGCTGGTCGGTGCGGTTGGCTGGCTGGGCCCGATTATCGTGGGAATTGTTCTGCTGGCGGCACTTTATACACTTATGCCCAACACGCGCGTGCGGTTTGGCAGCGCCCTATGGGCATCGATGGTGGTCGTTCCGATCTGGCTGGTGGCCAGGTGGGGCTTCTCGCTGTACGTGCGAAACGTGGGTACGGCCAGCCTATATGGTGCATTGGCTATCTTGCCGCTGTTTCTACTGTGGCTGAACCTGTCATGGCGGATATTCCTGTTCGGGGCGCAGGTTACACACACAGCCGCCAACCTGGCAAACTTGCAGATCGCCGAGCAGAGCAGGTCGCGCCTTCTCAATCGCTCGGACTTACTTGCCATCGTAGTCGCGATTGCAAAGCTGAACGCCGCGAGCGGACAGGCAGTCTCGTTGCCCAGCGTGGCAAGGGAGATCAGCATGCCCGATGAAGTGACTGCCGGGTTGTTGAGGCGTCTGGTGGATAATCAAATCGTCAGCCAGGTAGTCGACAAGGGCAGGAAGTATCTGCTCACCTGCAGCCCGCGTAGCATTCAGGTGTCTGATATATTGGAGGTCGGCGGGCATTATGCGGGCGATGCCGCAGACGGCTGCAACGCCGCAATTGCCCATGCGATGGCTACCGTTCGGGACAGGACCGAAGCCGGACTTGAACACATGACTATCGCCGACGTCATCAAAGAGCGGTAAAAAGCCAAAGCCAGCCCGAATGTGGCAGGTCAGGAGTGAGTTGTTCCGAGATTACGAAAGGTCTATACCATGCACGTCAGAAATAACATATGGCTCGTATTGATTCCCGCACTCTGCGTCGCTTTGCTGGCGGTGGGCTGTAGCACCAACCCAGCAACGGGCAAGTCGCAACTGTCATTCTCCCGCGAAAAGGAAATTGCAATAGGTGCCGATGCCGCACCTGAATTCGAAAAGCAATTCGGGGGCGAGGTTGCCAACGAGGATCTGCAGGCGTACGTCAGATCGATCGGGGCGAAGGTCTCGGCCAAGAACGTCACCGAGGAGGAGTGGCCCTATGAATACACCGTACTCAATTCAGATATCCCCAATGCGTTCGCCTTACCCGGCGGGAAGATTTACATAACCGCCGGACTGATGCGTGCGATGACCAACGAGCGTCAGCTTGCCGGGGTTCTGGGGCATGAAACAGGCCACGTCGACGCCAGGCATTCCATGGATCAGATACAGCAGCAGATGATCGCAGGGGGGCTGGCAAGCATCGTCGGTTATGCCATAGGCGGCGATGCAGGTGCCGTCGCGGAGATGGCAACCAAGGTGGCCACCAAAATGGCGACCCTGAAATACAGCCGTGACGACGAGAAGGAATCGGACATGCTCGGTATACACTACATGACCATGGCGGGCTATAACCCGTGGGGCATGGTCGAACTGCTCCAGGTGCTCGATAGCTTCTCTGAGTCCAAGGGCGGTGCGTTTACCGAAATGATGCAGACCCACCCGCTGACCGCCAATCGAATCGCCGACGCTGAAGAGATTATCCGATCTGGCGACGAGTATAAAAAATACTCAGCCGATACGCCCGATCCGCGAGCGGGTGCGTTCATGAAAATACGAGCACTCCTGCCGCCACCGGCAGACAAAGAGTAGTCGGCTATTTCGTCTTGCCCAGCCGTGATATTACGAGCCCGACGCGCTCCGCGCCGGCCTGGGCTTGGGCATCTTTGTCCTTCGAGAGTTCGAAGGCGGACTGGTAGCTTTTAATCGCTTCTTCCAGTTGCCCAGCCGCTTCAGCGGCCACGCCTCTGTCGAACATTAGATCAACGTTTTGTGGTTCGTCAGAAGTAGCTGTCTGCAGGTGTGAAAGGGCGGCTGCGAAGTCGCCCTGCCCGGCAGCCTTCAGGCCGGCCTGTCCGTGGGAGTTCAGCGTCGGGCGCATCTGAATGGTCGCGGTCACGATGACCGGTGCCAGCATATTGCAGAACTCCTCGACGCAATCGGCAAACATCTCTTGCAGGACCGTATCGCTCGGCGGGACCTGGTCGGGATCGTCCGGCCGGGCAAGGCCAAGTTCGCCCCACATTCGAGGATCGCCCGTGGACGTGTAACTGCGGTGAGTATCCACGCCCAGCATCGCCTTGCCACTGGACGGATCGACGATGGTGAACTCCGCCTTCAGATCGATCGTGCGGACCAGCGACGGTAAGTCAACGATTTCGATCTGCATGGTCTGTGGATTAACCCTGCGCATCTGCCGCTGGGTTTGCTTATCGACGACGCTGATGACGACCTTCGCATCTACGCGCGCAGTTTGCGAGCCAGGCGGCAGCTTGGCTTCGGCGAGTCGCTTTGCGAGCATGTCTTTGGCGGGCGCGGCCATCGCGGTGTCATATCCAGAGATGGCGATATTACCTGTCTGCAACTGCCCGATGTCCGCCCCCAACGGCACGGCCGCCGGAAGCGTGTGCGAAACCGCGACGGTCGGTGCCCCGCATCCGACCAGCAGCATTGCGATCAGCACCGGAAGATAGAGAGTTGTCTTGCTTTGCATAGGCGTATCCTCTTAAAAGTGTGCAAGGCTATCCGGCATCCAAACCATGCTAGGCTCGCCGCCACGGTGGACCTAGGGCGAACTGAAAATTTGTGCCGCGCATTGATTGGGTATATCTTGACCTCTGGTACTCTGTAACAGGAATAATGTTGTGTTATGACGCCGCGCCGGTGATGTGAATGCAAGGAAGGGAAACGAAGGTATATTCAATGGATATGCCGAGTTTTTCTGACGCAGCAGACGCATTATCGCCGCAAGTCAGGACCATCAGTATTCCTGTTACAGGGTACTATACTTCATTTGTGAAAGGCTCCGGGAGAAAACAAATGATCAGACTGGTAATATTGGGCGGGCTGGTTGCGGCGGTGATGCTGAGCGGCTGCGGGGCACAGTCGGTTTTGCTGGGCAGCGAGGGGGAGTACCTGTTCACCGTGATGGACGTACTTTCGCTTCCGGGCGAGCCGGCGCAGTTGCGGGCGAAGCTCCAGGGCGGTGACCTGCTTCGGGGGCGGGCGGGTTACGTCGTACGATTCTATCGCGACGGAAAGCTCTTTAAGGCGGCTCAGACCGGCCCGGACGGGGTTGCAACGGCATATTTCGTTCCGCCGGCGCCCGGCGATTACCGGTTTACTGCCGATTTGTCTCCAATCGGCTTTGCAGGTGCGCCGCCGGCCAGTCAATCGCTCCTGGTCGCCTGCCGCAGCGCCGACGAACCCATCGTCGTGACCGATCTGGACTGGACGGTGGTGGCTTCGGGATTCCACAAAGTTCTCATCGGCCAGGCCGCTCCGATGGCGCGGTCGGCCGAGGTACTCGAACGGCTGAGCAAGGACCACTCGATCGTCTATCTTACCCATCGGCCTGACTACTTCGGTGTGAAGTCCAGGCAGTGGCTCAAGACCAACGGATACCCGAGCGGTCCGCTGCTGCTGGCTAGCGTGGGCGGGTTCCTTAAGGGTAGCGGAGCGTTCAAGACCGAAATGCTCGCCGCGATGGGCCGGAAGTTCAAGCGGATCGACATCGCCATGGGCGATAAGGTTTCCGACGCCCAGGCATATTTCGATAACGGCATACGTTCGTTTCTGATCGTCCAGATTCCAGACGGTAACGATTCTACGCCCTACACCCAGCTAGCCGACGACATCGCTACGCTCGACGATAAGGTCCAGGTCGTTACCGGCTGGGACCAGATCGAAAAGGCTATCTTTGCCGGAGCGAGTTACCCTCGCAGCCAAACCGAAGCGCAGCTTCGCAAGCTCGCCGCCGAACTCATCGCGGCTCAGACGCAGGAGGGCGACAAATGAATCGCTTAATCGTTCCGACAATCCTGTTGGCGTGCCTGACAGGCGGCTGCATCAAGAGTTCGCCGCTTGTCGAGGGAGAACTGGATCGCTACTGGACACTCAGCCAAGACGTGACGCTCAAAGCTGTCCGCAGCCAGCCGGCCTTTGGAGAAGCAAAGCTTCCGTCACGCTGGGTCGTTCGCCAGCGGCCGTCAATCGTCTGGTCGACGGTCAGTATCATCAGGGCATACGATAAGATGAAAACCGGTGCCGACGAGATCGATTTCACCGTCGCACCAGCGCATGCAGAGGCGCTTATTGAAATGATCCGCGACGTTCGCGGCGTGCTGGAGAACCTTGCTGCGCTGGCCGAGTCCGGGGCGAGCAGCGATAAGGCGCTATGGGCCAAGACGATGGCGAACACGCTGGCGCAGGTGGAGTCCATCGCACGCATGGTCTCGCTCGAAGAGGACCAGCCAGGGACCCAAGGCGATCCCAAGGGCCTTGCCGCCGGACCGCTGGTGGAGATGCTAGCGATCTACCTGAACGAGCAGGCGGACGGTTCGCTGCTGGAGGATCTGGACGTTGACGATATCGAACGGCTAAGAGAGGTGCTCACCCAGATCGTGCTGCGATTGGGGTTCGATCTTGCAGGCAAGCAGCTTCCAGCCGATATGCGGGCGTCAGTTACAGGCATGATGAAACAGACCGAGCGAATGGACGCGCTGGAAAGCTCGTTGGTCGAGTTTCTTGGCACGAGCGCAGAGGCCGCCCCGCCCGCCCCGCGCGAAGGGCAAATGGCCGGTGCGCTGCGAGTCATATCCAGGTGGGGGCCAAAGGCGTTCAAGATGCTCGAAGCGTTCCTGAGACAGTGGGATCGAATCGAAGCGGTGGAGATGGAATACCTCGAACTAGACGGCCAGCCGATTCTCTCAGCCGTCGTTCGCGTCCTGCCGGGCAAGAAAGTTATCGTCTCGGACGTCATGGCGTTTCAGCCGGCGATGGTCTTTCGCGGGGCAAGCAGAATGACGGTCCTGCCGGAAGACCCGCAGACCGGGCAAACCATCGTCGCCTTCGAGCCGGTCGGTGACGGTGCCATCGAGCTGCGATACGAAGGTTTTCCATACAGCCTTGTCAGGCTGTTCGGTTTTCCGCTGGCAAGTGGCCCGCTGCGTGAGATTCGCGTGTTTACTTCGCTTACAGCACAGGGCAAGAGCGTGGTGAATGTGGCGATTCTTTCGGAAGATTCATCGGACAAGTCCGACCCGAGACGCTTGTTGGTCTACCAGGACGTGCGCGATACGCGAATAGATCGCCAGGCCTTCGCCGTCGACAAAGTGGAACTCTCTGCCAGACAGGTGTTCAACTATATGAACTCGACTCGTCGCTGGACCTATCAACGCGTCAAACCCGCCGCGGCGAGCGAATGAAGAATACCAAATGGAGCAATCCGCCAGCGGGATGGGGCGGCGAACCTTCGGTGTGAACGGCCACCAGCGGGACGATCTTGCCGCCTGTGGGTGGCGGGTCTATCGCGACATGTGGGACAGCAGATCGTCCAGCGGCACGGTGGCAAAGCCGGTCGCCGCGTCGCTCATGCCGTAAGGGATGACCAATAGGCCGTTATGCACCATTCCGCCACAGGAGTAGACAACGTTGGGGACATAGCCGCATCGTTCATCATCGGTGGGTGTCAGCAGGGGCTCTCTCAACTGGCCGATCACCTTCTCAGGATTCTCCAGATCCAGCAGTGACGCGCCTATGGAGTACCGCCGCATAGGGCCCACGCCGTGAGTCAGCAGTAACCAGCCTTCGGGAGTTTCGATAGGCGGTCCGCAATTGCCGATCTGCACGAACTGCCAGGGGTACTTCGGTTCCTGAATGACTGCGGCTTCGTTCCAGAAGTGCAGGTTCTTAGACTTGGCCAGGTACAAGTTCTCTCCGTCAACCCTGGCAATCATGGCATACCAGCCGTCAAGCTTCCGAGGGAACAACGCGATACCTTTGTTCTGGGCGTATCGTCCATTAAGGGTGTGCACCTCGGCCTTGCCCAGCTCGGTCGCTTCAAGCAGTTGCGGTAGAATCTGTCTACCGTTGAAGGCAGTATAGGTGCCATAGAAACACGTCGAACCGTCGTCTTCGGTGAAACGCACAAGGCGCATGTCTTCCATGCCCTGCGATTCGGCTTCGCTGACAGGGAAGAGCACAAGCTCCTCGAAGCCGTCTCCATCTTGCCATTCGATCTGGTAGTTGGACCTGGCCAGCCAGCAAAGGCTTGCTGCCACATCGTCGAAATCGGCGGGGCAACCAGGCTGCTGGGAAACTGTCTCTATGGTTAGGTCCAGATCATGCATTGTGAAGTGATCAGGCAACCTTTCCAACGCGAGGTCAGCCGCAGGGTGATAAGCGCCCATCTCGATCAGCTTCAACGTGAAAATGCCCTTATCGTACTGGCGGTCTTCAACAAGTCGCATTCGTTTGGTCGAAGGGCTCACGGGATAAACCGTGACCTGGCCGTTGCTGTCGATTTGACCTGCGCGGAAGACTATTGAGGAGACATGCCCTTCGCCGACCGCCCTCAGGCTCATTATGAATCTCACGGCACCGGCGGGCAGATCCGACTGGTTCCACGAAAGAGCCATGGACGGATTGAACAGCGCCGCCGATTCGAACGCGTACTCCATGGTGAAGTATGCGGCCAATAGCTTTTGCTGACTGGGGGTTGGGTCGTTTTCGATAGCAATCTGGCTTGCGAGTTGGATGTAATGCTCAGTGAGTCTCTCTTCAATGTCCGAATGCGGGTCACAGAAACCGGTCATCGTCTGACGGATCATTTCCGAAACCTCTGATTCGTCAAGACTCATCACGCGATCGATGATTTTCCTTGCCCTCGGCGCGCCCGGCCAAAAGAAGCGAACAATCGTTCGCCGGGAGTCGCTGACGAGACGTTGGGGCAATCTATGAACTCGCAAAGATGTTTGTAGCATAGTTTTACCGTGTCATAATATTGGAAGTCCTACCTTCGCTACCAACTCATTATAGACCGCCAGCGCAGTTGGCCTCTGCCTGGGTGGGATATGGAGTCTCGTCCGTACCTGAGGCAGCTCGGCGGGAATTGACGGTGATTGCGATTCCTTTGCGGGGATACTTTGGCGAATCTGATTTGGCGGATTCATCCAGACGATCTGCAAGGCTATAATGCCGTAGTTACAACTTGTTTCCTTGCAGATGGTTGATGATGAAAGACTTCAGCGACATGTCCAGACACAGGTTTGACAAAGCGGTTGAGAATGTCACCGGCCGATGCCTTTGCAGTTGCGAGATTCGCACTGTCCAGGTGAATCTCGGACTCAGGTGCAACCAGAAATGCGCGTATTGTCACGTTCAGGCGTCTCCCGAGCGGACGGAGATGATGGACTGGCCGATAGCCAAGATGGTGATCGCTGCGGTCGCCCAGTGCGGTGCGAGTCAGGTTGACATCACCGGCGGCGCTCCGGAACTGTATCCGCACCTGCGGGCTTTCATAGAGGCGCTGCGGGGCATGGGCGTCGACGTGCAACTTCGCACGAACCTGACGGTCCTGCTCGAAGATGGCCTGGAAGACATGATCCGATTCCTGCACGGCCACGAGGTGAAGCTGGTCGCGTCGCTGCCGTGCTATCTGGAAGAGAATGTAACTGCCCAGCGAGGCGGCGGGGTATATGCCAAGAGCATCGAGGCGATTGGGCGTCTCAACGCGGCCGGTTACGGAGTAGGCGGTGGTCTACAGATGAACCTGGTCTACAATCCATCCGGGCCGTCGCTTCCGCCGCCCCAAAGCGATCTGGAGGCTGACTATCGCCGCGAGTTGAAGGCCCGCTTTGGCGTGACGTTCACGCGACTTCTGACCATCACCAACATGCCGCTTGGGCGGTTCGGCGAGCAGTTACGAGCTGATGGTCTGCGGATGCAATACATGCGAATGCTGGAAGACTCGTTCAACCCCAAAACGATAGACGCACTCATGTGCCGCCACCAGATATCCGTTGGGTGGGACGGTACGCTGTACGATTGCGATTTTAACCTCGCGATGCACTATCCGGTGGACCATGGCGCACCGCACCACATCGCTGCGTTCGACCCGGGGGAGCTCGCTGGGCGGCGAATCGTTGTTGGCGAGCATTGTTTCGGCTGCACAGCCGGGTGCGGTTCGTCTTGCGGGGGGGCTTTGGCATAGCGGCGCGGCGACAGGTCGGCTCGCTTACCGTCCCGGAGCGATTCGGAAACGTACTGGCGCGCAAATTCAAGCACATCTTCCGGGCAAGTACGTTCAGTGATCTCGGAGCGTTCCGCGCGATTCGGTATCGATCGCGGCGGCTGATAGTCTTTACTCGCCTGCCGACGCCTGGGGTAACCAAGACAAGGCTGATTCCCGCCATCGGGCCGCTGCAGGCTGCGGACCTTCAACGCCGCATGACCGAGCGCACAATTGCCACTGCCCGTGAACTGGACGGAGTGCGCCTGGAAGTCCGCTACGCAGGCGGAACCGAACGGAAGATGCGCAACTGGCTGGGCGGCGAGTTGAAGTATCGCCCGCAGTGCGGCGCGGACCTCGGTCAGCGGATGAAATGCGCGTTTGAAGACGCCCTCGACGAAGGATGCGAGCGAATCGTTATCGTCGGGTCGGACTGCCCCGCCCTGACTCACCAGCGAATGGACGAAGCGTTCGACGCCCTGAGCGAAAGCGATGTTGTGCTCGGCCCGTCGAGAGACGGTGGGTATTACCTGATCGCTCTGCGCCGTAGTGTTGATCTGTTTGAAGGCATTGAATGGGGGACCGGTTCGGTACTGACCTCGACGCTGGAAAAGGCCGAATCGGCGGGGCTGAGCGTGAAGCAACTCGGCTGTCTTTCGGATATAGACCGTCCCGAAGATCTCGATCAGTTACCACCCGATTTGCGGATCGAGTAACCTGAGGACTAGAGCAGTTCACGTTTATTCTGCAACCTTTCTGCTGGCTGCGTCTGCGGTTGACGTCGTCAGAAAACCTTCGGAACCCAAAGGGGTGCCTCGTTTTTTGTCAGAAAACCTTCCTTGTCAACCTTGCCTCGCCAACGCAGAAACTGTTGCATCTCAATCGCGAAATGCTCTACTTGCCGTGTGCCTCGTCGATTTTTTCGCGGAAGTGTTTGGCCCAGCCTTTGATGACGGCCTGGGCGGAACTCCACTTGCTTAGACCGTCGAGCGAAATCGGATCGGACTTCCTGGTTTGGACGACGGCTGCGATCTGGCGTCCGGTTATCGAATCCACGAGTTCGGCTTCCATCGCCGCTCCGCCCAAGCCGAGACCGGTGAGCCTCGTAGTGGGCAGTACGTTCAGGGCTGCAGTGTCCTGTTTGATATCCGTAAGCGCCATGCGAACCTTCGCCACGCCGCGTCCACCGTGCGAGACGACCGCATAGTTCGCGGAAAGTTCGTTTACGACGGCGTTGTACAGCAGGTCTTTCATCTGCTGGAGCTCTTGTTTCTTGCTCGTCAGATCCTTCGTGCCCGGATGCAGATGAATCTCGACGGGCTGGACCCAGAACTGCGAATACTGGGCGAGTTCGTCGCTGTTGACGTAACGCAGCGTGCCCGCTCCGGCCGGTTCGAGCTTGTAATAGCTGCTCAGAACGCCCGTTGTTTCGGGCGATTGGGCGCATCCCCCGACGCTTAGCCCCGTAAGAACAAGTCCGATTCCGATTGTCTTGAGCACTCTTGCATCCATGATCATCTCCACCTGAGTAAGCGATTTATCTACTGGCATTCTAGGCGGCGCGATCATTGACTTCTGTCCAAACCACAGATAGAGTCACCAATTGCAAGTATCAGGATGAATCAATGCTATGACAGTTTCAGAAAGGGGTCTGTTCATGTTTAAGCGATACGGCTACCTGTGCGTGATTCAGGTTTGCGTTACGATGCTGCTAGCCCAGAGTCTCGCAGCGCAGACGACCAAGCCAGCGGCGAAAAAATTCGACATCACCATATCCAAAGAGACTACTTACTTTCTGGGCCCGGTCCTGCCTGACGGGACGATCGATTACATTGCTGCCTTCAATCAACGCTCATCCAAAGGCGTCACCAAGGACAACAACGCAGCCATCGGAATCATCAAGGCCATGGGCCCAGAGTTCATTCACAAGGGCCTTCGCGCCGAGACGTTCGCCAAACTCGGCATGTCCAAGCTCCCGGAAAAGGGCGATTACTTTGTCGGTCACGACAAGTTCATTGCCGATACCAAAGAATTCTGGCTGCAGGGCAAGAAAGTGCGCGGTAGAGCGTGGAATGCCGAGGAATCTCCCACGCTGGCAAAGTGGATAAACGCCAATGAAAAGCCGCTCGCGGTCATTGCCAAGGCCGTCAGGAAAGACAGGTTCTTCATTCCGCTTGCAGGCCAGGACGGGGATTTCCATTCGGCGTGGAAGATGAACCACCTGCGTATTGGCAAGTTTCAAGATGTCGTTGTCGCCCTTGCACTGAGAGCCACGCTCAAGATGGGTTCAGATGACGTCAAAGGTGCCTGGTCGGATGTTTTCCTTATATTCAAGTTGTCGGAATTGATCTCGCAGGGGCCATCTCCTGGTGACCGGTTCAGCCGGATGTGGTGCTATCAGTATGTTTCAGGTGCAAGTTGCGTCATCCTGACCAGTGACAATACGTCTCCTGTCCAAGCGAAGCAATACAACATGAAGCTGCAGGAATTGACGCGCGCCGCCAATATGTCTGACTTCTCGGGGGACTTCATGCGCGCAGCATATCTCTCGTATGTCATGACGATGATGAAGAAGGGGCCTGGGTACGTATTCGACATGCTTAACTTACGCCCTGGCAAAAAATCCGACGATATGGACGAATGGGCACCCGTGAGAGACCGGATAGACTGGGACGCACTTCTCAGGAATACCAACGAAACTTATGACAAGTTCATTGGAGTCCTGACGTCGTCTCCAGGTGAGAAACGATCAGCTACCTGGGAAAGCATGGGGGCCCAAAGAAAATCCGAAATGGGCATTATCTGGAGGCGGGACTACTCCGATTCTTTCAGGGGAATTCCGGGACTCGGAGATGTCGTCTATGCTGCAGCCGACGCCTACCCGCCAAATGCTGAGGGCGACGTCATGCTTACCGCGGACGTAAGAAACGCCATGATCGCCTGGCTGATACCGTCGGGTTCCAAGGTGGATGTAGATCGTTTCGACAGTATCTTTGCATCAACTCCTTTGTGCAGTATCGACTATGCCCTTCTCACGCACAAAGCCGTTACCGGAGACTATCCCAAGACACTGGATGAACTGGTACCCAAGTACATTAAGAAGATTCCCAACGATCATTTTTCCGGCAAGGCTCCCATTTACAGGCTGAAAGAGAACGGCGGGTATTGGCTGTACAGCGTTGGCCCGAATCTGAAAGACGACGGTGGGACTGGCGCATCGGGTTGCGACGACATTGTTTTTTCCAACTCGTTTGACGAATTCGAAGAAGATCTGTAGGTGCAGCGATAAAAGAAACGCGGCGGGTCGGGAGACCCACCGCGCTACTTAATGTCAATCTAATGGGCGCGGCGGGTTTCCCAACCCGCCGCGATGATGCTTGAAGTTGTTTCTGTGTAATCAGTGAAATCTGCTTGCCACGCCGAAGTCCCACCGGGACGAAGGCGGGTGGACTTATATCTTCACCGGGTAAGTCGGGGCGCCTTTGGTGATGGCGTCGGCGACGTTCTGGGCGGCTTTGGTCTTGAGTTCTACCATCGATTCGACGGAGTACCAGCCGGCGTGATCGGTCAGCGTCACGTTTTCCAGCGTTCGCAATTCACTGCCTTCTTCGAGCGGTTCGTTGGTGAACACGTCGATTCCGGCACATGCGATCTTGCCCGTCTTGAGAGCGTCGATCAGTGCAGGTTCGTCGATGACAGGCCCGCGCGAAGTGTTGATGACAAACGCGGTATCCTTCATGGCTGCGAACTGCTCTGCACCGATCATTCCCCGCGTCGAATCCAGCAGCGGGGCGTGGATGGAGATGTAATCGGCCTGGGCGCAGAGCGTCGGAAGATCGACAAGCTCCACACCTGCTTCTTTGGCCTGGGCTTCGCTGACGAACGGGTCGCTCACCAGCACGCGGCCGAGGTTAAACCCGCTCAGCTTGCGATGGAAAACGCGGGCGATCATTCCGAAGCCCACGAAACCGAACGTGTTACCCGCGATGCGATGTACCGGCTGGAGCCCTGTCAGGTTCCACTCGCCCTTGCGGACGGCGCGGTCCTTGCGTGAAATTTTCCGCACGCAGTCCATGAAGAGTGCGAACGCCTGATCGGAAACATCTTCGCCGCAGTAGTCTGGCACGTTGGCCAGGGCGACGCCTTTTTCGGCCAGGGCGGCGGTATCTACGTTGTCGTATCCGACGCCGTATCGCGAGACGCACTTGCACTTGGTCATCGCTGCGATCACTTCTGCGTTGATCGGTGCGAGGTTGACGACGATGCCGTCTACGTCTGCTGCGATTTTGGCGATCTGGGCAGGATCGTCGGAGCGATCTACGATCACTTCGGCGTCGATAGCCTCGAAGACCGCGCGTTCTTCGTCGTGTGCGGGGTATCGCGATTCGGCGATAAGGACTTTGTATTTAGCCATTTGCTGTGCGTCCTTTCTTATATGTTGTGGCACAGATAAGCGCCGTCGACGGGCAGGGTAATTCCCGAAACGAAGCTCGACCCGGCCGCTGCCAGGAACACTGCCGTCGCGGTCAAGTCGCTCGGTTCGCCAAAGCGGCCTGCCGGCGTGTGGGCAAGCACGTCCTTGCCACGCTGGGTCGGTGATCCGTCGTCGTTCAGCAGGAGCTTGCGATTCTGGTCGGCGATGAAGAAGCCCGGCGCGATCGCGTTTACGCGAATGCCGTACTGGGCGAATTCCTTTGCGTGTGCCATCGTCTGGTTCATGACGGCTGCCTTGGCGGCTGAGTATGCCCAGACGCCCGAAAGCGGGTTGAAGCCGGCCATCGAGGCGATGTTGATGATGACGCCTTCGACTTTGTTATCGATGAAGTATTTGCCAACGTGCTTGGTCGGCATGACGCATCCGGCCAGGAGGTTGAGCTTGAGAACGAACTCGAAGTCCGATTGATCGACTTCGGTTAGCGGGCTCTTGCCGCGGTTGCCGCCGGCACCGTTGAGGAGAATATCGATGCTGCCGAACTTGGTGGCAGACTCCACCAATGCGGCGGCGATCGAAGTTTCGTCCATCAGATCGACGGTTACGGTGGCTACTCTGGAGGCGTCGCCGCATGCTTCGGCGACAGCGGCGGCCTTTTCTTCCAGTGCTTCGGGGCGGATATCCCAGAGGATTACGTTTGCGCCAGCGCCGGCCAAACCGGCAGCCATTTCGCTACAGAGTGTTCCGCCGCCACCGGTTACGATTGCGGTCTTGCCTGCGAGGCTGAATTTATCTTCCAGATAAGACATTACATATCTCCTGTGTCATTAGATTTAGGGGCTGTGTCAAAGAGAGAGAATCTAATCGCAGCGGGGCGTTATTGCAAGCGCATGGCAGATGAGCTTTTCTTGAAACGGACGTTTTCTTATAATAGACTATCCAGTCTATTTCGTGAGAGTTTGCCGCAACTTACCTTTGCAATGGAGAATACGATGACAGAATGTTTAGCTGGTACACCTGCTCCCGCACTTGGCGACGCCCTCAAGGGCCGTCAATTATCGCACATCGGCGTCCTCTCGCGTGAGGAATTGGAAGAAGCTATCTCCCTCGGTGAGTGGTTCCGCGAGAATCGCTACGATATGACATATGCCGACCTGCTCAAGACACGCGTGCAGGGCTTGTTGTTCGTTTACGAGTCAACCCGCACCCGAATGGGCTTTACCTCGGCGATGGCACAGCTGGGCGGATCGAGCGCATACCTCGCCGCCAAGGACACCCAGATGGGCCGGGGCGAAAGCATCGTAGACACCGCCCGCGCGCTGGATCAGTATATTGACGTGCTCTCTGCCCGTCTCTGGAGCCAAGAAGACATGGACCTGGCGTGCGAGAACATGACCGTGCCGGTCCTCAACGGCTGCACGCCGGTAGACCACGCAACCCACGTCATCGGCGAGCTGATGACAATCAAGCAGACCAAGGGTTACCTCGAAGGCATCAATCTTGTCTACACAGGCATGGCCCGCGGCATCCTGCACTCGTTCATCCGCGTCTGCCCGGTGTTGGGCATCAATCTGGTGCTCGCCATTCCTGAGTCGTACGCCGAGACGGTCAATCAGGACATTCTCGCCGAAGGCAAGGCGCTGGCTGAGACGGCCGGGACGCGACTGGACATCGTGACGAACCTCAAAGAGGCCGTCGACGGTGCAGATTACATCCAGGCAAGCACGCTGATGCGGTCAATGCTCGCAGGCGAACAGTCGCCGGAAGAAAAACGCGTCAACATCCCGGAATGGACCATGACCGACGAAGTGCTGAATTGCGCCAAGCCCGACGCGCTGTACACCCACTCAGGCCCGGCACACCGCGGCGTGTGTGCGACCAGCGAACTGATGGACGGACCGCGTTCGCAAATCCAGGCCGAAGCACTCAATGCGATTTATTCCAAAAAGGCGCTCTTGGCGTTAATGGTAAGATAAAAGACGCCGGTGGCGTTGATGGTTAGATAGAAAGGAAGCACCCGTATTATGGATAAGGTTAAAATAGGTATCGTCGGTTCGAAGTTCGCAGCCGACTTCCATTGTGACGCGTACAGCCGCAACCCACAGGCCGAAGTCGTGGCCGTGGCGGCTATCGACAACCTCGAAGAAATCTCCGGCAAGTGGAACATTCCTTCAACTTACGAAGACTATAACGAGATGATGCAGCGTGACGACATCAATCTGATCAGCGTCTGCGTTCCGAACTTTTTGCATCACCCGGTAGTGCTCGCGGCAGCCAAGAACGGCAAGGATATACTGTGCGAAAAGCCCCTTGGCATCACCTCGATTGAGGCCGAGGAGATGATCGCCGCGTGCAAGCAAGCCAATGTCAAGCTGCTGTACGCCGAAGACTGGGTCTTCGCTCCGGCGCTCAAGCGCGTCATCGAAGTCGTCAATGAAGGCGCAATCGGCGACGTGCTCTATGTCAAAGCCAAAGAATGTCACTGCGGTACTCACTCACCGTTTGCCAAGAACGCCAAGACCTGTGGCGGCGGCAGCTTGATCCACCTCGGTATCCATCCGATAGGCTGGGGCATGTACTTCCTCGGTAAGGAAGGCAAGAACAAGGTCGTCGAAGTATTCGGCCAGACCAATGGTGGCTCGGAAGACAACTTCGTACACAAAGACAATACCGGCGAGGACTGGGGCGTTGGCACGATGAAGTTCGCCGAAGGTCAGCGTTTGTTCGTCGAAGGCAACTACATCACCGTCGGCGGCATGGACGACAAGATCGAGATCTACGGAACCGAAGGCGTCATCAAAGTC
>SDBT01003251.1_pt1 | contig 28244 bp, 25 predicted proteins | sample 2277101 | NCBI WGS metagenome assembly SDBT01 (sample SAMN10404973, study PRJNA504765) | marine sediment metagenome | isolation source: marine sediment core GS10_PC15, 103 cmbsf | place: Arctic Ocean: Southern Knipovich Ridge | collected 2010 | reverse complement strand
TTTTCCAATTGCTTGTTCATCTCAGTTAGCTACCCGAAATCTTATTGGTTTTCCGTCCATCTCTTCTGGAATTGGCAGGTTGAAAATCTCAAGCACTGTAGGTGCAATGTCAATAATGGAAGGTGATTCCCGAGCGAATTTCTTATTGGAAAGAAAGATTCCCTGGATTATGGAAGGGTCTAAAGAACAGTGGTCTCCGCTCCAGTTCGACTTATTTTCCACAATTATTTCAGGAGGAATGCCTCCAAGTGCAGTCTGCCAGGATACTCTGTAGCCTTCATTAAAGCCAACTACCAGGTCGGGAGCCTCCTTTAGATACTCTCCTTGGTAAATATCCTCTCTTTTATACACATCCACTATTACTTTTCTACCAGTTATCGGGTCTTTTAGCTTCTTCAACTTGGTTACTATTTCTTTCTTTAAACCATTGTACTCATTACCTGGCTTTACTATCCCATATATTTCTCTACCTTTTAAATTCATATAGATACAACCCAGCCCCAAAGCATATGCCTTAGTTCTCTGCCAGTCAACATTTGGCCAGAACTCACCCTTGCCAAAAAGGTCTTCCAATTTGTATTCTTTCCCTTTTTCAGATGAGAGAGTCATATAGCCATTCTTCACTAACCAGGTATTAAGGTTCACTGCCTTCCTGAATGAATGGAAACCATGGTCGGAGACCACAAAAAGGGTGGTATTCTCATCCACAAAAGGCATAACTTCTCCTACTATTTCATCCATCTTCTGGTAAACTTTCAATATTGCGTCACCATATTTCTCTGCCTTCTCTCTGTCATAAGCAGGATGAGTTTCATCAATCAATCTCCAGAACATATGCTGCACCCTATCGCTCGCTTGAAATATAAAGAGGAACAGGTCAAAGTCTTTCTTTTTTAGCATATTCATCATTATTTCTTCTCGCTGATTCATAGTATAGAAGAGGTCTTCCAGAAAAGTCTTCTCATCAATTCTATTTTCGCTCAGAGCCCAGGTATCAATAGCCCAGCCCAGGGTCTTGTATAGCCCTATCTCTTCAACCAGTTTCTTACAAAAGCTCCCTGGATAAGAAATGGGAAAAGGTGGTTTTTTGGGATAGAAGTTTATTGGGGATAGATAGAGCCTGAATTCAGGCTTGATACTCATCAAATAGAACTTTCCCATCCCATATACTTTAATCAAAGGATTCATCTTAAACTTAATCACGAACCAATCGCTCCACTGATCAACGTCCAATTTCTCTTCTTTATCCTGGACTTTTATTATCGCTTGTTTATCGTTGATTATTTCAATCTCCAGAGGAACTAATATATCTTCACGCCTCCTGGATAATCTATTCCTCGGTCCGTAAATTACAGTGTTTATTTTTCTATCTTTTACCTTAACATTGGTGATTTTTCCTCCCATCTCCGTATCCCCTTCTTCCCTCACATCAGTAGCATAATAAGAGAAAGTTCCCTGTGTCCCGCGAATATCGGGTACACCCAGACCGGAAAGAAGTTTCCCTCCTACCACCTTTTCGGGAGGAAATGTGACCGGTGCCTGCAAAACTATGCATTTAAGCCCATTCCGGGAGGCTATCTGCCAGAAAGATATCCCTTTTCTATTGCAGGTAACACTCGGTTTTTCTATAGGAAAAAACCGTAATAAGAACTTCCCTTCACTGAAAGAGGTAGTGGCGAAGTCGGGCATATAAGTCTGAGGGTCTCTTTTGAGGAAATCGAAGATACCTGTCTTACCCGGATTGGTGCCCGTGGCAAAGCTTGACCAGGCAACAGGCGATTCCGCAGGATTAGTCGTTCCCAACTCCAGGAAAGTTCCTTTTTCTCCAAGCCTTTTTAAGTTGGACAGCTTCCCCTCGTCCATCCACTTTGATAGCAAATCCGGGTCAATTCCGTCAAATCCTAAAATAATGACCTTTTTCTCTGAAAGACCAGGGTTTGCTCTTTTCTTAACAGAATTATAAAAAAAGAGTCCTGCAAAAATGGACAAAAAAAGTATTATTAATAATAAAACGACCGACTTTCTCTTAAGCATAATAGTCATTTCGCCCTGTTTTTTAAAGAGAGTGAGGTTAGTATTTTAGTACTAGAATCTTTAAAGTTCTCTAACTGGAACAAGAAGCTATCTAAGAAAGTAAAAAAGGTGCTTCTCTTCATAGTTAAATATACTGGTAAAAGCCTTAAGGCAGGGATTACCCGAACTTACGCCTGTACAATTAGAAAAGCTCATTTCTTATTCATTTATAGATAATTACATTAGAGCCATCAAATAGGCTCCTTTTATAAATAACCCTGTATTCTTCAAGATGCTCGTTTAAATAAACAAAAGCCTCATATACCCTTTTCCTATGGAGCGGTATAGTGGCATAATTATTTGCATCTTTGTATATTATATAGTGGTAGTTCTTTTGTTCCATAACCGAAGCAACGTTATCTATCCAAGCTGCACTGAGAAACTGTATTCCCAATCTTTCTTTACTACTGTAATAGTTGAGGGTATTAGCATTATAGGCTTTGTGATCGGATAGAAGCATAACGGTAGAGAGGTCTTTTTTTTCTTTTTCCATATCCCTTTTTATGGCAAAAAGTACATCCTCAACCATCCATTCCTCTCTCATAGGTCTATAATACTGCCTCAGAGCAAACAAGGGTATTCTACACCGGGCAAATGGTTTAAATGATATTTTAGGTAATATAGGGGTATTGAAGGAATCAACAGAAAATTGAAAGAGGCCAACCACCACAATAAGACCAATCCCTATCCATCTTATTAGTCTGTTTTTTATCTGGTATATACCTTGAGCAGTTATTATGGCTACAGCAGGCAGTGACGGAGAAAGAAATCTTTCTTGTTTATTCAAAGAGAAAGTAAACATCAAAAAAGGAAGCAACATCCACCAGGTAAACACTCTTTTCATATCATAGAGTTTATGGCGTTTAAAAAAGAAAAAGAAGATGCTCGAACATAAGAATAATAATGCGAATAAAGCAGTAACTCCATAGAACGTCATCCTTGTCAGGAAGGAAGTTAAAAAATGCGTTACATTAGGATGAGAAGGCATATATAGTATAGCCCATTCTACAGAGTTATTATATAGTACCAGCCCCATAGCTTCTCTGAAATTAGGAATATACCAGAATGAGGTTAAAGCCGATGCCACAAGTAAACAGTAAATAAGATTTAATAGAACCTTTGCTATGCTGTCAGGGTTTCCAGTTTTAGCTCTATCAGTAAATGCCATTAAGTTTGATTTCCAGACTATATAGACAAATGGCCCAGCGACAAAGGCAGGATAGCTCTGTCTGGTCAACATCCCCAACCCTAAACTTAATCCCAAAAGGATAGAATATTTCAGACTCCTAAATCCATCACATTTTAAAAGTAAATAAATGCTCGCCGATACTATAGACATAAGACCAATATCCATCAAATAGGTTCCCATATGACCATAAATTACCGGATAAATAAAAAGTAAAAAACATGATAGCACTGCTGTCTTAGGGTTTAAGTAATCTTTACAGATTTTAAAAATAATTAAAAAGGTAAGGGCCATAAATAAGACATTAATCATTACCGCTACGTCTTCGTTCCTGTAATTAAAGAAGTATACAGGTGTGTTAAGTAACATTACCAGAGGCGGCCTTGTTCTACTAAAAGAGATGAAGTTTTTAAAAAAACAACCTAAGTTTAATTTCTGTAAACAGCGGGCATATTGAAGAGAAGCCTGCAAGTAATTAGACTGGTCCCACCAGGGAGGCTGGGTATCGAGGGTAAGCCATACCCAGTTTGTGGTAGCGATGAAAAGTAAAAGAAAAATTAAAAGTATCCATTGTTTCTTCATAACGAATTACTCACAATTCGCACTATGCAGACACCCGATGAATACTGGCTTTGCGTAATTTGGCTTTAATGGATTGTTTTTTAGGGAGGTAATTATACAGCAAATTTTCCTGTTTTGCAAGGACCTTTTTTAAGCCTCATTCATCAAGGTGGGAAGTAATTGGATAGTACACATAGGAAGGCATCTTTAGAGTGGCGATTGGTTGGCTACCGTTTACGGTGCCATTTGGTTTTTGTAGCCAAATTTTGCACGGTTGAAACCGTGCCTACAAACGTCGTTGCGAGTCCCGATTGAAAATCGGGATGCATAATCATCCGTCACCCTGGAATGGGGACCAACTGCATCGCTTCCTGGCAGTACATCTTAATACATACCGCCGCCAGGACCACCAGGCATAGGAGGCATGGCAGGTTTCTCTTCGGGTATGTCGGTTACCAAGGATTCTGTAGTCAACAATATTGAAGCGATACTGGCTGCATTCTCCAGAGCCAGGCGAGCTACTTTAGCCGGGTCAACAATGCCCGCCTTCATTAGGTCTACGTATTCTCCAGTCTCAGCATTTAATCCAACCCCTGGCGAGTTCTTCTTCACTCTTTCCACTACCACAGAGCCTTCAAAACCGGCATTTTCCGCAATCTGCCTTAAAGGCTCTTCTAAGGCCCTCTTTATAATATTTATCCCCGTTTGCTCATCTGTATCTTCCGGCTTCAATTTAGAAATAGCCTCGACTGCTCCTAACAGCACTATTCCGCCACCGGGTATAATGCCCTCTTCTACACCGGCTCGGGTAGCGTGCATGGCATCTTCAATCTTGAACTTCTTTGCTTTCATCTCAGTCTCAGTAGCTGCACCCACATTAATTACAGCTACTCCTCCCACTAACTTCGCCAGTCGCTCCTGGAGTTTCTCTTTATCGTAATCCGAGTCGGTTTCCTCTATCTGTTTCTTAATTTGCGAAATTCTCGCATCGATATCTTTCTTATCCCCAGTACCTCCCACAATTGTGGTGTTTTCCTTATCGACGGTCACCCTCTTTGTCTGGCCAAGCATATCCAGGGTTGCCTTATCAAATTTCATTCCCGTCTCTTCCGAAATTACCGTTCCCTTTGTGAGAGTTGCAATGTCCTGTAACATCTCTTTTCTCCGGTCTCCAAAGCCCGGGGCCTTGACTGCTGCACACTTCAGCGTTCCCCTTAACTTATTGACCACCAGTGTGGCTAGAGCTTCTCCTTCTATATCTTCAGCTATAATGACGAAGGGCTTACCCGTCTGAATAATTTTTTCCAATATCGGCAGGAGGTCCTGCATAGAACTGATTTTCTTATCGGTAAGCAGAATATAGGCATCTTCCAAGACCGCTTCCATCCTCTCAGCATCGGTAACGAAATATGGGGAAATGTAGCCCCTGTCAAACTGCATTCCCTCTACAATGTCCACAGTGGTATCAGCACTCTTCCCTTCCTCCACTGTGATTACTCCATCTTTGCCCACCTTATCCATAGCATCAGCAATTAAGTTCCCAATCTCCTGACTGTTGGCAGCTATGGAAGCTACCTGTGCAACTTCCTCCTTAGTCTTCACATCTTTTTTCTTCTGCTTTATCTCCTTTACTACTATCTGGACTGCCTTATCAATTCCTCTCTTAATATGAATAGGGTCGGCTCCAGCAGTGATATTCTTTATCCCTTCACGCACAATTGCCTGGGCAAGAAGAGTTGCCGTAGTAGTACCGTCACCAGTGTCGTCGTTTGTTTTGGAGGCAACTTCTTTTACCAATTGAGCTCCCATATTCTCAAAGGGATCCTTCAGTTCAATCTCTTTAGCTATAGTTACTCCGTCATTGGTAATGGTCGGTGAACCAAATTTCTTATCCAGGACTACATACTTACCTTTTGGCCCCAGAGTGATTTTCACCACATTTGCCAACTGGTCTACACCACTCATTACTGCCCGCATCGCCTCTTCATTAAACTTCATTTGCTTTGCCATTTTATTATCCCCCTTTTAAATTCAGTTAATAAAAACGAATGAGTGACTTATCAACATATCACCCGTTCTTCTTGGCTTTTATTCAATGATTCCCAGGATATCTTCTTCCCTTACAATCAGGTAGTCTTCATCATCTATCTTTATTTCATTACTAGAATACTTACCGAAAAGTATTTTATCCCCTACTTTGACGTCCAGGGGAAGCGTTTTCCCTTGTTCAGTAATCTTACCTTTTCCCACTGCAATAACTTTACCTTCCTGAGGTTTCTCTTTAGCGGTGTCAGGAATAATAATTCCGCCCTTTTTCTTTTCTCCTGTTTCCAAAGGTTTCACCAGAACCCGATCACCCAGCGGTCTAACCTTCATTGAGTTCTTCCTCCTTTCTAAGATATTCCCACCATAACAGTTATGGTAGCCGCAACCTTCAGGTTGCGAAGCCATTAGCACTCATACGTCAAGAGTGCTAAATATATATTTTTGAAACGATTAAGTCAAGAGACAAAAACTCCTAGAATTCCCGTTTATTTCAGAAAAATTGCATTTTTCTCCCAAATGCTCCAATTTTCTCTGTTTTTTGCCAATGCAATTTAATTAGCAGCAAAACCGTTGTAGGCACAGATTCAATCTGTGCAAAGATTGTCCCGATGAATCGGGACCTACAAATGCTGTCAAATCTATCTACCATATACTTGGAACGACCATGCACTACACTGTATGGTTTGATATCTTCTCCTTAACAATTTCAAAGTTATCCACAGACTTTTCCACAAAATCCACATGCCTATTTCTGAGATTGAATGTTTCGCTCCCAGAGCATCCTCAATCCTTCCAGAACCAGTTCTTGATTTATCGTATCTATCATCTCTATCTCTGGTGCGATGAGACTGGCATATCCACCGGTAGCCACAATTTTGGGATTCCCTCCAATTTCTCTCTTTATTCTGGAAAGTATCTCTTTTACCTGTCCGACCGAACCATAAACTATTCCTGCCTGCATACTCTTTTTGGTGTTCCTACCAATAACTCTTTCTGGTTTAGCCAGCTCAACATGAGGTAGCTGGGCTCCCTTTTCAAAAAGAGCCTGGGAGGAGATACCAATTCCCGGCGCAATCACCCCCCCAATATATTCTCCTTTCTCACTAATTACGTCAAAAGTTGTAGCAGTACCGAAATCGACTACTATAACCTGACCTTTATACAGTTCAAAAGCAGCAATACTGGTTGAAAGTCTGTCAGCTCCCACTTCTTTAGGATCCTCATACAAAATAGGCATCCCTATCTCACCCTCCCGGCCAACTACAAATGGCTTGATATGAAAATATTTCTGGGAAATTTCTTCAAAAACAGGTAACAGGGAAGGAACCACACAGGATATAGCAATCCCCGAAATTTTTTTTCTGTCGATTTTTCCAAAATCGAAAAAATCTAATACTTCTGCTCCATACTCATCTGGAGTCTTTCCTACACTTGTTGAAATTCTCCGGCTCTCTATCAGTTTCTTCCCAGTATAAACACCAAAGAAAATACTCGTATTGCCAATATCAATCACCAGAAGCATAACATTTTCCTTTTATAACGCAGAGCTTCGCTCTGCAGCTACATTATTTTTGTAGCAGCAAAGCGCAAGCTTTGCTTCTCCTTTAGTCCCGATTCATCGGGACAGCTACAGAATTTTCGATAGTATTGTCACATCGCCAGCAACAACTCTCTTCCTGCCATCCTCTGTCTCTACAATCAAAGCTCCGTATTTATCTATATCCAAGGCTTTACCTTCAATAATCTTATCCGCACATTCAATCTTAACTTCCTTACCCAGCACAGCCGACATCCCCTTACACTCTTTCAGGATTCGACCCATTCCTTGCCTTCCAAAATCCGAGTAATATCTATCAAGCCTTTCCAGCACTTTTCTTAAAAGTTTCTGTTTGGGTAGGTTGTGACCTATAACATCCTTAAGAGAAGTCGCATTAGCTCTTAGAGGGGGAGGAATTCGATTATTCACATTAATTCCCAGGCCTGTGATAACGTAATTAACCTGGCTAACACCTGAGACCATTTCCGTCAACACCCCGCATACTTTCTTAAATTCAATACCAGGAATGTGACGAATTAGAACATCGTTTGGCCATTTAAGCTTTACTTCTATTCTGGTGAGTTCGGCTATAGCTTTTGCTACAGCGAGGCTACCAATCATAGTTATTTTTGGCACTTCCATCGGGGTTATTTCAGGACGGAGGATAACGGATAGCCAGATACCCCCCTTTGGCGAAACCCATCTTCTCCCCAGGCGACCCTTTCCCTGGGTCTGGATTTCTGCAATAACAACCGTTCCCTCAGCAAGACCCTTCTGTGCAAACTTCTTTGCCTTATCCTGAGTGGAAGTGACCCTCACATACCGAAATATTTTTCTCCCTATAATTCTTGATGACCGGCCAGAAATTCTCGCGCCTACTTTTTTCACCTCTCCACCTTGCCTCTCGGTGGAACCACCAGGCTGTCTATTCCACTGTCACTATGTCGTTATGCCACAATATCCAAACTTATATCCAGTGCCCTCGCTGAGTGAGTAATCTCTCCCACCGATATCCTATCCACTCCTAAGTGAGCAATCTGTTTAATACTCTTTAAATTTATTTTCCCCGAGACTTCGATAGCCGGACTTTTTGTCCCTTTTCTATCCCGCGCCATTTTAACCATTCTTACTGCCTTCTTCAAAACAGGGAGTTTCATATTATCGAGCATAATAATATCCACATCCATAGATAATACTCTCTCCAGTTGCCTGAGACTATCCACCTCTACCTCTACTTTCATTCCCTGGGGAATCTTCTCCCTTATCTCTTCCAAATTCCATCCGCCCGGAACTCTCTCTTTCCTGCGAGCGCCTGCTATCCGCCAATGGTTGTCTTTAATCAATACCATATCATAAAGGCCCATCCGATGATTATATCCACCGCCGCAACTCACTGCATACTTCTCCAGATATCTTAGGCCCGGGAGTGTTTTCCTCGTATCATAAATTTTTGCTTTTCCTCGAGGGCTGGTGGATTTCACAGCCTGCACATATTTCTGGGTTAGTGTGGCAATCCCCGAAAGGTGCTGCAAAAAGTTTAGCGCTGTCCTTTCTCCTGTCAGGATAACCTGAGCATTCCCCCGAAGTTCTGCCAGGGTCTCTCCTTTTTTTACCTGGTCTCCCTCTTTCACTCTCTTTTTGAACTCGATCCCTCTTCCTTTCCTGCCTTTTCTAATAATTAAGCTTTCCACAGCTTTGAAAACCTCTTCTGCCACTCCTATCCCGGCAACTATCCCCGGCTCCCTGGCTACTATCTTTGCTTTTATTCTCTTTGTTTCCGGCACAAGTAAACCAGTAGTAATATCTCCTCTCTCTATATCCTCCCGGAGCGCATTTTTAACAATTGGTCTTATCTTTTTTAAATCAAGGTTCACATTTTCCTCCTCGCTCCGATTAATCTATGCCTTATATTACAACTCTTTTGCTCTGTGGTCTTCGATTATTTCCTTAATCTTCTGTAAAGACAGGCGTTGCTTTTCGATGTTCTTAATCATCCGAACCCTACTCAATGTATCTTCTTTGTCGTAAAGTCTTTGACCTCCGGGCGTAGTACCAGCTGGTTCTACTAAACCGATTTCTGTATAGTACCTTATGGTTGATGGTAATACACCCGCTATCTTAGCCATCTCGCCAATTTTTAATAAATCCTGGGAGTGTAATTTTTTACGAGCCACCCGCCTCCTACCTCTTTTTTGATTTATTGGAATAATTCGGTAGCCGCAACCTTTAGGTTGCGTTTTCTCCTCGCAGGCTGAAGCCTGTGACTACCTGTGAACAACTTTTTTTCTATGCGGTAACCCTTTCAGCTCAAAAATTTTGTCTCTTAATATTGTTGCCAACTCGAAATCAAGGTTATCTGCAGCCTGACGCATCTCGCGCTCAAGCTGCTTCAATACCAGAGGCGCCTGCTCTTCGGTTAAATAATCGTAACCCCTCTCCCGTAAGATTCCATAAGCCTTCTGCTTCGTTTCATCGATAAATTCTTCTTCTTCCCTGATTGCTTTCTGAATTGTCTGAGGAGTAATGTGTAATTTCCTGTTATAATCTAATTGTTTCTTACGCCTGCGGTCCATTTCTGTGATGGCGCGGTGCATCGATTGAGTCATTCCATCTGCATACATAATTACTTGGCCATTTACGTTACGAGATGCCCTTCCACAAACCTGTATCAAAGAGGTTTCAGACCTCAAGAAACCTTCCTTGTCTGCATCCAGTACAGCCACTAAGGAAACCTCTGGCAAATCGAGTCCTTCCCTTAACAGGTTTATCCCCACCAGACAGTCGAATTCACCTTTCCTGAGGTCTTTCAAAATCTCCACCCTGCTCAAAGTCTCAATCTCTGAATGGAGATAGCGCACGCGGAGACCCTTCTCTACAAGAAAAGAACATAAATCTTCTGCCATGCGCTTAGTTAAGGTAGTCACCAGGACTCTCTCTCTTCTCTCTATTCTTTTCTCAATCTCTTTAATTAAGTTATCGACCTGGCCTGCGGTGGGCTTTATCTCCACTGCCGGATCGACCAATCCAGTCGGTCTTATAACCTGTTCTACCACAACACCTTTCGCCTTCTTCAGCTCATAAGGAGCTGGTGTAGCTGAGACATAGATGACTTGACTGACCAACCTTTCAAATTCAGCAAATTTTAAAGGTCGATTATCCAGAGCACTGGGCAAGCGAAAACCATATTCCACAAGGGTCTCTTTTCTGGAGCGGTCTCCTTTATACATACCATTCACTTGAGGAATAGTAACGTGAGATTCATCGATAATCGTCAGGAAGTCCTGGGGAAAATAGTTAATCAGACACGCTGGGGGCTCTCCCGGCTTTCTTCCCGAGAGATGCCTGGAATAGTTTTCAATTCCAGTACAATAGCCTACTTCACGCATAATCTCCATATCGTAATTTGTCCTGGTCTCTAACCTCTGGGCTTCCAGTAACTTATTTTGAGACCTCAACTCCTTTAATCTTTGTTCCAACTCTTTCTTTATCGCTTTTATAGCTTCTTCCAGCCTCGGTCCGGTAGTGACGAAATGTTTTGCCGGATAGATATATACTTTATCTTTGTCTGTTAGAACTTTACCGGTTAAAAGGTCGATTTCAGTTATCCTCTCAATCTCATCGCCAAAAAATTCTACCCTGAGAGCGGTTTCCAGATAGGCAGGATATATTTCCACAACATCTCCCCTGACCCTGAAATTTCCCCGGGTGAAACTGATGTCGTTTCTCTGATACTGGATACGGACTAAATCCCTCAGCAAATCTTGCCGGGGATAGGAGTTACCCTTGAGCAAAACGACCAAAGACTCCTTCCATTCCTGGGGGGAACCAATGCCGTAGATACAGGATACAGAAGCCACAATGATAACATCCTTCCTTTCTAAAAGAGAACTGGTGGCTTTTAGCCTTAACCGGTCAATCCGGTCGTTGATGGAAGCGTCCTTCTCTATATATGTATCGGTCTGGGGCACATAGGCCTCAGGTTGGTAGTAATCATAATAGCTCACAAAATATTCTACGCTATTTTCCGGAAAGAATTGCTTAAATTCGGAATAGAGCTGTGCTGCCAGGGTCTTATTATGGGAGATTATTAGTGCAGACCTATTAACATTGGCTATCAAACTTGCAACAGAGAATGTCTTTCCTGAGCCAGTTACACCAAGTAAGACCTGGTTCTTTTCTCCTCGCAGAATACCTTCAGTCAGCTCCTTAATTGCCGGGGGCTGGTCTCCCCGAGGAACAAAATCTGAAACCAATTTGAATTTCAAGTCAATTCTCCACTAAAAGCTTTCTTCCAATTAAGATTCCATTTCTTCAAAGCTTCTATCGTCGGATAATCGGTACGGTCAAGAGACAAGGGTGTAATCGATATCTTATTATGCTCAATGGCGGCAATATCCGTGCCCTCCTCCGAGATTCCAGAGATATTCTCACCAGCAATCCAATAGTACTTTTCTCCGCGAGGGTCCATACGTTCCTGAATCTCTTTTCCATATATTCTCTTTCCCTGTTTTGTTATTTCCACTCCCCTAATTTCTTCCAGAGGCAAATCAGGAACATTCACGTTAAGATAGACGCTCTTAGGCAAGCCTTGCTGGATAATCCTCTCAGCCAGGAAACGTGCAAAATTTGCTGCTACTTCAAAGTGGTATCCGCCTGTGACAACTAAGGACATGGCAAAGGAGGGAACCTCCAATATAGTTCCTTCCAAGGCTGCTCCTACTGTTCCAGAATAATTTACATCATCACCGAGGTTGGGACCATTGTTTATTCCAGCAACTACTAACTCCACATCCTCCTTCATCAGACCCAGTATACCCAGTCTCACGCAATCTGAAGGAGTCCCGTTCACCATGAATTTCTTTTCTTCCAGTTTTTGAATCCGTAGAGGTTTATCCAGGGTCATAGAGTGGCTGGTAGTAGACCTCTGCCGATCGGGCAGGACAACGTAAACTTCACCAAGTCCTGATAATGCTTGAACCAGGGACTCAAACCCCTTACCATGTATTCCATCATCATTAGTCACCAGAATCCGCATTTCTATTCCCTACCTGTCGTGACAGTTTTAATGTATACTAACAAAACTTTTGAATAAAATCAACCTAAATTTAAGTTGACAATAACAGTTAATTTATGATACTTTTTTCTTAATCTGAGAAAAATCTACATAAGATTGCGATGATTAAAACTATGGCAAATGGACTTTTTGAGGAAATAAGAAGCCTGGTCCGAAAGGCAATTGCTCCAGACGGGAAGGAGTATGAAAGCCTTTCTATCGAGGCGGTAAGAAAGATTGCAAATAAGAAGAAAGTTCTGGGAAAAGAAGTAGAAATCGCTGCCTTAGAGAGAGGAGTAATTCCCGAACGCTACCAGAGAAATATGGGAACAGTGGGAATCGAGGGACAAATTAAGCTACTCCGGTCAAAAGTGGTCATAGCTGGTGCCGGAGGTCTGGGAGGAACAGTTACAGAACTCTTGGCTAGAATGGGTGTGGGACATCTTATAGTAATTGATGGAGACTCCTTTGAAGATAGTAATATCAATCGACATCTACTCTGTCAGGAAAAGAACCTTAGACAGAATAAGTCTCAGGCAGCAGTGGAAAGAGTAGGGCAGATTAACTCAGGGATTGAAGTGACATCTTTTTCTCGCCATGTTAGCGAAGAGAATGCCGCTCAATTGATAAAAGGGGCAAATGTCATTGTGGACGCTTTAGGTGAAATAGGAGCCCGTTTTATCTTAGAAGCAGCAGCTAAAAAAGAAGGTCTTCCCTTAGTTCACGGCGCTATAGCCGGATTCTACGGACAGGTCACCACCATATTGCCAGAAGATGAAGGATTGATAAGGATTTATGGTTCACGCGAAAAGGCCCCACAGGTTGGAAGCGAAACTGATTTAGGAACTCCTCCTACCACAGCCAGTATTGTTGCTTCGTTTCAGGCCCAAGAAGTCATAAAGGTCCTGCTGGGAATCGATAAACTGCTGCATAACAGACTATTAACTATAGATGCTGAATCAGGGAATATAGAGATAATTAGCCTCTCCCCTTAAGCCTACTCGAGCATCTTCTCAAGCAATCAAGCATAATAGAAAAGGATAATTAAGTATTGTGTCCCCGGAATTAATTTCTTGACAAAAAGCTTTGGATTTGGTAAATATAAACTGATTATGAAGAAGAGAAAAAAGGTTAGAAAATTAACGCCCTGGCAGAAACTGGTCAGTAAGTACGGAGTAAAAGGGGCAAAAGAAAGGTATAAGAAGATTATCTTTAAGGAAGAAAGCGAACCAGAAACTGCCAAAGCTTCTCTCCAGCCACCTCCTCCATCTGAAAAGGAAGAAAAGGTAAGTTTGTTCATTGACCGGGGTGCACCCCTTCAGGAACATTATGGAGAGACTAAAATAGCTCTTTTACCCCGCGATCCCAGATGGATTTATGCCTATTGGGAGATTAATGAGGTAAGTAAAGAAGAAACCAGGAAGAAACGAGGAGAGGGGATATTTTCCAGAAGCAGCTTAACCCTTAGATTTTATGATGCGACTGATATTGTGTTCAATGGCAGAAACGCTCATAAGCAATTTGATGTGAAAGTATATTCAGAAATCGGTAATTGGTATTTTCAAGTGCCAGAAAGTGGCCGTACCTACTTGAGCGACATCGGACTTCTAACTGAAGAGGGTGAGTTTATCACCCTTGCCCGTTCCAACGCGGTTTCCCTGCCCAAAGGAAAGATATCCGAAATCGGCGACGAGGAATGGATGATTGTAAAAGAAGAGTTTGAGAAACTGGTAAAAAAGATGCAACTTGATAAGTCTGGTTTGAGCACTAAGGAAGCAATGAAAATCCTTTCCCGGCGTCTGGAAGAAATCTTACCTCTTGGCGTAGGCTCTCCTATCCCTACCTCCCGTAAGCCCAAATAGCATTCACATTATGACCCAGGAAAAAACTATGGAAAAAGGATACTTATGTCTTCTCCTTCACGCCCATCTTCCTTTTGTTCGCCATCCTGAACACGAGGACTTTCTTGAAGAAGATTGGCTCTACGAAGCTCTAACTGAAACATATATTCCTCTAATCAGGGTTTTCGATGGATTAATCGATGATGGAGTAGATTTCAGGCTGACCATTTCCATTAGCCCAACCTTGACAGCAATGTTTTCCGACCCTTTACTTCAGAGTCGATATTTGCGTCATTTGTCTAAGTTGATTGAGCTAACGGAGAAGGAACAAATCCGGGTGAAGAAACAGCCCCAGTTCCGGGAAGCTGCCCAAATGTACGAGAAGAAATTGAAAGAAGTGCGGTTTATTTTCGAAGAGAAGTATAATGGGAATCTCCTAAACGCTTTCCGTAAATTCCAGGACCTGGGAAAAATTGAAGTCATAACCTGTTGCGCCACTCATGGATTTCTCCCTCTTATGGTATACCGCCGTGCTGTTCGAGCTCAGGTAAGGATAGCAATGCGAGACCATCTATTTAAATTTGGTCATCGGCCAAAAGGAATCTGGCTTTCGGAGTGCGCCTACAATCCAGGAGACGACGAAATTCTAAAAGAAGAGAATTTGCGATTCTTCTTTCTCGACACTCACGGGATTATCTACGGCACTCCCCGACCCCGCTATGCTGTTTTTGCTCCGGTCTATTGCCCTTCGGGAGTGGTAGCATTTGGCCGCGACGTTGAGTCTTCGCTGCAGGTGTGGAGCGCCGAGACAGGTTACCCTGGAGATTTTCGCTATAGGGAATTCTACAGAGATCTAGGTTATGACCTGGATTACAACTACATCCGTCCGTATCTCCACTCTGATGGCATAAGGAGAAATGTAGGAATCAAGTATCATAAAATCACAGGTAAAGTAGCCCTGGATAAGAAAGAACCCTACCATCCCCAGGAAGCTCTGGAAGCTGCGGCTGAGCATGCGGGAAATTTTATCTTTAATAGAGAAAAGCAGGTGGAGTATTTATACGATTTTATGGGCCGTAAACCGATTATCGTTGCTCCTTACGATGCTGAACTTTTTGGCCACTGGTGGTACGAAGGCCCCGATTTCCTCAATTTCCTCTTCCGAAAAATACATTATGACCAGACTACACTTAGACTGGTTACTCCCTCAGAGTATTTAAATGAAAATCCAAAAAATCAGGTAATCAGACCCTCTATGTCCAGCTGGGGAGATAAGGGATATAATGAGGTCTGGCTGAACAGAAACAATGACTGGATTTACCGACACCTGCACAAGGTTACTGAGAGAATGTTAGAAATAGCTGATGAGAACCCAGAGGCAAAGGAAGTGAAAAGGCGAGCGCTGAATCAGGCTGCCAGAGAACTGCTCCTGGCTCAGGCTTCAGATTGGGCATTCATTATGACCACTGGCAGAATGGTCGAATATGCTGAAAAGAGAACGCGCAACCATATCCACCAGTTCAACAGATTGTATGAAGAGATAAAAAATAACAAAATCGACGAAGACTACCTTAGCGACCTCGAATACAGAGATAACGTCTTTCCTGAAATGGACTACCGCGCCTACCTCTAAGTTTCGTAGCAACAAAGCGTCAACTTTGCACAGATTGAATCTGTGTCTACAATGGCTTTGTATAACATTTGTAGGCACGGTTTCAACCGTGCAATCAGGAGCATTTGTAGGCAGAGCTATCGCTCTGCAGCTACAATGTTTTTGTAATTTTTATCCAGACTTCTCTTCGTCTGGGGCCATCAAATTCGGCAAAGAAGACTCCCTGCCATGTGCCCAGGACGAGGTCTCCCTTCTCTACAGGGATTGTCTCCGAGGAGCCTACCAGACTGGCCTTAATATGGGCAGCAGCATTCCCTTCCAGGTGAGTATAATCACCCTGCCAGGGAACCAGCTTATCCAGCCCCATCAGAATATCCTGCCTGACACTGGGATCTGCATTCTCATTGATGGTAATCCCGGCAGTAGTATGGGGAACGAAAACATAACAGAGGCCGTTCTCAATCTTGCTCTTATGCACTATATCCCTTACCAGAGGCGTTATATCCATTAATTCCGATCGTGAGCGAGTCTTGATGCTTAATCTATTCAACATTTTTCTTGTCCTGAAAATAAGTTGCAGAAGTGGTGTCGCTCTCCCACACAGTCACTCTGTTCACCATATAGTGAGAGCTTTTCAACCGGGATTTTAACTCATTGTAAATAAATCTGGCGATGTTTTCAGAAGTCGGATTAGTCACTTTAAAATGCGAAATTTCATTTAAATATTTATGGTCCAGTTTTTCCATAATCCTTTCCAGGTAATCTTTCACCTCTCTGAAATCTATCAACATACCAGTTTTATCCAACTTTTCTCCACGAATTCCAACCTCTACTTTCCAATTGTGACCATGCAATTTCTCGCATTTTTTTCTGTAGCCACGTAAATTATGCGCTGCCGAAAAACTTCCCTCCACCATAACTTCGTACATTGTTTACTTCATCTCCTCCAGATTAATTCTTTCCGCCTTATCTATACTCTTCCCCAGAAACCTCCTGCCCAGCCGACGAAACTCCTCCGGATCGTCACTGACAAAAAATTTGTATACTGCCTTACGACTTCCCTTTCTCAATAAGTTTTTCTCCCCAAGAGTTCTTTTTACGGCCTTAGCTGTAGCTTCAGCAGTATCTATAAGAGAAACTTCTTGTCCCATTATTCTCCCCAGGAGTTCCTTTAAAGGCGGGTAATGAGTGCATCCCAAAATGAGAGTATCTATACCTTCATCCTTCAGAGGAGCCAGATATTCTTCAGCAATTTGCTTAGTCCAAGGTTTATCCAGCAAGTCTTCCTCAACAAGAGGAACAAATAGAGGGCACTTTTGAGAAAATACTTTTACATTTCTATCTATCTTCTTTAGGGCTTCCTCGAATGCTCCACTCTTTATTGTTCCCTTTGTGCCGATAATGCCTATCTTAAAATTTCTGGTAGTATCTATTGCAGATTGAGCACCAGGTTCAATTACACCAATGACTGGAAGTTCTATTTTTTCTCTCAACGAAGAAAGGGCAAAAGACGAGGCGGTATTACAGGCCACTACAATAATCTTTACTTTCTGTGCTTTTAGAAAATTTGCAATATCTAAAGAGAAGTGGGTGACTACCTCTTTAGACTTGGAGCCATAGGGAAAGCGTGCTGTATCTCCAAAGTAGATAATATCTTCTTGGGGAAGGCTCTTGAATAACTCGCCAACGAGAGTCAGTCCACCAACATCCGAGTCGAATACCCCCACCGGCCTTTCTATCATTTCAGCTTCTATGTTTACCACTTCTCCACCCATTCCTTATATTTCTTTACTCCTTCACAAACGGATTCCACTAAGTTCTTCTGAAATTTACTACTTTTCAATTTTCTTTCTTCCGAGCGATTGGAAATAAAACCTACTTCTACAAGAATAGCCGGCATCTTAGCTCCCCTCAAAACTGTGAAACCGGCCTGTTTAACACCTCTATTGTCCATAGTTCTTAAGCGCCTATCGACTTCGGAGGAGACAAGCGAACAGATATCAGATGACTCATTCATAAATTCATTCATAGTTAATGACCACAAGATGGAAGATAACTCATTTCTCTCTTCTGTTCTCTCTTCTAAAGCCATTACTGCATTCTCCATATTGGCTACTGCTTGTGCCTCTTCATCAGATGCTTCATCAGAGAGGAAGTATATCTCAAAACCTTTAGTACGTGACTTCAGGGAAGCATTGCAGTGAATGCTGATAAACAGGTCTGCCTTTTCCCGGTTAGCTATAGCAGTTCTCTCGGCAAGTGGCAGAAAGATATCGTGATACCTGGTTAGGATAACTCTTGTCTTCAGATTCTTATGTAATTCCTTAGCCAGCTTATGGGCAATTTTCAATACCACATCCTTCTCTTTGGTGCCCCGACGACCGATTGCTCCCGGGTCTTTGCCACCGTGCCCGGGGTCAATCACAATAGTTCTAATTCTTGCTCTCTTTGCCTCTGCCACAGGCGCGACAGGTACAGTTATTTCGGGTTCTGGAGGAGGAACTTCTTCCACTTCCTCTTTTACAGGAGCACCAGGCAGCTTCTCCACAGTAGACAAAGTTTTGCTCGCATAGTCCCAGGACACCTGTCCACCAAGTACCTCGCCAAATGCCTTAGTAACCACAACTTCCAGGGGAATCCATACTCTTCCTTCAATAATTTTGGTTTCCTTTTTCATCTTGCGTTTAATATTGTCTATAATTACCTCAGGGCTATCAATAAAAAACTCCACCATCCCCTGACTTAATTCTAAACTTGCCTTATTCTTAACCGGGTCAAAATCAACTCTTCCCTCAAATACCTCAGCCACATCATTGATTTTCAGATAACCCATTCCCGCTATTAAAAGTAAATCGATCTCGCTATAAGTCTTCTCGGCAGTAACCACTTCAATCTTAGCCAGCTGCTCCTGTGCTGAGGCAAGGGAGAAACAGAAAATCAATATTAACCCACATAGAAATAATTTTTTCAACTACACCTCACTACTTGTTTGGTCGACCACCGTTTACGGTGCCATTTGGTCGGGCACTCTTTAGCCGCAAGCTTCAGTGCGTTTTCTCTGTTTTTGGTAGCCGCAAGCTTTAGCTTGCGTTTAATTCACACGCAGGCTGAAGCCTGCGACTACCGTTTTGAGCCGATTCCGTCACCCTCAAGGGTGACCGACCTGATTGTTTTATGATGGGATTAATTCTTTAATCTTTAAGAAAAGTGTATCCCAATCAATTGGCTTAATCATAAAATCCTTAGCCCCGGCTGCAAAGCCTTTTTCCATATCGCCAACCATTCCTGTACCTGTGAGAAGAATTACAGGAATATTTTTAATTTCCTTATTTTCTTTAATCATCTTGCAGGTAGCAAATCCATCAACTTCAGGCATCAATACGTCCATCATAATGAGGTCAGGCTTCTCCTTGACTGCCTTACTAATCCCTTCCAATCCCGAAAGGGCCGTCAATACCTGGTAATCGCGAGTTTCCAGTACTGCTGTCATTGTCTCCAGAGCATCGGGGTCATCATCAATTATGAGTATTTTAGATTTCCTGTTCATATCTCTGCCTATGATTTTGGTGGAGGCGGCGGGAATCGAACCCGCGTCCAGAAATATTTCAGCAGGACATCTACAGGTTTAGTCTCTGTTTGGAATCTCCCCCGCCTTATTACCCAAAGACAGGCTTCGAGACGGAGCAGCCTTTAAATCTCATCCCGACTCCCAAGGCAAAAGCCGGAACTATCCCATCTCTTTGACACTCATCCCTATCCAATGGGCAAAACAAGGTGAGCGTGTCCGCTTACGCGGCTAATGCTAACTTAGTGTCAGCTCTTAGTTTTGTTGTCGATTGATTAACGAGCCTTCGACAAATCTCGACCTGCCGTCCTTGCCTTCTCTATCCCTGTCGAAACCTGATCGCCCCCTTTATTTATATCTATCTTTCATCGACCTTCTTATTTCTCTCTCAGCTTCACGCCTCTTTAACGCTTCTCTCTTATCGTATGTCTTTTTCCCCCTGGCAAGGCCAAGAGAAACCTTCGCATTTCCCCCTTTAAAATACATCTCTAAAGGGACCAAAGTCAAGCCTCTTTGTTGAACTCTGCCCATCAATCTTTTTATCTCATGCTTATGCAAAAGTAACTTCCTTTTTCGCTTCGGGTCGTAATCCCTTGTCGATGATTTTTCATATGGACTTATATGTACATTATAAAGGAATGCCTCTTCTCCTTCTATGAGACCAAACCCGTTCTTCAAAACCGCTCTTCCTTCCCGCAAAGACTTCACTTCCGAGCCAACCAAAACAATTCCCGACTCATAGGTCTCTAAAATTTCATATTCGTGTAAAGCCCTTTTGTTTGTACTTATGATTTTTTTCATCTTTGAATTATACCAAAATAGATCCTTTTTTGCAAATAAAAAAGCCCGAACATAAGTTTGGGCTTGACTTTTTCTCCAGGCTAAATTAAAATTATTTTGAACTTATGCCGAAGTGGTGAAATTGGCAAACACGCACGGTTCAGGGCCGTGTGGGCGAAAGCCCTTGGGGGTTCAAGTCCCCCCTTCGGCACCATGATGTACGGTTGACCCCAATAAATACATCCTAAATCACCTGGTCTGATTCTCGTTATTCCAGTTTAAATTTGAGAGTGATTGTTCCCCACTGGCCTATCTGCTTCTCCTGAGAGGAAAGGGGTTCAAAAAGCCATTTTTTCATTGCCTGGCTGGCAATCTGGTCCAGGTCAGGATACCCTGTAGTTTGCGTTACCTCTACTCTGTTGACTAATCCATCAGGCAAGACCCAGAACTTTAAGCGAACCTCTCCACTCACTCCCGCCTCTTCTGCCCACTTTGGATATTGTGGATAGACACGCCGGACAATTCCTCTACGCGAGACCGGACCGGTTATGGCAAACTCTTGGGCTTCACCCTTTCCCACAAAAATGCCCCCTCTATCGTGAATTCCAGGCGTAATCTTAACTCCTTCCATGGTGAACCTATCTTCGCCCGGGAGCATCGATATCTTCTCTCCCATTTCGGGCTCAGGTGCCGGGATTTCTGTTAGAGTAATCTTCGTTTCAGGTCCCATAATTGCCAATGGCTCTCCCTCTCCCGGTGTCCACACATCGACTCCAGGAGCAGGACTGACATCAGTCCTCGGTCGAGCAAAAGCTAAAGACTCTGGGTAACCTGGTTCACTGGGTTTTACCGCTGGAAATGAAATTAAAGAGACTTCCACAAACCTAACTGGAGGTCTATGGCGCTGGGTTATAGGAATATATATCAACATTAACAAATGGAAGATAAAAGAAATAAGTAGTGAAAGCCTGAAATTGCGGTCTCCAAACATTCCTTTCTCCTGAAACTCATAACAATTTTGGTTCTGTGGCAATTACTAATCTATCAGCTCCGTTCATCTTTGCAATATCCATTGCCTGCACCACCATACCATGTTTAACTTCCTGATCAGCTTTAATAATTAATATTCTATCTTTCCTCTGAGCAAAAGCAGCCTGCAATGCTTCACCCAGCTCATCCAGAGTAACTAGCTCTTCGTTTAAAAAGAGTATGTTCTCAGCAGTAATCGTTAAGATGAGGTCTTTCTTCAACTGAATTTCAGAGGTAACCGCCTTGGGTAATCTAATCTGGATACCCGGCTGAACCACGAAAGAGGTAGATAGCATAAAGAAGATTAGCAGTAGAAAGACAACATCAGCCATTGGTGCAACATCGAGACGCGTGTTAAGAGTTTTTGACCTTTTGAATTGCATTTTCTTTGCCTCCTTATCTGGTCGGACAGTGTTTACAGTGCCATTCGGTCGGGCACTGTTTACAGTGCCGATTCCGTCACCCTAAAGGGCGACCGACCAGTTTATTCCTCGCCCTGCCCCGTCCCGAAACCTGAACGGGGTCGGGAAAGGGTGATCGACCTAACCAGGAAATAAAATTTTAATCAATTCTTTACAGTATCTTTCAATCTCAGAAACAAACCTATCTACACGATGGACAAAATATCGATAGAAGAGAAGTGTGGGAATAGCAATGAGTAACCCTGTGGCAGTAGTAATCAGCGATTCGGAAATGCCTGAGGCTATAATTGCCGGGGAAGTGGCGCTGGCAGCAGCAATGGAATCGAAAGCACGAATCATCCCTATAACTGTGCCAGTAAACCCCATTAAAGTAGACACTGCTGCAATCGTGGCCAAAACAGGCAGATAGCTTTCCACGCGCGGAACCTCTTCTGAAGCTTGCGTTTCAAATGCATCTTCCATTGCTTTTTGTCCTTTACCATATTGGTTCAAGCCAGCCTTCAATATAGAAGGAACAGGTCCCTCGGAATTCTTACAGAAAGTAACTGCTTGCTCGACCATCTTTTGATTCACCAACTCTTTGATTTTAGCCATTAGATTCCTCTCGCCAGCTCTTACTTGAGAAAAAACATGAAACTTGTTGATAATTATCGCCAGAGCCAAAACCGAAGCAATAAAAAGAGGATACATCATTATTCCCCCGCGTAAAAAATAGTTCAGCATTTCAACCTCCTTTTGGAATAGGAGTAGCAGAGCTGGCTCTGCGTCAACTAATCGCGAAACAAGTTTCGCTACTCCTTTTACTTCCGGTTAGAATTTTAGTTTCAACCCTCCAGAAAATTTGCTGTGGTCAAGCGGATAGCCAAACCTCTCGGCATACTTCTCCTGCAGTAAATTCTCTCCTTGAACAAAAATGAGAAGCTGCTCTGTTATGCGACAGGAGATTTCCGCTTCCAACGTCCAGTAGAAGGGTAAAGATTGAGAGCGATTGTAATATCTTTCGCTCTGCATTAGGATTGATAAAACTACACTTAACGGTTTATAGGAATAGAGTGACGAAATTTTGAGCGAATGTATGGGTCTATATGGCACTTTCTCATCCGGTCGGTCTTCGTCTTCTGTTCTCTCGTATACGTATCTCAAACGCAGACTAAAGTCTGCTACTCCTTCACGCAGACTAAAGTCTGTTACTCCTTCACGCAGGCTGAAGTCTGCTACTCCTTGGGTATAAACAAAGGATGCTTCCACACCTTCTGAGAATACATTGGAGATATTTTGCCAACTTCCTATCGTGCCATCATCGGAGAGAGCAATGAAATTTCTAAATTTCCTCTGAAAGAAGGAGATGTTGCCAGAGAGGTTCTGGCTGAGCTTATACTCCATTCCTTCCTCGAGGGAAAATCTTCTTTTCTGGGGAAGAATATCTAAATTAACTTCTGTATAGTCATTGTCTATATAAAGTTCATCGAAGAGAGGAACTGTCATCCCTGGTTTATATTTTACCCAGAGGTTAAAATTGGGAATCAACTCATAAGAGAGTCTGGCCGTGGGATAAAGAAAGGAGGTAAGGGGCTTACTCTTCTGTTTATATTCCATTCCCAGGTTAACCCATAGTCTATCAAAAAGAAGAAATTCATCACTCAGAGAAATGAAACTAATTAAGTAACGCCTCCTATTATCACCCAATTTAAGCCGTTCCTGATAAAGTTGAGCCTCCAGGTTCAATAAGTTCTTTTCCCCTACACCAATCCTCGCCTGTAACCTGGCTCCTCCCATATCACTTTTGGCTTTATCATTATTCTTTAAGTTTGCTATTTGACCAAAGAACTGGCATCCCAGGCTGCTTCCTTCTCCTATTCTCTCCTCCACTCCCAATTCCACATTGAATAGGTCTGCCTTTTGAGTAATGGTAGAATTGGACAGGCGATAATCTTTCAGGATGCCAGAAGTAGCAATTTTCAAATCAAGCTTCTCATCAGGTTTGAATCCCAATTCCAAAAATGCGTTATCCTGGTTATAACGCCTGCCAAGAAATTCTCCATTTGTCTTATATTTTCCTATACCAAAGAGATAGTAAGTTTTATTCTTAATTTGTCTGCCGTGACTGAGGCTACTCTTTAAAGTGTCGAAACTTCCATAGGCAAAACTAAATTCAGTAATGTTCTCCTTCCTCTGGGGAAGAAAGGATAGGGGAGAGATTTTTTCCCTGGGTTCCAGACCAAGTTCGACCTTTTTCAAAAAGGGTTGATCGATGAGTGGTTCCCTTTCACCACCTACAGTAACTCTGGACTGGTCTTCCCCAATAATTACCACCTCCGGTAGTTTGAAAGCAGGCTTCTCCTCAGTTGGCTTCTCTGCTTCAGCATGCGCACAGGGATTCCATAAAAAGAGAAAAATTAAGATTCCTATAAAAAAGATAACTTTTCTTGTCGGCATACTATTTACCGGCTATTCTCTCCATCTCTATTTGTGCTTTCTTCGCCCACTCGGTTTCCGGATAATTCTCGATGACCTTCCTGTAGGCTTTCCTCGCCTCCTCCCAGAATCTTTGCTTCCCATTACATTCTCCAGCCATATATTGTGCAGGGGCAGCAAAGTATGGGTGTTTGCTATAAAGATATACCACCTTCAAATATTCAACCATAGCATTACGGTAATCTTTCCGGAAATAGTAGCAGTCACCTATCCTCTTCTGTGCCTCTGCTCCTACTTCGTTGCGGGCTAAACTTGTAGCCAATTTATATTTCTCTACTGCCTTCTTGTATTTTTTCTTTTGTTCATATAAAATTCCATCCCTCAAGTGGACTCTGGCTGCAGCTATTGACTGGGGATACTTCTGGAGTGTTTTCTGAAAAGCTTCCTGTGCAAGTTCCTTGCTACCCATCTTTTCATAACTCTCTGCAATCTTATACTGGGACTCACTGGAGAAAGTATCTTCCGGGATTTTGGCAATCTTTTTCTCATATTCTGTTATTGCCTCAACATATTTCCCTTGTACAAAATAGCATTCTCCAATGCGGAATTGAGCTTCACTGGCAAGGTCACTATCAGGATAGCTCGTTATTAGCTTCCTGTAAGTATTGGCTGCTTCATCATAATTGCCAGCCCTGTAGTAACTCCAGGCCAACCAATAACTGGAATCGTCGGCAAGAGGTGAGTTAGGAAAGTTCTCCACTATCGAGCGGTAAATCTTTGCTGCTTCGTCAAAATTATCTCCACTATAATAGTATTCTGCAAGGCGATACTTCACTTCTACGTTCAAACGACTCTTCGGATACTTCTCAACAAAATCTTTATACACCTTGATTGCCTTATCCTCCTCGCCTTGAGCGTGGTAACTCCAGCCAATAGCATAATAGGCAAACCCCGCTATCTCTTTTTGAGGATACTCATCGATGACTTTCTGATAATTCTTTATCGCTTGCTCGTATTGCTTTTGATTATAAAGTGCGTCTCCAATTCTAAATAAAGAATCTGCCGCAACGCTACTTTCAGGGTAATTAACAACTATACTATTAAAGTGGAGGACTGCTTCGTCATATTTTTTCTGCTTGAAGTACGCCCAGCCAATGTAATAGAGAGCTCTGTCAATGACATCACTGTCTTTGAATTTTTCCCTTAAACTGCTAAGAGCTTCAATTGCCTTCTCATATTTATCTTCTTTATAGTAAGCCAGACCAATGTGGAACCTTATTCGGTGTTCAATACCACTTTGGGGATAGTTCTTGAGAGCAAGGTTATAAGCATTATGTGCTTCAATATACTTTTTCTGGCTTAAAAGACAATTACCTATCTCCATCTGCGCCCGGGGAGCGAGCTCACTTTTGGGATAGGCGGTAATGATTGCCCGATAAGCCTTGACAGCAGAAACGAAACCACCCTTTTCGTAAGAAGACCTTCCCCAACCAAAATAGGCATCATCAACCAGCCTGCTCCGGGGATAACGGTCAATAACTTCCTGGTAAACCTTCCCTGCAAAATCAAAATCTCTCTTTCGAAACAGAGATTCCGCAATCTGGAACTTTGCTTTCACTATCAATTTGCTATCGGGGTACTTCTTTTCAACTTCTCTGAAAGTATCGATGGCATCATCATATCGGCCTTTCTTATAGTAACACCAGCCTTTCCAGTAGACAGCGTCATCAGCCAGCTTGCTTGTGGGAAAATTTTCCGTTAATACTTCATATTCTTCAATTGCATCATCATACTTTTTCTCATAATAGAACAGATTGCCAATCATATAGTGCGCCGAGGTGACCAGTCCAGATTGGGGATACTTAGTTATCATTTCTGAGAAAGCCTTCCTGGCTTCAGCAAACTTTCCCTGCTTCAGGTAGCTCCAGCCAACAGACTGCTGAGCCTTCACTGCCTGTTTGGAACGAGGATAGACCTTAATGACTTCCTGATAAGCGGTAATTGCTTCAGGGTATTCCCCTTCCCGGTAGAACGACTCGCCGATTTGATACAATGCAGCTCCTCGCAGATCACTAGATTCGGTAATAGTTAATACTTTCTGATACGCTTGTCTGGCCAAAGAGAACTTTTTCTGTTCGAGGAGAGATTCTCCAATCTTAAACTGAGATTGAGGAAGATATGTAGATTGGGGATATTTGTTAAACAATTTTTTGTATTCAGGTATAGCTAACTTATAATTCCCATGGTAAAACCGACATTCTGCCATAAAAAATTGGCTCGCATCAGCAATACTACTTTTTGGAAAAGATTTAACCACTTTGGAGAATTCAAGAAAACCTTGAGAATATTTTTCCTGCTTGAAGTAAGAGAAACCCTTGGAATAGTGAGCATAGTCTATATGCTTAAATTGGGGATATTTTTTGATAATCTCGTCATAACCTAAAATAGCCTCTCCATACTTTTCCTGATTGAAATAACATTCAGCAGTATAGTATTTTGCTTCTGCCACCAGGTCACTCTTAGGATATCTACGGATGAAATCCTGATAGAGCCTTATTGCTTCAGAGTAATTCTTGGCCATATATTTACAGTCAGCCAGACGAATCACACTTCTTAGAGCAAAGTCTGTCCCGGGATATGAACTTATAACCTTGCCATACCCGATAAATGCCCCCACATAATCTTTTTCTTTGAACAGAGCTTCTGCCTTGTAGAATCTCACCTCAGGGAGCTTCTTGCTTTCCGGGTAATTTCTCTCAAATTTATCCAGTTGCTCTGCTGACAGTTTATACATCCCATCCCCATAGAGACTCATAGCAAAATTGTATAAGTCTTCTTCCTCACGAGAAGCAATCTGACCAAAAACACTATTTATTGAGAAAATAGATAGCAAAAGAAGAGTTATCAGTATCTTTTTGAACATAGAAAGTTACCTCAATTTTTTAATTATAACATATAATCGCTTACAGGTCAATCGCTACTCGGAGACGAGCCCGACTACCTTGACAGCGTTTTCCCCACTAACATTGGTACTCGGGGTCGTCCCTGACCCCGAGGCAAAAGAGGACAAGTTTCGTCGGGCTCGGAGACGAGCCCGACTACCTTGACAGCGTTTTCCCCAGCTATAGAAAACATTAACCCCTGTCAATACTAACAGGGGTTAATGTTTTTGTTGCCTCACTAAGGCAAGGACAAGATTCAAAGACAATTTTGGAAAGATGTTATTTTTTATCCTCTTGCCTTTTTTACTTCCTCCAGAAATTGCTTGGCTTTCTGAGTCAGAACTTCAAACTTTCCATCAGCTACTGCCTTCTTATCAACTAATGCTGTCCCCACGGCAATGGCACACGAACCAGCCTTAATGAATTCGCCAGCATTCTCTAAATTTACTCCCCCTGTAGGAAGGAAGAGAATGTGCGGGAGGGGACCTTTAAGCGCTTTAATATACTTCGGACCTCCTAACTGCCCTGCAGGGAAGATTTTTACAATGTCTGCCCCCATCTCCCAGGCATGGACAACTTCCGTGGGCGTCATCGCCCCCGGAATTGCAATTTTGGTATACCTCTTACATATCTTGATGACTTCTTCATTCAACGAAGGTGCTACAACAAATTCCGCACCTGCAAGAATGGATGCCCTGGCTGTTTCTCCATCAAGAACAGTGCCCGCTCCTAAAAGCACTTCCTTTCCAAACTTCCCTGCCACTTTCTCCATCACTCCAATAGCATTGGGAACAGTCATTGTTATTTCAATAGTTTTGATCCCGCCTTCCCTGATGGCATCGACTATGTTCATAGCCTGTTCAGGAGATTGGGCTCTGATTACAGGCACGACTCCGCACTCAAGCATAAGCTCAAGTTGCTCCGACTTCTTATCCATAAACTCCCCTCCTTTCGCTTCGCTCAATCCGGCCGGGGTTCTCACCATCTCGAACCCGTCGCCAGACTTGTCGCTCCTTATTCGTCGCGACGGCGACCCTTTCGCTTCGCTCAATCCGGCCGGGGTTCTCACCATCTCGAACCCGTCGCCAGACTTGTCGCTCCTTATTCGTCGCGACGGCGACCCTTTCGCTTCGCTTCAGTCGGTGACCTGCCTGCTCACCGACTCGCAGGCGTCGCTAACCC
>SDBT01003249.1_pt1 | contig 28253 bp, 36 predicted proteins | sample 2277101 | NCBI WGS metagenome assembly SDBT01 (sample SAMN10404973, study PRJNA504765) | marine sediment metagenome | isolation source: marine sediment core GS10_PC15, 103 cmbsf | place: Arctic Ocean: Southern Knipovich Ridge | collected 2010 | reverse complement strand
GAATAGTTGTAAAAGAGAGCCTTTATCAAATTTTAAAATCTTTTTTTTATTCTCAGCTCGATCGATTATTTACTCAAAATTTTTAAAATTAAGACTATTCTAAATCTAATGTTTAATGCCTTAGATGTTATACCAACTTCATTTTTTATCGAGATATAACATCATAAACGTGTAGAGATGATGTAGATTATGCTGTGTTCATACATTGTTAATGGAGACTTAATGTACTTATCAATTACTATGTTTAATATTGATGAATAAAATTATTAATAACTTTTTATAACATTGTTATGCAGCTAGGTACTGTCGAAATTAAACTTACAATTCTTTGTTTTAAACAACAAAACTATCTTTAATATTAATAAAATAACAACCAAATTTGGTGTAAAAAGTTTTGATGAAGCTTAAATTTATGAAACATAAACAAAGTTCTTACAGGAAGAATTTAAATTTATAAGGTTAATGAAAAACGTTTAGGGATAGTTATTTATGGATCTCATAAAAATTAGACGTGATTTTCCTATACTAAAAAAGGGCATAATCTACCTTGATAACGCAGCTTCCAGTCTCACCCCTGATCAAGTTCTAGATAAGATGATAGAATATTATCACAATTATCGAGCGAATATTCATAGAGGGGTACATCAACTCTCCCAAAAAGCCAGTGACGAATATGCGAGTGCTCGGACTAAAATTTCAAGATTCATTAATTCTAGGTCAAACGAAGAGATTATCATTACTAAGAATACGACTGAAGGCATTAACATTATTGCAAATGGTTTGAAATGGTGTAAAGGAGACCGAATTGTCACAACAAACATAGAACACCACTCAAATTTCATAGTTTGGTTACGCATAAAAGAGAGATACGGTGTTGATGTAGAGATTGTTCAACCTAATCAAGAGGGAACATTCAACATCTTGGATTTCGAGAAAACTATAGATGACCGAACAAAATTAGTAGCCGTAACTCATGCTTCCAACGTATTAGGCGTAATTACTCCAGTGGAGGAGATCACCAAAATTGCTCATGAACATGAAGCCCTTATGTTAATAGATGGTGCTCAATCCGTGCCACATATGCCTGTGGATATTCAGAGGATTGACTGTGATTTTTTAGCTTTTTCAAGCCATAAAATGTGTGGTCCAACAGGTGTAGGTATCCTCTACATTCGTGACATACTACTTAATGAGATCGAACCCTTATGTCTAGGTGGAGGAACGGTGAAGAATGTAGGATCTGACTACTACCGTCTAGTGAAACCTCCTCAACGTTTTGAAGCCGGTACACCACCAATCGCTGAATTGATTGGGTTTGGAGCAGCTATTGACTATCTCAATGCTATAGGTATGGATAAGATCAGGGCGCACGATATAAACCTCATTAAGAAACTCCACGATGAACTATTAACAATCCCCAAGATTACAGTATACGGCCCTGAACCAAAACATAAAGTGGGAATTCTATCTTTTAACATTGAAGATTTGAGTTCTCATGAGGTTGCATTAGCTTTAGATACAGCAGCTAAGATTATGGTTCGATCCGGTGATCACTGTGCTATTCCTCTCATGAAAGATGTGCTCCAACAATCTGGTGGAACTATCCGAGCTTCAACGTATCTATATAACACTGATGAGGAAATTGACAAACTTTTAGAAGTGATCTCTGAGTTGTCAGCTTCTCTGATTTAGTATCGCGTATTTCCCCCATCATATTACATATAGATGGTTCTTCATTCTATCATTTTATTAAGTCTTCAAGAAACGTCTCTGCTTCTCTTCTTCCCCTAAATTTTTTTATAACAAGTTTTCCAGTTTTGAAAATGCTTACTTCTTTTCCTTTATATTTTCCTTTAATTAGTATTCCCGAAAGATTCTGTTTTGTTACACACTTTTGGAGCACTCGATTAATCACTTCTTCTCTCTTACTGTACTTCAATGTTACTATGAATTCTGTTCCTTCTCCGCAGGCCTCATCTACTTTGCTAATATACTCTTTAAACAATTCGCTTTCTCTAAACATTTTTTTCAAATTTTCTCCTCATTTTTGTTGAGAGGACATTTGCTAATTCTTCTTCTAAAGCATTCGCTTCCTCAGAAGTCATTTTTTCTGGGAACCAATTTGGTTTTTTATGTGTTTTGTAGTATTCCCTAATGGCTCTCCTTAAGGCACCGATGCAGAGGATGCCGCAATGAATTTTTACAGTAGGAAGCCCTCCTACCAATTCGGAAACTTTCGTCCAACTGATCTTCCAAGCCTCCTCCAATTTCTTACCCTTAACCATTTCTGTTGTGATGCTTGCAGTTGCGATGTTTGCTGCGCATCCATAACTCTCAAAAGTAGCTTTTTCTATTGTTTCCTCTTCGTTTATTTTCAAGTAAAAAGCTATCATGTCTCCACAAGCTGGGTTTCCAGCAACAGCTGAGACTGTTGGGTCATCCATTTTACCAAGGTTTTTTGGGTTTCTAAATAACTCAAGTACCTTATGGTTGTATGGTAGAGGCATCCTTGACACTTTATTTATTTCCCCCTCATTGGACTTATTTTTCTGAGCCTCTTAACTGCTAATTTCGTGACTTTCAAGACATGCTCGATATCATCTGTTGTATGATACCTTGTTACTTTCATTAGAATACTTCCATGGGCAGCCTCAAACATTCTTCCAATTGCAGTTAGAATATGGCTTGGCTGTAGAATCCTTCGTGTACAAGCACTCCCACTTGACACATAGACACCGTTTAAACTTAATTCAATTGTCAAAGCCTCTCCTTCACAGTGAAGAATGCTAACATTTACATTATCAGGTGCTCTTTTATTCCCTCTGGGTCCATTAAGTAGAGTTTCAGAGATTTCATCAAGAATTCTATTCATCAAAGTGTCTCTAAGTTTGCTCATTTTTAACATTTTATCATTAAAATCTATAAAGCTCAACTTAGAAGCTTTCAGGAATCCCATAATTAACGGTGTATTTTCTACTCCGGGCCAGAGCTTTTGTGTTCCAATTTGTCCTTCTAGAAGCCTCTTAACACGTACTCCTTCCTTAACATATAATACCCCAACACCTCTTGGACCTAAAATTTTGGAACTGCTTAATGTCATCAGGTCAACTTCGCTTTCCTTAACGCTCAGAGGAATTTTACCGTAAGCATCTGAGGCGTCTGTGTGAAATAATGTTTTAGGATTCTGTTCCTTAACTATTTCTACAGCTTCATTAATAGGTTCGATGGTTCCAATTTCATGATTAACAGACATAATGCTGACTAAAACGGTTTTCTCATCAACAGCATCTGCTAAGCTCTCTAAATCAATAAAGCCATTATTATCTACAGGAATTTTCACTACTCTAAAACCCTGTTTCTCTAAAGCTGCTGATGAAAAATTGATACTTAATGGTTCTATCTCAGAAATTATAACTTTACTTCCTTTTTTTCCATTCGCTAAAACTGAACCGATCAAAGCTAGGTTATTTGCCTCTGTTTCGCTTGGTGTAAAGTTTATCTCTTCAGCTGATGCTGAGTCAATATATTGTGCTATCTCCTCAGAAGCTGCCATAATCGTTTCGTAAGCCATCCAACCAAGCTTGTGGGTAATTGTTGGGTTACCATAAGCTTTTTTCGAGAAGTAAGGAATCATCGTTTCAATTACTTCTTCAGGTAGTGGACTAGAATTCTCTATGTCTAGATAGACCTCTCTTTCCACATCTTTATGTGCTTTAATTATCTCTTCAATATTCTCTGCCAAATCAAAAACCGCCTTATTATTGAAGATCTCTAAATTTTATTTTATACCTTACTTTCTCTAATAACTCAAATTATACACTATTAACTATGTCTATGCATATTTTTCCATCTACATAAGATGCTTTTAAACACAACAAAGTTGCACTCCAATTTTTCGCATTAAAATAATTATTTAAGATGTAAATTAACAGATTGAAAAAGATTATATGTATATGCATTATTGCACCCTCTGTCTTTTCAAGAAACGATAATTTGCCTGTGATTTCGTCAACCGTTTCCCTTCCTATCTCATTAACCTTATCTTTTACTAATCTTCGGACTACTCCACACGTGAATAAAACATGAACTTTCTTGAAATGGGCTGTTGAAGTTGAGGTAACGGTTAATGTATATGCTACTCTGTCGATAGATGAATTGTTGATTATATGGCTACTTTTCTAAATTATTGGTGATCGCATATTTTGTATAATCTCCATGAGTTCATTGTATATTTTGACAGCGTCTTTTCTATCTGATAATCCTTTGATTAAGGCATTTCCCGTCTTCATTAGACTTATCGTTATACCCTTTGAATTCTCAAAGGAGATTCCGAAATTTGAGCGGAGCTTTATATTGAAACGTTTTTCAAGCAATGGAGTGATCTGATCTAGATTCAACGCTAATGGGGTTCTAGGTGATGCCATGAATGTGTCTTTACCACAAAGCTCCACAACTTTAGACTCTATGATTGTTGATTTTGCTTCAATCGTTTTTGTTCCACATGTTTGACAATTCTCTCTTTTGGCGATATCTATTATTGTGAAATTTAGAGAATAAATATCTGTGAAGAGTAATTTGTTAGCCAATGAAGGCTCTTCACCTAAAAGTAGATGCACAGCCTCACTAACTTGCACGCTTGTAACAGCAGCTAATATTGATGGTAAAACCCCCGCTGTTTCACATGTTGGTAAACCTTCATCGCTTAATGTTCCTGTAAAACATTCAAGGCAAGCTGTTTTTCGAGGTATAAATGTGCTCACATTACCATATGTTTCGAGAGCACCGCCATAAATATATGGAATATCATTCTTGAGACATGCCCTGTTGATGGCTCTTCGGGGACCGAATCTGTCTAATCCATCAATGACTACATCTACACCGTTTATCGCTTTTTCTGCGGTCTCTTCGTTTATTGTTAATGGTAACGCGTCTATCTTCACATTTGGATTTAGCGCCTTTAACCTTTTTTGAGCAATTTCAACCTTAGGATATCCTATTGATTCCGTGTCATAAAGTATCTGTCTATGGAGATTAGTGATATCGACCACGTCTTGATCGATCAACCTAATGTAACCTACACCCATTGATGTAAGTTGAATAGCTGAATAACATCCGAGTCCTCCAATCCCGATTATGCAGACGCGCGAGTTCTTTAACTTTTTTTGCCCTTTAATCCCTATCTCTCTTAGAACAATCTGTCTAGAGTAACGCTTTAGTTCATTATCCGATAGGGACACTTTGGTTTAACCTCCACCTATACTTGGTAATATGGTCAAAACATCTGTGTTCTTAAGGGAAGTACTCAAATTATTTATGAAACGAATGTTTCTACCATTAAGGTAAAAATTCATGAAACGTTTCGGTTTTCCAGAAGAATCAAAGATTGTTTCCTCAAATGACTTACCATATCTTGAACTTAATTGTGCAAGAGCTTCGTTTATTGTTGAAGCTGATATTATGACTTCTCTTTCACCATTCGTAACCTTAGCAATTATTGAAGGGAAAACTATCTTTACCAACTTATCACTTCCTTACGATTTAATATAGTTTTAAACGAGTCAAAATTTGGTTGTATTTCAGTTGGGTTTGGGATTTGGTTAACCATTACCTCTGTGGTCTTTAATCCATTTCCAGTAATGTAACATACAATTCTCTCATCCGTAGAGATACATCCTCTCTCAATCAGTTTCTTCAACACAGCCACGGTTACTCCGCCTGCAGGTTCTGCAAACACACCTTCAGTTTTAGCAAGAAGTTTAATTGCTTCAATGATCTCTTCATCTGTTGCAGACTCCGCATAACCATCTGAATCTCTCACTTTTTTAATAGCATAGTCTCCGTCACCTGGATCTCCAATAGCTAAGCTCTTTGCTATCGTCTCGGGATACTCTAAGGGTTCTACGACATTTGCTCCCTTCTTAAAAGCGTTTACTATGGGCGAACATCCATAAGGTTGCGCACATGATATCTTAACATTCGCGTGTTCGATGAGACTGAGTTTTTCAAATTCATTGAAACCTTTACTGATTGCACACAATAAAGCCCCACTTCCTGTTGGAACAATAACGTGATCGGGAGGATTCCAATCTAACTGTTCACATACTTCAAAAGCTAAAGTTTTAGATCCTTCAACATAATAAGGTCTCACGTTAAAATTAGCGAAAACCCAGTTATATTCCTCTGCCACTTGCATAGCAAGTCTATTTGCTTCATCATATGTTCCATTAACTACAAATATTTTGGCTCCATAAGACGCGATTTGTACGATTTTGTTATGTTCTGTATCCTTCGGAATGAATACATAGCACGGAATTCCAGCCTTTGCTGCATGAGCTGCTGATGAAGCTGCTAGATTCCCTGTTGATGCACATCCTATTGCCTCTGCGTTGAATTCTATAGCTTTCGTAACAGCGACTGAGACTGGTCTGTCCTTGAATGAATATGTAGGATTGACTGTATCATTTTTTATGTATAGATTTTTCAATCCTAACTTTTTTCCAAGCCTATTTGCTTTTTGAAGTGGGGTATATCCTGTATGTAAATCAACGATCTTTGATCTGCTGCTCACTGGTAACAGTTCTCTATAACGCCACATGGTCTTCGGTCTGTTTCTGAAGTTGCTCCTTTTAAGATGTATAGATTCAAAATTGTAAATGACTTCTAGAGGTGCATAACACTTTTCACACATGTATATCTTCTTAAGAGGATATGTTTTTCCACATTCTTTACATCTTAATGCTTGAACTGAATCCAATCTTGACACCTTTATAACTACGTTATTAATCGAGATTATTCAATTAATATATAAATATTTACATTATATTTAGATATATATTACTGTCAGTAATATTAATGCTGTTTGAAGATAATACGCGGCAGTTTCACTTATTAAGGGCAATAACAATGTTATATTGGAAGGAATTATCAATGAAGAACCCCTGTGAAATGATAGCACGGTATATCCTTCCTGCATTCCGGTCCCTAATTGCTAAGGGTTTGATAGATGATCATGGTTTTACGCAAGTAGCTGCTGCAGCTAAACTGGGAACCACTCAAGCATCCATTAGCTATTATCTCTCGTCAAAACGTGGAGAAAAATACATCAACCTATTAAAGAATAATCAACACGTACAGAAAAAGATAAATGAAATTATTGAAGGAATCGTCACGACCTCTTTCTCATCAGAGGAAGTGACTAGCACATTATGTGATTTATGCATATTCCTTCGAGATAATAACCTACTCAATCTCATACAAGGAGATGATGTTCTACACAAGAAATAATGTCTTATTTTTCCCTAATGAATTTCTGAACATCCTTCTCGCTTCTTATTTTAAACAAACATTAAATGTATAAAAAATGACTCTTATTCTTCACTCCAAAGATTTTGAAACGATCGTTTCCCATTGTAAAGAAGAGGAACCTATTGAAGCCTGTGGAATTATTGCTGGACAAATTAGAAACTGTGATGGAAAGATTGTAAAAGAAGTGCACCGAATCTATCGTTGTAAAAATAAGCTTCATTCACCAATAGAATATAAAATTGGCGCTGAAGAACAACTCAGAATTTTCAGCGAAATAAACGATAATTGTTTAGATCTGCTAGGTTTCTATCATTCACACCCAAATACTTCCTCAAATCCTTCAAAGATCGATGAAAAAAGAGCAAACTATGTTGGATATTCTTATTTAATTCTTTCATTACATCCAATAAAAATATCTTCTTGGATTTTAGAACAACAAGGCTTCTTCACAAAAGAAAAACTTAACATAATTTAACTCATAACAAACTTAGTAAAGTCTGCTATGTTCTCAAAGATCGTAATCATTTATCACAAGATAACGATTATAAGTTAGCTTGCAGAAGATAGTCATATTTAGGAGGGAAGGTTATACAACAAGTGTTCATCTTCATAAACTCAAATCCAGGAAAGTTGTGGAAAATCACAGAGTTAGCAAAGAATGTTAAGAACGTAAAGATAGCTTGTGCCGTTACTGGCATATTCGATGTTGTTATATACGCTGAACTTGGACATATGAAAGAATTACGTGATCTTATCGAAGAGCTTCACGCAATCGACGGTGTACTTAAAAGCCGAACAGCAATATCGATTCCGCCTAGAATCAAGTAATTTTTACTGGTTGATTATTTCTTGGTAACTTATTGAATTGTAGATAAACCACAAAATTTCTTTAAGAAAAACTAATGCATATATTTCTGAAATAATCAAGTAACATAATATTACAAGTATGTCCGTGGTAATTTCAAATGGGGGTTATCTAAACGTCTATGGATAAAAATGTAAAAGTATTGGCTTTAGTATCTGGTGGTTTAGATAGCACATTGGCGGTTAAGATTATGCTTGACCAAGGTATATCTGTAGAAGCCATTCATTTTACGACCCCATTCTGTAATTGTGATAAATGTGCTCTTGAGTCTCTAGTACAAACCTCAGGAATAAAGATCCACAGTGTATTTCTAGGTCAAGAATATTTAGATATCTTAGTTGATCCACCTCATGGTTACGGAAGCCAAATGAACCCTTGTATTGATTGTAGAATACTAATGTTCAGGAAAGCTAAAGAGTTAGCTCAAAAAATAAAGGCTGACACTATTGTAACAGGTGAAGTTCTAAACCAAAGACCGTTTTCTCAGAGAAAAGAAATTATGTTCTTAATAGACCGTGAAGCTGGCTTAAACAATATGGTACTGAGACCCTTATCAGCGAAACTACTTCCTGAAACCGAAGTCGAGAAGAGTGGGCTTATCGTTAGAGAAAAACTTTTTTCAATTCAAGGCAGAAGGAGATTACCCCAAATGTCTTTAGCTGAAGAATTAAATCTCAAAGATTATCCCTGTCCGTCTGGTGGATGCTTACTAACAGATATTTATTTTGCTACTAAACTCAAAGATTTTCTCAAGTACAATAACGCTTTAACATTGAATGATATAACTTTGCTAAAACTGGGAAGGCACTTAAGGTTTGAAGGATGTAAAATTATTGTCGGGAGAAACGAAACAGAAAACCAAACCCTTCTCAATATTTCCAAACGAGATAAAAACCACTACTTTGAGGTTGTTGACTACATGGGTCCGATAACTCTCTTGAAGGGAACTGCTATTGAAAACGTGATCAAAATGGCTGCAGAGATCACGGTCAGATATTCCGATGCCCCTAAAGATATTGAAGTAGCTGTTAAATATGTGACTGAAGCTGAACAAATCATGAACGTTTGTGCTGCCCAAGACGAACAAATATCCCGCTTAAGAATATGACCTTATTCTCTTCAAATTTTGTTATACTGAACCCAACTGATGTTCCTACATCTCTTGCGAGCTCTATCGAAATTTAAGTTTTCAAGTAACTTTTTTCCCTCATTATTTCAATGCACTATTATCAAAGTGTTTTTAATAACGAAACTATTCAATTCTGTTCTAGAAAACATCGAAATTACCTCTCTGATTAACTTAAAGAGCATAACATCAGATCTAAAGTGCACGGTCCTTCTAAAACTTGAATCAAAAAAATCAGGAGATAATATACAATGTCGAATTTATCTCATACAATTAACGAAGCTGAATGCTTGAGTTTAAACGATCATCATGCTTTCAACTCTAATATATTAAAAAAAACTTTTCCTCTCTCAACCAAAACACATTTTAATCATCGACCTATTTTTCTCAACCCATCTGATTAAATGATGAGGGATGTAAAATGAATTGGCTAAACGATTTCGATAATGGATTACGTAAAGCTAAAGTTGACAAGAAAGTAATGTTAATCTATTTCCATGCAGAATGGTGCGGTTGGTGTAAGAAATTGCTTCAAGAACTCTACGACAATCAAAATATTGTCTCGTTAATAAACAAACAATTTATATGCTTAAAAGTAGATATCGATCAAAATCCAACCTTAGCTGAGAACTACCAAAACAATATTGTACCCACTACCGTTTTCATTTCGAGCAATAGGATAGAACTTGGACGAATAGAAGGATACATCCCTCCTGAACAATTTTTAGAATACATAAAAGACATTTTAAAAAAGCACAATTCGATAAACTAACAGAAAACCCATTAGAAACATGACCAACGGATTTTCTTTTAATATATTATGTTTCCTTTTTATATACCCTAAAATCAACTGTTTTAAATATAGTAAATACGTAATATTGTAATATTATTCATTAACGTGAGAAGTTTGATTTTATATGGATATTGTTTTTGATGTGAATGTAGAAGATTGGGAAAAGGAAATTTTACAACATGACACTCCCCTAGTCATAGATTTTTGGCATGATCGATGTCATTGGTGCCACATGTTAGAGCCGATTTTCGAAGAAGTTGCTAACAAATACAAGAACAAATTAAAGTTTGCTAAATTTAATGTTTTAAAAAATGAAAAACATCAGGATCTTGCTATAAAGTATGGAATTATGGGTACACCAACAATAATTTTCTTTTGTGATGGAAGACCCGTTGAAACCATTACAGGGTTTCAACCTAAAGAAAAACTCATTCAACTTGTGGAAAATGCGATTGCTACACATAAGGAGTGCATAAAAAAGAGCACTAAATTATAAGCTATTTATCCTCGAAACATCTAACTTGAAAATATTAGAAAAGTAAAATAGCTTCAATGCCTACTCTTTGAGACTTCTTTTAATCTTTTTTAATTGTTCTTATGTATATGTTATTCGTCTTAAGATACTATAGTACTTCTCAGTCTAAATTTACATAGATCATATTTACAGAAAAAGGATCCGTACATTTTTTTTTACTGTTTTCTAGCTTGAATAAGAATCTCTCTCCTGTTCATTCAGTAATGAAGCGTTTTTTGAAAATTTGGAATATATCTTTAGGCTCATTCAGAATAAATACATCTTTCATTTTACATAGTTTATTAACATGTTCGACATCTTCTTTTCGTATTCTCAGCTTCTGATCTCGCCCATTAGGAAGTCTCGTAGTTATGATTCCTTCTTTATTGTCTGAAGGTAATATGTAGGTTGATACACAAGCTTTCAATGCCATAATTGCAGCGTTAGTTAGTAAACTATCCGCTATTGATGTGGAGATTTTCGCCACGGTGTTTGATGTTGCAGGAGCGATGAGTAGGAATTCAAAAGCTCCTAATTGCAATTGACCCGCTAGAAATGGGGAATTCGAATTGATTTCAACCAAAATTCTGTCAAAGTTTTCTTCTAACTTACGTGTTAACTTGTAATATTTTATAACTTGTTCTCCAGCTTTAGAGAGATAGACCCTAATATCAACTTCGTTTTCATATTGATCTTTAATCTCTTTCATCACTTTGAGTATTTCATCTATTCTATCTCCACTACCTGTAATCCCCCAAGCGACTCTCTTCTTTTTCTCACCTTTTTTCGACAATTACATTTTCCTCATGATTCTCTCTTATACATCTTTATTTTTTTTTAAATATGTGACTAACCCTTAATGGTCTTCCTTTAAGCTTCTCAATCCTTCCATGTCGCTCTTCACGTCTTTCAATGTCTCTTTCGATTAGACGGATGATCCTATATTTCATCGAAGAAACCGTCTTGAATTGGTATCATCTTATTCATTATATAGAATGTTTTTATTTGCTGTATTGCCAGTTCCTGCCCATCGATTCTATATCTACCTATCGCAATAGCCATATTTCTTTATAGATGTCACAGACCAGAATGGGGATGAAAATTTATGATGTAATCTATTAGTATATTGGCACACAATCCAGATATGATCATTGTTTAGCAGATTGGAAGAAGGCTCGAAAGGAAGTTAAAGACAAAGCGTAGATGAGACTAGAATTTATCGAACTAATTCAGCACTTGGTTAAACAAAATATTTTCTTAAGAATTTAAGATATATCCTAGTATCTCTCGGTCGAGAGGATTGCTTTATACCATCTCTTTTAATACCTAGATAAGATTATGAATTATTCGTCCTGAAGCTAACTATACAGAAGACTTTGAAATGAATATAGTTATTATTGGAAATGGAATTGCTGGTATCACTGCAGCCAGAACTTTGAGAGAAAACAAGGCAAAAGCAAGTATATCCATCTACACTACTGAGGATCATATGTATTATCCCCGTCCAAGATTATATGAGATTCTTTCTGGAGAAGCCAAACCTAAAGAAATTTACGCATTTTCTCACAAGTGGTATAAAAACAGAGATTTTCAGATTCATTTGAATAATGGCGTAGTGGAAATTCATACTTTGAGAAAGGAACTTCTACTAAAAGATCATTCGCGGGTACACTATGACAAACTTCTCCTTGCAAATGGAGCGCATCCATTTATCCCACCTATAAATGGTATTGAAAAAAATGGTATTTTCACACTTCGATCTATAAAAAATGTTTTAGCAATAAAGGAATATGCAGCTAGCGCTAGAACGGTTGTTATTATTGGTGGTGGTCTTTTAGGTTTAGAATTTGCGGTAGCCTTAAGAAAACTAGGTATACAAGTTAAAATTGTAGAAATTTCTCTGAGACTTTTGCCAAGACAACTCGATCATGATGGATCAAAGATATTGAAGGAATTAATTGAAGCATATGGAATCGAAATTTATTTAGGTGTAAAAACAACAGAAATTTTAGGGAAAAAGGAAGTTTCTGGTATTTTACTAGATGATGGAAAAGTTCTCTCCTGTAATTTTCTTTTAATTTCTGCAGGAATAAGGGCGAACATAGATTTAGCTTTAAAAGCGGGAATTAATGTAAACAGAGGAGTTATTGTCGATAAATATATGCAAACGAGTGTTAATGATGTGTACGCTGCTGGAGATGTAGTTGAGTTTGAAGGAAGAATCTATGGTATCATCCCCGCAGCTATAAATCAAGGAAAAATAGCAGCTATGAATATGTTGGGGAATAACAAATATATCTATAAAGGTACGATATCGTCCACTTTGTTGAAGATTGTGGGGATAGATTTGATGTCGATGGGAATAACGAATCTAGAAGGTCCTCGGTATGAAGAGATAAAAAAAATTGACAAGGAACGAGGTATCTATAAAAAGCTTGTTTTGAATCAGGAGAAAATTATAGGCGCAATTATTTTAGGGGATAAAAAAGATCTTACGTCTATAAGACGATTAATAAATCAAGAACTTGATGTCTCTAAATATAAAGACCTCTTACTAGAAGACAACTTCGATTATGGATCACTTTTTACATAGTTTATGAAATATTTAAAGCGATCTAACAGTTAATAAACGGTAGATTATCTATCCTCCAGGACTACCATGCGTTGGAACATCTTTCCAGAGAAAATCCCACCAGTCTTCCTTAGTTATTGTTTCTCCTCGAACGAGAATTTGTAGAACTTCTACTAAAAGGCTATGATGTCTTTTCTCATCCATTCGGATTGCATTTAACAGTAATTTAACTTTTTCATTTTGGAATTTAATTAAAGATTTATCAATTTTTTTAATGATGTCTGCTTCTATTTGTATGTGCTTTTCCACAAGTTCTATCTGTTTATCGAGTTGTTCTTGTGTTAGGGCTGAAGGAACATCTGTTAATAGCATCCGTGCTGCATTATACATTTCTGCATGTTTTTCAGAATCTAAGGATATTCCTCTTAAAACCCCCTTTACAGCTTGGTTTTTAATGTTAACTAAAGAATTTTTTAGTGAGTCTACAATTTGTCTTTCAGTAACAATTTGTTCATCAATAAATGATACCACTTCATCTTTCGAACTCATAATTTTCATCTCTTAACGTAAGCACACATTAATTTATAAGAATAATTCTTTTGATATTTGCATATGGCTCTGTTCTTAATAGTTTATAATCCTAAGTAATTATTATCTAATATGTTCGGTTAATTACTTAATGTAACAGGATAATTCTCTCTTGGTATAAGTTGAAAACTATGGACTGTAATATTTTACTTTTATTTTTCCAAAAATTTTTTTAAAACATTTATACATAGAAAATTTTTCGAAAATAGTTATTGATCTAACATAAAACTGAACCTTCTTTTTTTGCTTTGCACTGCTTCTGTTTTAATTAGTTCTTCAAATATTCCTTCATAATCAAACTTTATTTCCTATCATTTTACCTCTTGGAATTTAGATTTAGGAGCTTTACAAATTGGACATGACTCTGGCGACTCTCTTTCTGTGATATGTCCACAGATCATACAGATAAAATATTCCGTACGTTGTTGAACTATTAAATTGTTAAGTGCTCTTTTGTATAGTTTACTATGTCCAGCTTCGACATCACGAGACTGTGAAAATACTAAGACCGTATCTTCTTCTGCTTCTTGTATCATCTTAGGGTAATGAATTGTATTAACTCCTTTCTCGGATTGAAATGAACTCTCAAGGTTTGATTGCATATCAGCGACTGATTCAAGGAGGGCAAAATGTCTTCGAGAATGGATTCCTTCAGCTGCAGCCACAGCCCTAAATAGGTGAGCTATCTATGGTAAATCCTCTTCTTCAGCTCTTCCAGCGAACATTAAAAGCCTTTGATGAGCTTTCGATTCTTCGATAAACAATGCATGTACATTATTCGCAGTTCTCTCTTTCAATTTCATCCAATCATAATCTTACATTGAAGGGTAACCTTAGTAATTTTCAGCAAGTAACTCATAATAACTTTGAGCATGTTCACACGCAGGGCAGGTTTGTGGTGCTTCTTTTCCTGTATGGATGTAACCACAGTTTCTACATTTCCATTTAACTTCACTTTCTCTTTTGAATACTATACCATTCTTCACATTTTCAAGAAGTTTTCTATATCTCTCCTCGTGCTGTTCTTCAACTTCAGCAATCTCTTTGAATGACTCTGCAACTTTTTCAAACCCTTCTTCTCTAGCTACTTTTTCAAATTCTGGATAGAGCGTACCCCATTCCATCTTTTCACCTTCAGCAGATGCTAGAAGATTCTTCGCTGTATTACTAATCTTTCCAGCCGGAAATCCTGCCTCAATCCAAACTTCTCCACCTTCAAGATGTTTAAAGAAGACCTCTGCATGTTCTTTTTCATTATCTGCAGTCTCGTGGAATATTGCTGAAATTTGCTCGAATCCTCCCTTCTTGGCTACACTTGCGAAAAATATATACCTGTTTCTTGCTTGACTCTCACCAGCGAATGATTTTAATAGATTCTTCTCCGTTTTTGAACCTTTTAAATCCAATTTTTATCACTTCATAATTAATTGATTATTTTTTTAACCTAATTCTATTCAATATACTTTTAAGATAAATAACTTTGGTTAAACTAATGGTCTAAAATCTCTAACTTGGAATATTTCTCCATTACTCTTTTCAGTTTCTCCATTGTTTGTTTTTTCCCCACGATTCCTCCACTCACACAGCGTATCCATAGACCCATTTCAGTGCGCCACGCCACCTAGATGGAAAATCAATCCGTCAAGGTGTTAACATTAGAAGTTAAGTGAGGAGGGGGAAGAGGGGAAGGGGATGGAGAAAAGGTGGAGAGATGGAGGATTTATGGAGAATTGTCTTATTCACGGAGATTCCGAGGAGAAATATGCTTCTATTTGGAGGATTAAGTGTGAATCTTGGAGATTCTGAGAGATAATGGAGAGAACTGCAGAAGTTAAGGTAACGGTTACAGACTAAAAGTACGGTGATTGGAGAGAATCTTTTTCTATGCTCAAACTGCGTCCTTCTGAACAAGAGGTATACACAAAGCGGAGGATGTTCAGGTAACTCTTAGTTCACTTAACTGAGGGGATTTTATTCGATAAATATTTTATGAATCGACAAATTAATTATTCTATTCGTATTTCTAGACGAAATTATTGCCTCTGATGAAGGACCTCAGATTTCCTTCCAGATCTATATAAAGCAATACTAAACAATAAGAACGCTTAAACCAATTTCGAAAAGATAGTCAGGAGCTATCGGATACACATAATTAGATGGATTACTAATATGGACCGAGATGAGACTCGAAAAAGACATTTCGTTCAATATAGTAAAGGTTTGGAACAGAACAGGAAGGTGTGTATTACATAAAGCAATGATGAGGAAACAGAGAAGAAATTTGTTAAAGATTTATGGAACACTGAATGGAGATCGCTATTACGAAGACTTACATTGTAAAATTTATCAGTAATTCTTTGATTTCTAATAATATTTATTACTTGTAGCATCATACATATCTATATGCCTTTTAAAGACTTAGTTGATCCTGCGGCAAAGACTTCTTTTATGTTAACTAACGAGGCTATAGCTCGTGCTGTTTTGGAGGCTGATGTTAAAGTCTCCGCTTTTTATCCAGGAAGTCCAACGAGTGAGATTTTAGAGGCTGTTTATCTCTTAAGTCAACGTTATAGCGACCTCAAGATGGAAGTATCCATCAACGAGAAGGTAGCTCTTGAGATAATTGCAGGAGCGTCAATGGCTGGAGCTCGGAGCTTTACGAGTATGAAAAGTGTAGGTCTTAACGTAGCAAGTGATACTCTCTATAGCTTAGGATATACTGGTATTAATGCTGGTTGTGTGCTTGTGTTTGCTGACGATCCACATGCTCACAGTAGCCAAAGCGAGCAAGATGGAAGATATTATGCACCTACTGGTCACATACCTATGCTGGAACCATCCACACCGCAAGAAGCATATGAGATGACGAAATATGCATTCGATCTATCAGAAAAGTATAAAGTGCTCATGCTCATCCGTACCACCACGAGGGTAAACCATCAGAGTGCTCCCGTCAAGATTTCCGAAGTGAAACGTTCACCTTTTCAGAAGAAACGTTGGAAGGATGTAAAATCAAAGTTTTACACTTTGAGTGATACCGCTCGTAAGCTTAAGCATGAAGCCATAATCAAGTTGAAACAGATCCAAGAAGATTTTGAAACTAGTCCTTTTAACAAGATACATGACGGAGAAGGGCAAATTGGGATAATCACGAGTGGGATATGTTATCTCCATACCTTAGAAGCTATAAAGGCTTTAAATGTAAGACCTCCAATCCTCAAGTTAGGCACTCTGTATCCTTTTCCAAAGAAACTAATCTCACGTTTTCTTGATAAAATAGATACATGCATCATTATTGAGGAACTTATGCCCTATCTGGAAGAAACAGTTATTGTCATTGCCAAGGACATAAAGCCTAATCTAAAGATTGTTGGAAAAAACACGGGTTCCTTTACAAAGGTAGGAGAGTACAACAGCAATATCATTATTGATAATCTTGCAAAAATAATGAATATTGATCCTCCCATAAACTATAAGACTATACTCAAGAGAGCAGCAGAGCTGAAGTCGATCTTACCTAAAAGATCTCCCACATTCTGTCCAGGTTGTCCTCATAGAGGTACAATATGGAGTGTCCTCCAAGCCTTGAAAGGTTCAGATTATGTTTTAAATAATGACATTGGGTGTTATAGTATGCTCTTACTTGAACCTTATGAGGTTACAGATAGTCTTTTGGCTATGGGTGCTAGCCAAGGTATTAGTAGTGGAATGCAGTACGTTTTAGAGGATAAAGTAGTAAGTTTTTTGGGAGACAGTACATTCTTTCATGCTGCTATCCCAGGAATTATTAACGCGGTTCACAATAGACATGATTATACTGTCGTGATTCTTGATAATAGTGTCACTGCTATGACTGGACAACAACCCAACCCCGGTAGTGACTTTGGTGCCGCATCTGTCGATGAGATTGACATTCCATCGGTTTTAAAAGGGATTGGAGTTAAAAATATAACCGTAATTGACGCTTTTTCCCCAAAAGCAAACGTGAAGCAAATCAAGGATGCTATGAAGCAACCTGGCGTTAAAGCAATTGTCAGTATAGGTCCATGCGCCCTTTATAGTGATCGGCTTAAAAGGCGTAAACAAATCCCGATAATACCTAACAGAATTAGCGAAGAGGAATGTAAAACCATCTATGCATGTATTAGAGACTTCTACTGTCCCGCTATCCAGCTAAATACAGTCACACGGCAAGCAAATATCCAGTTGGAACTCTGTAATGGTTGTGGTAACTGCACACAATTATGTCCAAGGTCAGCTATCAACACCACAGGGGGCGATTAAAGTGAAGTACAATATCCTTCTTGCAGGAGTTGGTGGTCAAGGATTAATCCTCCTCTCCGCAGTACTCGGAGAAGCCTGCACAGCCAATGAGATCCAGATCGTTACAGAAGAACAACATGGTTTAGCTCAAAGAAGTGGAAGTATTACAGCCCATGTGAGGATTGGTGATGCGTACAGTCCAATGATTCCATATGGTGAAGCCGACCTTATCATTGCAATGGAGGCGATGGAAGCACTTCGCAATATTGAGTTTCTAAAGCAAGATGGAGACATTGTTATGAACACAAATATAATGCACCCCGTCATCGAGACCAACAAACTAGTTAATAATCGTGACCAGAATCTCCCATACATAACCCTTGATGCCATCATAAATCAGTTAAAGAAGGTAACAACACGAATACTAGTGCTAGATGCAAAAACTCTTGCTACACAGACAGGTAATACGAGAACAGAGAACATAGTGCTCTTAGGAGCTGCAAGTAACCTCAAGAACTTTCCGCTAAAACGTGATCAACTATTATTAGCCATAAAACACATCGTTCCATCGAAAACTGTAGAGGCAAACATTAAAGCATTCAAATTGGGAGAAAACAAACAGTAATTTCTACCGATCTATCTCTTAGCTTATTCGATTTGTTCTAGGACTCTTTCTATCTCTTCATAGTTCGGTTCTACACCTGGATCTTCTGATATCCAAACATAACGAACTATGCTTTGCTTGTCTATGATAAAAACTGAACGTTTAGCAGCCGTATATCCTTTAAGTCCAGCAAAATCCATAAGAGCAACACCATAAAGGTTTACCGTCTCCCTATTGTAATCATTTAGTAACGGAAAGTTTAATTGATTAGTATCTGCAAAAGCCTTGTTAGTGAAGGGATCGTTGACACTTATCCCAATGACTTGCGCTTTCAAAGCATTCAGTCTCGCGAGAGAATCCCTGAAAGTACACATCTCCTTTGAACAAACAGAAGTAAACGCACCTGGATAAAAAGCTAGTACAACATTTTGTCTCAGGAAATCTTTCAATTTCTTAGGTTTAAAGTCTGTGTCCAGTAAAGTAAAATCTGGTGCCTTTTGGTTAACTTTAATTTTAGAAGACATTATTCTCACATACACATTGAACTTATTTCCTTATAAACTGAGTAAAGTATAAAGCGATTTGAGCCATAAAAAGTAGATTCCAGAAAAAATATATTGAAATCGTTATAGAACTGAAAGAACGTGGAAAACTCGAGATTATGTCTTCTCAAAAAAAGACCACAGCAATGTGAACTAAACCAGGTATAAAACTAAAAAATTTTGATAGAAGAATAGGGAACTTGTGTTAAATGAAACTTAATCTTTATCTATTTAGACATGGTGAAACCTATTATAATAAAAGCAGACGTTTTACAGGCTGGAAAAATTCTAGATTAACTCCTGCTGGAATTGAGCATTCTAAAATAATCGCTGAAAAATTACGAGAAATGACTTTCGAAATAGCTTTTAAATCGAGTCTTTCCCGTTCCTCTGATTCTTTAAAATCAGTTCTAAAATATCATCCTGAATGCAAGGAAATTATCATTGATGACAGAATTATAGAACGATCTTATGGTGATCTTGCAGGTAAATATCATAAGACCATAATCAATAGATATGGGAGAAAACAGTACGACATTTGGCACAGATCTTATGATACTCCTCCACCTGGAGGTGAATCGATACAAATGGTTGAAAAGAGAGTCCTTTTTTTCATAGCAGATTTAATCCCTCTTATGAGAAGAAAGAGAGTCAATGTTGCAATTTCAGCTCATGGAAACTCGATGAGACCAGTTCGTAGATATTTCGAAGATCTTACTATAGAACAAATGATGAAACTTGAAATACCGTTTGATGAATATTTCGAATACATTGTAACATAAGATTTGTAACCCTTTATGTTTCCATTAAGTTCATAAATGAGAATACATACTCTCAGTATAAAAAATGTGAAAGTCGACTTGTCTAATATACTTTACGCGTTTTTATCCGTCGCTTTTATAAGCGTCATCTCATTAGTTGGCGTTTTTGCCATATCATTGAAAAAGAGAACTCTTGACAGAATCTTATTTATCCTTCTCAGTTTTTCTTCTGGATCTATCTTAGGCACTGCTTACTTTGATTTATTGCCTGAATCAATACACTTTCTTGGAGAAGAGCAGATCTCAATCATCGTACTTTATGTCACTTTTGGTTTTGTTGTATTCTTCTTTATTGAACGTTTTATTTATTGGTTTCATGGTCACCTTCATGGACATGAACAGATGTCTGAAGTCGATGAAAGATTAAATGTTAAGAAATTTGTGTATTTAAACTTGATTGGAGATGGAATCCATAACCTAATCGATGGAATGATAATTGGTGCCAGTTTTCTTATTAACACTCAAACTGGTGTAGCTGCTACAATCGCAGTATTTTTTCATGAACTTCCTCAAGAAATTGGAGACTTTGGAGTTTTGGTCTATGGTGGTTTTGCCCGTAACAAAGCTCTTTTCTTCAACTTCTTATCCGCATTGACAGCTATCATTGGTGTCTTCCTTTCCAATTATTTTGCGATGAATATAGTAAATTTTTTTGGTTATTTGCTCGCTTTCGCCGCAGGAGGATTTATTTATATTTCAGCCTCAGAATTAATCCCCGAGATGCAAAAAGAAGAAGATTTTTGGAGATCTCTGATTCAGTTTATCTTGTTTATTTTAGGAATAATTTTCATAATGGTGTCAGGATTCCTTTTCCCTGAATCATAGCTCCCTCTCCGGGTCTTATAATTAACAGCTAAAACATTCAATATTTCCCCATTATTATGTTGAATATTCTCATTAATGCTTATGATACTTCTTTTCCTATCAGTAATTGTTACAAACATCTAACTATTACGAATACTACTAGTCTAGAATTTAAAAAACATTTTAGTATTAATGAAATCCAACCCTGCAATATGTGTTAGATTGTGGTTGATGGTCAATCTTGAATGTGTAGCTTTTAATCCTAAACAGGTTCAGTAATATTGATATTGAAAAAAGAGTATATTATATTTTTAACAAACCATTCCTGTGGAAGTTATTAGATGAATCTTTCTGTAAAGTATTTAAAAGGAAAAAAATTTGAAATTATATGTCGAGATCATAGAATTATTATAGATCAACCTGAATCTGAAGGAGGTACAGATCAAGGTGTCACTCCCATTGAACTATTAAATGCTTCACTTGCTTCATGTGCTGCTTTCTATGCAGTTACCTTTCTTAAGCGCCGAATTACAACGTTCTCTGGATTAGAAATTAGAAGCACTTGGCTATATTTAGAAGATCCTCACAGAGTAGGTACTATACATCTATCAATAGTTCTACCGCAGCGTCTTTCAGAATACGAGAAAAGAGGTTTATTAAGAATAGTGCAACATTGCACGGTTGAAAATACTCTAAAACATCCCCCCCAGATTCACATCGATATTATGGAAGAATGATGATAAACCTTTGTTATTGTTAACTCATAATTTTAATTTCTCTTTTTTCGAACACTAAGTATAGTGCTCATTGGTATAACTGAAAGACTTTAAAGAGAAGTTCTTTTAAATAGAAGCTCAATTTAATTCAAGTATAAAGGATGTAATCTAGAGAATGGATAAGATTGTAATCATATATGATAGTAATACTGGTAATACACAAAAAATGGCTGAATCTATTGCAGATGGAGCCAGATCGATTAGAGATGTTAATGTTACCCTAAAGAAGGTCGGTGAACCTTTCTCATTAAATGTTCTCTTAGTAGATGCTGATGCGGTAATTCTTGGTTCACCTGCACATTATGCCTTTGCAACCCCTGGAATGCGGGACTTTATATCATGTATCCAAGGTCAAGTTGCAGATGGAAACTTTAAGGTTGAAGAAAAACTTGGAGCAGTATTCGGATCATACGGGTGGGATGGTGCTAAAAGTGTAGAACGGTTTGCGCTTGAGATGCAAAACGTTGGCTTTAAGATGTATTCTTCCGTACTTGCCAAAGCCACTCTGTTACCTATCTCTAAACTAAGGCAGAAGGCTCTTGAAGAATGTCGCGCATTTGGCAAAAATATTGCAGAACAAATTTCGAAGAAATAAATGAATCTACTTTAGTGTCATGTAAATAACTGCTCTTCAACAGCTTCTCTAATCATGTATCCAGCTTTATGAAGAATGGGTTCTTTGATTTCCGGGTCCATTTCCATGGTTGCAGTGCATGGGTAACTGTGATGTGCCTTAGCAACGACATCTCTAATCGAATCTCTCTCCACCTCTTTACCAAGTAACTTCCTTGCAACATACCATGTGGATCCACATGGAGCACTTCGTTCAACACTAACCCCATGAATAATTTTTCTTTTATTTCTTTTTTCAACAGTAATATTCAAAGCGGGTTTTCCTATCTTATATTCATGAATGAATTGAGAGATGAGTGGTCTTTCCTCTCTTAGTTCTAATGAACAGAAGGGTTTAGGAAACGCATACTCGATATCCAGTTCTTCACAGGCCTCTTCTACTTGTTTCTGAAGACCTAAAGGAACTTTCCTAAAATCCTCAATTGGTGATATTAATCCCTTTACTCCTTCCTGCTTAAGCAATGGGGGGAGCTCCAGTAATAAATCTTGATGAATACCGGTTACTATGCAGAGATCTCCAGTTGGAATTTTTTTTGGAAGATACTTTTCAGGATTATCAATAAACTTGGGTAACTGTGCAGGATTCGGTAACTCAATTGCTGCATAGATATTTTTTACATAACTATAAATACCATATTTACAAAAATCACAAAATAAGTCACAGACCTTACAGAAACTGGGATCGTTTATCAGGTTTCTTATCACACGTTCTCCAAAATTTCCACTATATACAAATAAGATGTCTAACATGATCCACCAATCTACTTTAATATATCCATATTCGATCATTTTATATGTTAATTTTTCTATCAAAATTACTTTTATTTTTGGAAATAAAAATATTTTCAACTGAAGCTTAATCTGGGTTAGACACTCAGTTTAGAAAACTTTTTTTGGTTTCGATCTAAGAAGATGATATGGTATCATAATCTTAATACGATTCTTAGTACATAACATCATTGATTAAAATGGTTATGGAAACAGAGTGGACCTTAGAGCGCGCCTTAAAATTAGCGTTGAAGATGGAGGAAGAATCAATTCAACTTTACAAATCTGCTATAGAAAAAGTTACAAAACATCCTGGGTCTAAAGAGTTTCTAATGGAACTTGTGACAGAAGAGGAAAAACATAAGGAGAAAATTCTGCAGATTATTCAAGATTTTTCAAAATTGGAAGAGATAGGAACATTAGATACTGAGATTCATAATCTGAAAATTGTGGACTATCTAGAAGATGTAACTATATCGCCTGAAGCAGATTACCAGCAGATACTAATTTATGCTGGAAAAAGAGAAAAGAACACTCACGATTTCTACATGTGGTTTGCAAAGCGATATCAAGGGATGAAGATAGGTGATTTGTTCAAAAAACTTGCTCAGGAAGAACTCAAACATAAATTTCGCTTAGAAATAGAGTACGATGACACTATATTAACAATGATGTAAATTATGGATGTTGAAACCTTTAATAAAGACAAATTAAGAAATAAAAGATACGTTAATTTATTCTACAAACTAGAACTCTATATCTTTTTGGTAAAAAAAACACAACGCACTCTTAGAGCGTTAAAACGGTTAGTGTCTAATCGAGTTCTGGACAACAAATCCTACATATCGGTTGTGAGCAACACCGCTGTTATAAATATGCCCAGAGAGAAAACATAGGTAAACCAATAATGCATCTAGTTAAAGACACGAAGTTTATATATTGTATGTGTTGATGCGCTACTGTGAAGGAAGAAAATCTCTCTAAACCAATGTACCTATATTTAATATAAAACTTCTCTATTCTCTTCAATCAGCACATTAGTTACGTTCTAGATAAGGCGATTTAAGCAAGTTTTTTAAAAAAAAGAAATTAATATATACTCGTTTTTTAAATTTGACCTTATTTATAATTTGTAAAAGTACTTGTTTTGAAATAAGCGAAGAAGGTTGATCATTAAATGATGAAATATTTGTGTAATGTTTGTGGGTACATATACGATCCTCAGCAAGGTGATCCCGAATCTGAAATTGAAGCGGGAACATTATTTGAAGATCTATCAAGTGACTGGACCTGTCCGATTTGTGGTGTATCTAAAGATGAATTTGAAAAGATGGAATAGCTCAAAATGAAACCTAAAATATTAACTGCGAAAATTTGGTGGGTTGGGGCTGTTGATTGGGATAGACGCCTATTTGATGAGCTTATTCCTCTTCCTGATGGAACAAGTTATAACGCTTATCTAGTCAAAGGCACTCAAAAAACAGCTTTGATAGATACTGTTGATCCAACAATGTCAAGTGCTTTAATAGATAACTTGGTTCACCTACACATTAAAGATATTGATTATGTTATCATAAACCATGTAGAGCAAGACCACTCGGGGACAATACCTAAAATTTTAAAGTTGTTTCCAAATGTAACGATTATTACGACTCCAAACGGGAAAAACCTACTCATGAATTTACTCCTAATCCCGGAGACAAAGATTAAGACTGTAGAACATGGGGAAACCCTGACTTTGGGAGATAAAACATTTGAGTTTATACACACCCCTTGGGTTCATTGGCCAGACACAATGTGTACTTACTTAAGAGAAGACAAAATACTCTTCTCATGCGATCTTTTTGGTTCACACATCGCCATGTCCGACCTATATGTAATTGATGAAGCAACAGTCTACGAGGCTGCTAAAAGATATTATGCAGAAATCATGATGCCGTTTCAAAAGATACTTAAGAATAATTTAGAGAAACTTCAAGATTTGAAGATAAACGTGATTGCACCGAGTCACGGTCCCCTCTACAATAAGCCTGAGTTTATTCTTGAAGCATACAGGGACTGGGTATATTCACCCCCAAAAAACACTGTTGTGTTACCTTACATCTCAATGCATGGAACTACAAAGAAGATGGTGGATTATTTTGTTAACTCCTTAGTTGAGAGAGGCATTACAGTTAAACAGTTCAATTTAGTTAATACTGATGTTGGAAAATTAGCAATGGCTTTAGTTGATGCTGCCTCTATTATCATAGGCACCCCAGCTGTCTTAGTTGGACCACATCCAAATGTTATTTATGCAGTTTATCTTACAAATGTTTTAAGACCAAAACTTAAATTTGCATCCATAATTGGCTCTTATGGTTGGGGATGTACAATAGTTAAACAGATTACAACAATGCTTTCTAACTTAAAAGTTGAATTCCTTGATCCTGTCATCATCAAAGGATATCCACAGGAAAATGATTTTCGGGCATTGGATAAATTAGCCGATGATATTCTTTCTAAACATAAAGAACATAACTTGATGTGAACTCTGGAGTTAAAAAGTAGATGTGAGAAGATGAATAAAATTTTAATTTTCTATTACAGTCGTACTGGAAATACTGAGAAGATGGCTAAAGCTGTTGAAGAGGGTGCAAAAAAGGTTGATAAAGTTGAAGTCGACTTAATGTATCATGTTGTTCTAGAAAATTTGGTTGATTATGCAGCCATAGTGGTTGGTGTTCCAACTTATCACCATGATATGACTGTTGGTATAAAAAAATTGTTCGAAGATGCTGCTTTAAAAAACATCAACTTGAAAGATAAAGTTGGAGCAGCATTTGGATCATATGGGTGGAGCGGTGAAGCGCCTAAATTAATTCTAGAAATTATGAAGAAAAGATTCGAAATGAATATCATAGATTCTCCACTTCACATAAAATATGTTCCTGATTCAGCTGGATTAGATAAGTGTAGAGAATTTGGAAAAAGAATCGCAGATACAATATGTGCGAAAGAATAGAAATATAAGTCGCCGTATATAACGTGGTTATAATGGTCTTTCACATTAGATCCGATCAAACTCTTGACTGCGTTGGGCTTTATTGTCCAGAACCAGTCTTCAGAACCCGCATTAAACTTGATACGATGAATCTAGGAGACATTTTAGAAGTAATTGCCGATGATCCAGCATCCGAAGAAGACATCAAAAGTCTCGTTAAACGAATAGGACATGAACTCTTGACTATTAAAAAGAAAGGAACTACCTTTCGATTTTTAATTAAAAAAACGAAATAAGAGGTGAAATCAATGAGTAACAAAAAAAATATATTATATGTTCAGACAAGCGATAGCCCTGAAAGGCAATATTCACCTTTAGTTTTAGCACAGACCGCAAAAGCTATGGATATAGATGCAAAAGTATACTATCTCGGCCTAGGCTTGAAGATATTACTTCCTGGAGAAGCGGAAAAAATACAATTAGGGAACTTTCCAAATCTTAAAGAGATAATTGATCAGACCCTTAAAATGGGCATAGAGATACTAGTTTGTGAAGCCTCAAAACAGATGTTAGGTTGGGAGAATATCAATTTAATCCCAGGAGTGAAGATTGTCGGAGCGGCAACACTGAATGATCTCGCGTTAGATGCTGACACAACAATGTGGTTTTAATTTCCTAAAAAAGGTAGGTGGTTTTAAGGGATGAAAAGAATATATCTTGATCATACTGCAGGAAAGCCTATTGATGAGCGCGTTTTAAAGGAGATGATTCCCTATTTTAATCAAGACTATGGGAATCCCTCTTCTCCTCATTACTTCGGTAACAAAGCGCGAATAGCAATCGCTGAATCCCGTACATCTATCGCAAAATTAATTGGAGCTGAGAAGAAAGAAGAAATTATTTTCACTTCAAATGGAACTGAGAGTAACAACTTAGCCCTTCAGGGGTTTGCATACAGAAACCGTGCCAAAGGAAATCGCATCATTACCAGTTCAATTGAGCACATGTCTATCATAAACACTTGTAAACACCTCAACAAACAAGGATTTCAAATTATATATTTGCCTGTTGATGAATTCGGAATCGTTGACCTTAACTACTTAGAAAAGGAAATGACTGAGAAAACGATTCTAGTTTCCGTCATGTATGCCAACGGTGAAATTGGCACAATCGAACCTATACAAGAAATTGCAGACATTATCCATAGTAAAGGAGCTCTTTTTCATGTAGACGCAGTAGCTACTGCAGGTCAGATACCGATAGACGTTCAGAAGGAAAAAATTGACTTACTCTCACTCTCCTCTAATGATATGTATGGCCCAAGAGGAGTTGGTGCACTTTATATTAAGACCGGTATACGCATCCAATCAATAATGCAAGGTGGCGGACAAGAACGTGGATTACGGTCAGGAACCGAGAATCTGCCTGGAATAGTTGGAATGGGAAAAGCCGCCAAAATTGCTAAAGCTGAAATGACTAATGAAGCTGAAAGACTAACAAGATTAAGAGACATCTTAGTTAAAGGTATTATAGATCAGATTCCAGAATCGTTTTTGAATGGACATCCCACTCTTAGATTACCTAATACCGCAAATGTTAGGTTTAACTATATTGAAGGAGAATCTTTAATCCTCAGTTTAGATATGGACGGCGTGGTGTGTTCTTCTGGATCAGCATGTACATCAAAGACTTTGGAACCTACCCATGTACTTTTAGCTTTAGGCTTAAAACATGAAGAAGCTCATGGCTCTTTACTCTTTACATTTGGAAAGCAGAATACAAGAGAAGACATAAAATATGTCTTAGATATATTACCTAATATAGTGAAAAGATTACGACAAATGTCACCTTTAACACCTAAAGAGTTGATTGAATAATGTACAGCGAAAAAGTTATGGATCATTTCAAAAAACCGCGTAATATGGGGGAGATACCTGATGCAGACGGTATTGGGTCGGTGGGTAATCCTACTTGTGGAGATTTAATGAACATTTACATAAAAGTAAAAGATAATGTGCTAATTGATGTCAAGTTTAAAACATTTGGCTGCGGAGCTGCTATTGCAACGAGTAGTATGATCACAGAGTTGGCAAAGGGGAAAACTCTTGAGGAGGCATTGACAATAACAAGGAGTGACGTGGCTGAGAATCTCGATGGATTACCCAAAATAAAGATGCACTGTTCCAACTTAGCCGCTGATGGCTTGCGTGCAGCTATCAAAGATTATCGAAAAAAGAAGGAGGAATAAAAACTGAAAGTTATAAGGTGTAAACCATGTGATGTAAATGATTCTGAG
>SDBT01003248.1_pt1 | contig 28253 bp, 62 predicted proteins | sample 2277101 | NCBI WGS metagenome assembly SDBT01 (sample SAMN10404973, study PRJNA504765) | marine sediment metagenome | isolation source: marine sediment core GS10_PC15, 103 cmbsf | place: Arctic Ocean: Southern Knipovich Ridge | collected 2010 | reverse complement strand
GGGGCCAGGATAGCAACAGCTTCTAACTGTCGTTGTCCAGAACTCATCCCTATTCTAGCAGTAGATAACAAACCCCTAAATTCATTAACAAAGGCCTCAACAGCGGCAGTCCTAGATGGGGTTGTGCATAAATGCTCATAACTTTCCCTTAATAAAATACCTGCCGTATCTAATGCAGCTTCATATCCCCTTTGGAATGGGGCGAGTAATTTACCTATTGGTTTCAAGGGGCCAAAGGTTAGTAATCCGCCCCTGGCATAAGCCTGTGTAAGTTCTAACCCACCAGCACCACGAGACAACATTAACCCCCTACTCTTTAGTAATGTGCCTTGGTGGTTGGCATAAAATTTAGAAAGATAATCAGGGTCAACCATTGCCCTGACAAAAGCACCCATTGACTTCCCGTAGATTTTAGGGTGGGAGCCCGCTAAGAATATTAACTGAATACCAAAGGGACTCACATCACCCGCTAGTGCCATAACCCTACCTACAGAGTTGGCTTTATTTACTGCTCCTAATGCCCTGTTAAATGATGGTGTGAATGCCTGCCTTAAAAATCTAACTGTTTCTGTAGCTTCGGAGCCAGTGAATACCTTACCCATAAAAACTGGAACTTGAGGTAGCATAGCCTCTTCATAGGCAGGTCTTATAGCTTTTTCCCTGGCTTGTTTAGAGACTAATTTAGCTGCCCTGGCAATCCCCTGTCTTTCAGAGATGAAGTCATTAGCTTTCCCCCTTAGAACGGTTAGTAAATCTCTTTTACCAAGTGATGCTCTAATGTTGATTTCTGGGAAGTTTCTCTCTATTGACCTAATAGTTTGCGCAGGCAACTCTTCGCCACGTAGGGCACGATTGATAGCCGCCTTCAGGTGATTTGCCTGCCTTAACTTAACAGAAGCTAGACTAGATGCTATTCTCACCTCTGCTGGCGTAGCTGTGGTTCTCCACGGAACTCTTGCCAATAACCAGTCAGACATCTGCTGGTCGGCTACTCGGTTATACGCTTTTTGAACATTTAGGGCTACTGCTTCTTCTTTGGGTAAATATCTAAAACCTTGTTTTTGCGCTTCCTCCATTGTGGCAAAGACACGGGTTTTCATAAATCCAGGTTTAATCCCAGGTCTGCCGCCAGCAGTAACAAAGGCATATTCGGCCAACTCACCCTCTGGGTTGACCTTTCCAACCACAGAACGGCTAGACCATCTTTCACCCTCATTCCATATTTTCTTGTTAATCTTTATATTGTGTCGTTCTAAGAATGGAGCTACATCATCTTCAATGGACATCAACCTAGTTGCCCAATCCCGTTGTGGTTTGGTCATCTTCCCCCAATATTGCTTAGGGGTTCTCATTACATCATCTAAAGACAAACCCTTTAACTGTCCTGATGTAATCCTCTGTAAGTCATCTAACCCAAAAACTCTAGCAGAAGTTCCTAAAGCATTAAGGGGCGCCATTACACCTGTCGCTTTCAAGGCTGCCTCGGCTCTTAATATCCTTTGCCCCGTAACTGCTAGTTCTGCTGGCTTATTAGCGATTGCCGATTCGCCACCAATATACTTAGCTAAATACCTGAAGCCTTTTATATTAGCTAGTTGTCTTAGTTTGTCGGGTTTAACAGCCGTTTCTATGGCTACACCAATATCCTGTAAATCAGGCATGGCTCGTCTTGTAACTCTACCAGCGACTCTACCAACACCCTTGCCAGCCATTCGTAAAGCAGCAGTGGGAGCTTTCTCCATTAAACCATAGGGTGAATACTCTAATACTTTGGCAGCACCCTTAACCAATGGAGCAGCCCTACCCAGTCTTGGAGCCACCCTAGCCATCATTCCTGCTATGCCTCTACCTGCTCCAGTAGCAGTTCCAATACCAGGGATAGCAAACCAAGGTAATGTCTCTGTCCAGAACTTAACCCCCCAAGGGGCTTCCCAAGCCTCATACTCTGCCTTCTCCCTCTCTAACCAGTCCATACCTTCTGTATCTTCAATTTCTGGTGTCCACGCAGAGTGAATTGTTGCTGCTAAAGGTTTAATAGCATATTCGTGGGCTAAAGTAAATGGCATAAATAATGCCGATAGACCCTTCTGCCATAAAGGTAATTCTTCTGGTATTTCCCAAGGCTTATATTCCCTTTGTGGTTCTTGTGGGGTAGGTTCTGCTGTTGGCTGAGGCTGTGGGGTGGGTGCTCCCCTTAAAACATCAGTTAATTCAGGAATACCCTGAAGACGAGATAAAACAGTAGACCTTGCTTGTGGACTCATCGTTTTGAGCCTCAAGGGTAACTGTTGTTTATAAATCCTTAACGCCGCAGGGGACATACCCCTAATAGTTTCTGCTAAATCTGGCATTCACTACCTCGTATATCTTAATCCTTGATACTGTCCACCTGGAGGTGCACCTGACCATAATCGCCACTGCTGCTCTTCTGGACTAGCCCCTGTCCTAGCCTGTTGATAACCACTATACTGTGCTAAAGCAGTTGGTCCCATTCTAGCCTGATATTGCCTTGATGGTCTTGTTAATTCTGGTAATCCAGCCATACCTTGAACTCCACCCATTTGCCCTGCTTGCTGTGCTTGCCAACCTGGAATTGCTGCACCTGCCCCTAATTGTTCATACTGTTGGGGCATTAAGGGTTGCATCCAGGGTTGAATGGCTGGTTGTTCTCCAGTATAAGCAGCATATTGCAACCAAGATTGGGGTTGAGCAGCCAATTGAGCACCATATTGTCTGCGAGCTTCTTCCTGTTGCCAAGCATAATATTCTGCCTGCTGTTGTGCTTGTTGTTGCTCTATGGCAATGCGTTGTTGTGCTTCCTGTGCTCTTGTTGCAGCCTCTTCCTCTTCAAATGGTGAAACCCATCCTGCTTCAGGTTGTCCCCATTCAGGAGGGTAATCCCAACTACCTAATCGTTCATTCCAAGTAGCAGTTCTACCAAATGGGTCTTTTGGAGCACCATCAGGAACACCATACCTCGTTGGCTCGGCAGGTGGAGCACCTATAGGCTCATAAGAAACTACATTGCCATCTTTGTCATAGCCAACCTGAACCCTATAGCCAGTATCCTCATCAATTTCAACATCCCACCTTACCGCTGGTTGAGGCAATGCTGCTTCAGCCTCTGTAACGGCCCTTTCCTCTCCCTTAACTGCTAATCCTACTTCTATTTCAGGACCTACTGCCTCTTCTTCGGCAACTGAAACCTTGGGGGGGAGTTCGCCGATATATTTTCTATAAATATCAGCTGCGTATTGGGTCATTTGTGCAGGAGCCCCAGGCCTCCCCTCCTTCACCCATTGCTCGTAAAGCCTATCGCTTGGTCCAGCCCACAAATATTCCGTAGGGTGCTTTTCCTTAAACCAAGCATTATAAGCACTGCGTTCTTCCCTTGGTATATCTGGCATATTAAACCTCCTCTAATTTTAAGACTTCTTCGTAAGCCTTATTGAATAACTTTCTCTCTTGAGCCTTATTATAATCAACCATTGGTTTAAGCTCTTCTTCTAAGAATTTGTCAATAATCTCCTTATCTTCAGCAATAAGTTCATCTACTATTTCAGTAAATGTTTGTTCTTTAGGCATCGCACACCCTTATTCCACACATTACATTACAAACATAGCGACTATCTCTCTTGGCGTGGCAAACCATACAGCGACCACTAACAAACTTCCCACAAGCCTCACAATGTTTCAATCCCCTTGGTATTACGGGCATATCTATTGTTATTGAATCCCTTATCTCTTCTTGCTTATTCATTTTATCCCCCTTGTTATCATCTTTGACCTCCACCACCTTGCCCTTGTTGTGTCGTTGCTGTCGGGCTTCTCATTTGAGCCATCTGATTCTGTGACGCTCCCGCCGAACCAGGTTGTGCCCTATTTGGTATTCCTGGCACCATCCTTCTACCAGCTTCCTGAGTAGGAGTACCTGGCACTACGCCCTCTTGTCCTTGTGGTGTTTGAGGAACTACACCTAGAACTTCGTTCATCCTTAAAGCTAGATACTGGTCTTTAATCTCATTATAGGCAGGGGACATTCTTAATCTCTCTTTTTCCTCTTCCCGTGCCATTGCCTCAGCATCTACATTGGACATCTGCCTTCTAGCCCAATCCCTAGTAACGAGACCACCCGAAACTAACCTTTCCAGGTCATCGTGCCTTCTGTATTCGTCCTCTTCTGATATGGGAGCGAACTCTACATAGAAGTTAAATGGTTCTCTAAACTTATTCTTTTTAACTGGAACATCAAACTCATCAGTTGGGGTTCTGGCCCAGATGTCAAAGTCGCCAGGGATAACATTTTTAACCAGCATCGCACACTTAGTTAGAATATTAGCCCATCCGTGGGCAAAGGCGGGAGTAGCATACCTATAAATAGCTGCTGCCTCAGTCATTATTAAACGTCTATCAGCGCCAGACCTAACACCAGTTTCAGATAATCCCCTAACTGCCCTAGGAGCTGCGTGTCCACTAATATAATCGTGGGTTATACCCAGATGAGCCATTGAGGATTGCGGAGGCATCTTTACTTCCCAGTCGTGAAATTCCACATCCTTGTCCCCAACTGGAGTGTATACACCATATGCCTGCTTAACTTCTGGGAAATCCCCAGCATCGGCACCAGTTATATATCCACCCTTCATCGTTTCCCGCTTCATTAGAATATCATTGAGTGTATAATTGGTAGACTCGGAAACCAAAAGGTCAAATATCATTCTTAAAAGACCAACGTATCTGTCCTCAGGTTTGGCATCTTTTGATAGGTTTCCTAGACCTGATTCGATTAGGGTATATGGGATAAAACCATATTTATGTTTTACAACACCTCCACCTATTTTCCATATAGGTTCACCATCAATGAGTTCACATCTGTACTGATTATTCCACCAAGAGATATATTCTATTGGGTCGTCTTCTTTCTTGCCTAATGGATTAGTCCAATTAGGCCACTGTATCCTTGTGTCAAATAACGACCTAGTATGTATCTCAAAAACATAAAGATTGCCACCAGTATAAGGGTCGGGCATTATATTGGCAGGGTTTATTGCTTGAATTACTATCGGTAGGGATAAATGACTGGTAGCCCTCCACTCATCCAATCTTTCGTTATAAGTGTCTTCAGGCTCCCCCTCTTTTTGTTCGGGTTTATCCAGCCATCTGTCAGCATCCCATACAGTCTTATAAACTGCCAGCCCGTGTATCCAGTAATGCTTCGCCCCTACATGCCCAGGAGCTATCTGAGCTTCCACATTAGTCCTATGAATCAAGCCTAATGCGAACTTCCTGAGCATCTCAGCGTTTTCTTTTGATATATCACTCGTTGATTTCTTGTTAGCGTAGACCCGTGCATTGTTTATATCCGTGTGATTAACAGCCGTATCAACTACATCCCTTGCCGTAGGTAAAACAACTCTATCAGCACTAAACTCTGTAGGGATGTTTAGTTTACTAAGAAAATCAAGATTATAATACTTCTCGTCCTCTGCCCATTTCCCCCGAACAGTACCATAAATCTTCTTATCCTTATCGTATTGTTCCTTTATCTCATCTACTGTTGGCTTTTTATTCATTCATCCTCCGATATAATCCGCATTTCCCACCAAATTCTAGTATTTACTACTAGGCGGAGTTTAATCCCAGAATACTTTGTATTCTTCACACCTTGTTCATCCATCTTTCCAATACAGGTGATTCCCTCCTGCCAAATGTAAGCGTTTCTAATGGTTTCATCTTACCGTGAAATCTGCTATCGCTGCTGAAGGCAAGCATTAAAGCGTCAGCATAATCGGGTGATTTATCCATATCTTCCTTCTTCTGCATTAAAAGTCTAGTCGCCTCGCTATAATGATACTTCAATCCAGCTAACTGTGAGGCAAGTTTGGGGTGGTCGGGTATATCTATCTCTTCATTTTGAAATCTCTTCGCTAATCGACTGAAATATTCAGCTCTTTTATTAGCAAATAATTTATTATTCTCAGCTCCCTCTCCTACATTAACAGCCGTAACTGAAAAGTCATTCTTCAACATATCATAGACACCATAAAACCCAACTGCATCAAGATAGGTCATTGTCGGTTTATATTGTCTGATATATTTAGCAATCAATCCCGCACTATCTACCTCGTCTTGCTTTCTCCAATTCTCAATCCCGATAACCTTATCGCCTTGTCTGACAATAAAGACACTTTCATCGGCACCGTATCTCGCTATATCCACCCCCGCTACTACATCACCACTTACTTCTAACTCCCTGTCAATTGCTTCTCTGATTTCGGAATAGGGGATTAAATAATTCCCCGCTATATCTACATCCCAGTTACCTTCCAAAAGCCTCTGAGCCATAGCTTCGGGGTATAATTCTTTTAGTCTCTCCTCATAATCATCGGGTAAGTATTTTATATTGTCTTTAGGTAGTGCAGGAACGAACCTGTGGTCGGGATAAGACCCTTCAATGAACCTGTCCCTCAACCAGCCTGGGTCGGGATTACAGGTTAAAAGACCTTTATATTTGGGCTTTACCCCATTCCGCATTAACCTTAATCTACCTGCTAATAATAAAAACTGCTTCTCTGTTACTTCCTCTGCTTGGTCTATCCCAAACCATCCCAATTCCATTGAGTTTATCTTGGTCTTTGTCTCTTCATCCCCCTGTAAACCGCCATAAAATATAAGAGACCCATTTACTAATTCATAGTACATCTCTGTCTTATGATGAATCTTTATTAACTCACTGGGTAAAAATTTGTCAATCTGTAACTGCGTTGAACTCCTGAAATCAGTCGCCCGAAAACGGCATAAATATCCCGCATTGTCAGGAAACATAATACTTAATCGTATCGCCTCATTAACTAACCACGCAGTCTTCCCTCCCCCAAACGCACCTCCATATAAAATATACCTTTCAGGTGCTTTATGAGCTAATACCTGCTTCTTGTTAGTTGATGGGTCGTATAATTTCCCTAAATCAATCGTCTTTGTCATTTCTTCTTTGGATGTTTGGGTGTTGATTTATAACCTTTCCCCTTACCTTTGTGTGGCATATCTACTCCTTTAGTTCAGTTTCACATACCCAGCCCACATCACAGGTAGGGTAATGCTTAAATATTCTATAAAAGAACCTCGTCCATCCCACTGCTCAAGTAAAAGGTAAATAAACCTCTTCTCTATCTCCACCTGATTGGCTGGTCTGTACTCTAATACTATACCTATCTTGTTCATCTCTTTTTGTCTTTTATAATAAAAATGCCGCCCAAGTAATATAATAACCCCTACCCAATGTCCATCCCACTTCCCCTTGAGACTTAATCAATGGTAATCTACTACATTATATGCGTAGGAGTCCTCTTGTCTATTCTGTGGCGTTAGACTGTGGTTTCTATGCTATCACCGCAAGCCCAATAACCCAATGTGTATCTGTTGGGACGCACTATAGCTATTATGTAACCTCTTTAGCTTCTACATCTGTAACATCAGGGCTTTTAAGTCTCAAACCCTCATCATAGCCTGGTATCGCCATCTTGATTGTTATATCGCCTATTAAACGAGTGTCAGCTACCTTCTCCCTGTATATCTCAGGGGCTAACGCTTTAGTCTCAAACATTAGTAAAAGGTCACTCTTTTCTAGCCCTCTCCGATGTACTTCCCTCAGATTCTCTTCGAGTCTGTCACTATCTATCCTTTTTTTAAGAGATTGGAACTGTTTGCTATATTCCTCATCCGTCTTTAGCCAATCATAGTGCGTCTCATTGTTTATCCCAATGGCATTAGCTGTCTTCGTAGCCCTCAAGAAGTCGGGGTATCTCTCAAGGAATACCCGCTTCTTATCTTTTGTATTCTCTACAGATGATTTACTCACATTGCCCCTCTCGTCTATCTCAGTGTGTCTTATCTATGGCTAGGGATTTACTGGGGTTGACCCGCTTATCCCTTTCACCCTTCTCTTCCAGCTAGTTGCCATATCACCTCCCCATGACTATAAACAAATGCCCTTCTTGTCACCGTAAATGGTCTAAGCGAATAAGTTGCAAAACCATCACACTTGCAAACCATAACCCATTCCCACCTTATCTCTTCTTGCTTAATCATTCCTTTACCTCTTCCAACACTGCATCATGGTCATTGGCATCCTTTAGATATGAAATCAATTCAGCACTAGATGTAAATAGCGTAGTTCTGCCAGCCTTAATATCAGCATCAGCCTCTCTCTCCCCTTTTTGCCATTCAGGTGTCCAATAATAATCTTGTGTCATTTCGTTTCCTCCAATAGGATTTGCCAACATTCAGGGCATCTGTGACGTTTACGGTTGTACTCCTCTGATTTTAGACGGCTTTTAAATGGATGGTCAAAGCACTCCTCATTCCCCCAATCACCCACCTTCTTTAACTGGGCTTTCTTTATAGCTTTACATAGATTGCCAACCTCACCAGTTTCCAGTATACCCGCTTGGAACTCACAAGCTATTACCCCTATCCCTTCATCACTTAGTTGTATCATTTAACCTACCACCCATATTAAATCTTGATTAGTGGGCTTCTCTACTATCCTCATGCTTCCTCCTCTTGGTGTGGACAATAATTAGAATGCCCTAATGCAAAGTTGCAGTTACAACACAATACACGGTAACCCAAAGGATAATGATGAGACCTTAGCCATTGCCACAATCCCCCACCATAACCGATGGACTTACGCTGTTTAGTCCCACCACCGTTTATATGGTCTATGCAGAGGAACTCATAATGACTCTCACTGCAACATGCACACTTCACATCGCCACTTGAATAATGCTCTAGTACCTGTCTCCGTATCTTGGCATTGTACCCCCTACGATAGTTTGGATGGCTCAATAGCCAGTCTCGGTTTATAGCACTTCTAGATTTAACCATCATTATCTTCTGGGATAAAGACAGTCTCAAACTTTGCCCTAACAGGCTTTAGCCAATGAGTGAGTCTATAGAAACCACCTTTGCCATCTGGTATTTGAGTACCCTTCTTTTTCAACCCCTCAAGCAATTCCTTTTTAGCATCAGACCTTATCTGTTCAATCCATCTTTCATAGTTCATCGATGGGGAATGGTCTTTCATTTGGGATAGGAGTTCTAGGTTCTCTATACGATTATCCAGCTTATCCCCATTGATATGATGTACAATCTCAATAGGATACAAACATCTACCTAAATGCTCCGCCATAACAAGGCGATGTTCTGTTATATCACGATTCCTCTTCCTTGAGGTACACCTATGAGCCATTGAGAAGTAGGGGCTATTGGGACTGAGGGTAACCCGCCTATAACCATGGCTATCTACACTAACCCCACCCTTCCAGCAACTAGACTTCTCCCCTAACTGTGCCTCAGATAGCTTGCGCTTAGTCTCCTCGCTATGATGCCACCCTTTATTATGATTCATCCTCACCTCTCAGAACCCTTAGAATATCACAATGAGTAGTGCCATGGGGCATAGACTCTATCGCCTTAATAATCCCATCACATTCAGCATCAGCTCCGGCTTCATAGATAGTGTTTAAGTCCTTACCAGTATAACGCTTCTTATCGTCTACAACCTTTATGCCTTTCTTCCATCCTTCAGGTCTATACATTGGTTGCCTCTTTACTACTTATTCTACGACTATTAGCCCACCATCTGCGTCCGTTGGGCTTCTCAAATAGCACTACACCATCCGCTCCTTTCTCAATCACACTTGCTTTCTGTGGATGCTCAAAACCTGAACCCATTGGCATAGTAACCAGAACATAGTCACCGACATTAAACTCTTTATACTTCATCTCGTTGCCTCCAATAATTCACCTACTATAATGGTTATGTCAACCAACCACACATAGAAGTAAGTACGCCAATATTAAAATGTGCCAGAACACATCACACGCTACCTTCTTTGGAGTGCGTGTGCTAGTATTCCCAACCTCTAGGGGTTTGCTTATAAGAGATATAACCAGTAGAACTATTAAGCAGTAAGCAAATATATTCATTCTCCCTCCTTTAATTCCTAGTCGCTTCAAGCAATTCACCAACTACATCAAACGGCACTGGGTCTCTACAACCATAATAAACCTTGTCAGCTACTTTGAAATTATTGAGTGATTGATATACCTTCTCTAACTTCTCTCGTTTTAGTGGGTCTACTAATGCTTTCAATATTGCCGGGTATTGCGTTACATCTAGCGTTACGTCGTCAGGACTTTCTGTAACGCTCTCAGGGCTTTGCGTAACGTTCTTCCGTTTATCAGGGTCAGTTAAAGCGTGGATGATTGCTGGATATTGCGTAACACCTAGCGTAACATTATCAGCTCCCTTGTTACGCATCTTCTGCATCCGTAACCTTGCTTGTTCTTTCTTAACCTCTTTACTCTGTGGCATCTTTCACCATCCCCACGCCTCACAAGCATAGGGTGACTGGGATATTATTTATCTATCGTACGATTTATCCAGTAACGCAACCTATGAATTAGGCTTTCAATCCTGAAGAGGTAGTAATCTAACTTCTTAAGTATTGTTATCTTCTTCATTATAACCTCTTTGGTACAGCAAAGCTGATGAGATAATACTCCTCTAATTAGTTAGGTTGAGTCGTACACAAAGACCAGCACTACTATTCCATTATACACCTATCCATTCAACCTGTCAAGCCAACCCGAAAATCAGCGAATATAGCAGTTTGAGCGAGATTGAGAGAGTTTGTGTGGGTAGTATTATAATGTAACTAGCCCTCAATCCCCACCTATCATATTGACACACACATCCACAAGGGGTATGATGTAGCTAATTAGATGAGAGGGATAAAATGAAACTTTGTGTTAAGTGCCACAAGAAACCTCGTTATATCCGCCCTTATGATGGTAAGGAATTAGAGATGTGCTACCAATGTGCTAAGGAATGGGGTGAGGCTTTTGAGCAAGCTCTTCTAAATCCAATATTCGTAAGGTCATTAGCTAATATATCAAGTAAATAAAAAGGAGGGCGACAGATGGCAAACTTATGGTATACAATTCCCGAGAAGATAATGCTTGAAAGAAACGAGGGGGAACGAGACGCAATCAGGATTGAACAAGGGTTTGGCAATGGTAGTAATACTGTAGGCCTGGGGATTGATGGTGGATTTACCTTGAGCGAAGCAGAGGATTTACTCTTTCGATTAAAGCAAGGAATTCACCTTCTCAAATATGGTAAACTACCCAAACAACACGCCTAGTTAGTATATCGGCAACCGCTCATTAAGTTAGACCTCTTAGTGGGCGGTAACGGGTAGGCTAATTGAACCTTAATAACTCAAGGGGGCTAAGGGTGAAAAACCTAATCTGTAAATTGATAGGACACAAACCAGAGCGAGGGGGCTTTCTAAATTGCCCGCACTTACACAAAGCATACACTAGACGGCACGGCTATGTATACAACTACAGATGCTCCAGATGCGGAGAATTCTATAAATAGTCTAATTAAATCAAGAGGAGGGAGAAAATGGCGAAGTTAATTTATCTTGACCAATGTGCGGACAAGTATAAGCGCGATACCCGGGTTCATCTTATAGGCAAAGGGAATTATGCCATCAATCAAACGGAAACCCTTAATAAGAAGATGAGCCATACTGTCTACCTAACCCGCCAGCAACTTGAGCAAATTCTTAAAGAGGAAGAGGTTAGCTAGTATATTATAGGAGGGGTGAAATGAAACTACCTAAAGCAGAACCACAAGACAAAGATATACATTGTTGCCCAAGCATAGCGTGTCGCCACCACATAGCCAAGTATAATCTATGCTCTAGCCCTGAAGCACCAAAACCCTATCACAATCGCTGTATTGGCTCTAGGCTGTGTGAGGAATGGATTCTTAAATAACCCAACAAGTTATAAGGGGGTATGAAATGAGCCAAAGAACAGTAATTGAACTTTATCAAGAGGGGCTTTTGAGCGGGATTGTTACATCTCGCCTAAAGAAGCTGACTGGCTTTACTAGCTTATCAAAGGTAACTATCTCACCAGATATGTTCAAAGCCCTTAGAAGAAGTGTGAGGTGGATACTTACCCACTCTGGCGTTGATTATAAAATCTCAGACAAGAAGCTTACGAGCATTATGAAAAGACTTGATGTTTCGGTTAAGTAAATAAAGGAGGTATCTAATGGCAGTAAATAAGAAGGGGGTTATTATGGTAGAGTTAAAAGTCGGGGATAGGGTTAAGATTACGCCTACAGTAACAACCTGTCCCTGGGAGGGACAACTTGCAGGTAAAATTCTAATAATAGACAACGACGGTACTGCTGCTGTTGAGGTGGAGGGCGATAAACTAGGACACAGATGTATAGTAGGTGGCTATGGACTTAAGACAGAGAATGGCTGGTGGTTTATGAGAGAAGAATTGGAGTTAATTAAGTAATGGCAGTATATCAACTCATAAGGGGGAATAGAAATGATAGATAATAAATACTTCAAGAATGGCAGTGAGGCTCTTGTAGCTATAAAGAATATGACTACCTCACAGCAAAAGCGAATGTTGATGGATATAACTTGGAAGGCTTATGTTAGGCCAAAGGGTATGACTATGCGTCAAATAGTAATTCAATCCTACAACACATCTGTACTAGCCCCTTAAATAGAGGTTAAAATGAGACCCTATCAACTCATAGACAAGAACGGGCATAAGAGAATAATACATAGGAGGAAGAAATGAGAAGGGAATTAGACCCAAAAGGGTGTCAAACTAGCATATATCAGGACAGGGGGTCTAGTTATCAGTGTAGCATAAAGCCTATTGTTGAACGAGATGGCAAGCTCTACTGTAAAATCCACAACCCCGAATATATTAAAGAAAAGCATGCCAAGCTGAGAATTAAGTGGAACAAGAAAGCAGAGATAAGGCATCAACGCCTTGAATTATCTATGGCTCGCAGTCGGGCTACAGAAGAATTAACACTCGCAGAGTTGAAGCAAGTTACGCCAGCTTTAATTCGAAGGGCATTAAGGGAGGAAAAGATATGATAATCACCAATACACCAGTTGAATACTATGAGGTTAAGGAAGTGAACGATGGAAATATCGCCTTCATAACCAAACACAAGATTGATGGTGAGTGGAAAATTGACACCAAAATAAAGACACGCAGGGAAGCACTGGGAACTCGTCAGGCAATAAGTGATATTGTGCTAGGAGGGTTGAAATGATTAACCATACTAAAGGGGCATGGAAAATAAAGAAGCTACCTATCACTGGAGGGTTAGCTATCTACGCTGATGGGGAACTCATAGCTGGTGGGCTAACAGAAGCCAACGCCCAACTCATAGCATCTGCACCTAAGATGGCTGAATGGATTGAAAGGGTCACAACAAAACAAGGTGGATGGATATACCAAGCAGACCTTGATGAAGCAAAGGATATACTAGCCAAGGTGGAGAAGAAATGAAAAAGATAATTTGTCCAGCGTGTGGGTCAAGCAACATATACTTTAGAATTGGTACTCACGATTTTCAGTGCCGTCATTGTGGGTCTACTTTTCCGAAAGAGGATTAACTATACACTGTTCATCTATAATCTGCTGGCACTGTTCATAAAGGAATTCAAGAATCGTGGGAAGTAGTGTTTGCCTTTTATCTATTCGTTGCTCAAGCAGTAATAGGGCGACATCACATAAATTCTTTGTGGTCTTTAATTGTTCGGGTAACCAGTCTATTTCACTCATCTTTAACCTCATTTATATATTGGCACACCCACCACGCTATCTGAAGAGCGTCTTTGTTCTGCCCCTCATAAAACTCTGACTTCTTGAAATCAACCCACATATCAGCGTTGTCTGCTCTAGCTCGTGCCAGGATAGCCAAATAGAAATTAACAGCACCTTCGCCCACGGCGTAACTAGAGGGCAATTGCATTTGATTCTTGCTCCCCTTTGCTCTACCCCTAGCCACCATTCCCCTTTAGCAATAAGCGGTTCTTCATTTCTAATTCCTTAATTCTTTTAGCTTGCCTTGCTATTACATTTTCCATAATGTGAATTCGCTTATGCCCATCCCCGCTAACAAGCTGTAAGTTCTCAATTCTATTGTCGCCCCTATTTTCAACACTGCCCTTAGGATATTTAGTTCCTTTATGGTGAACTATTTCCCATCTGTGTAGGCATCTCCCTAAATGCCTTGCCATTGTAAGCCGATGCCCTGCAACATAACCACGATTATCCACCATAGAATAAAAGAAATCACTGGGCTGAAGTTTAATTAAAATATAGCCGTCAGTTTCCACAATCCTACCACCCCTCCATAGATGGCTAGCCTTCCCTCGTGGATGAACGCCCTCTCGTTTATGGGCACACAACCGACATCGCAAATTGTGTTCCCTATGTGCCTCAAACCATGCCAAGGTACGCCATCGCTCCTCCCCACAATCAACACAGGCAGACCATATCCATTTACAAGTACTCTTGTATCCTATTTCCCTTGACCACTTAATCTCTCCTATTTGCGGCATAGCACACCTCCACTTCTATTATACCACAAATTACACCCCCCTCATAGCTTGTTGGTAATGATACCTTGTTTGGTATTCCTTTCTTTCTTATAATCGCACTATTATCGTTATGTCATTTTCTTAAATATTGAAGCCACCCTAAAGCGATGGTTGGTTGACCTTACTATTCCTATTGTTCCTACTAATTGTAGCTCTGCCTTGCGATACATAGGCAACACTTGGTCTAACCACACAATATAACTCTCATCATCCATAACCTTAACACACTCTGCTAATACCTTATTCCTATTAACCATCGGAGTGCCGTAATGATTTGCATCCTCATCACTATAGGGTGGGTCAGCTAGAATAAGGTCAAAGGTTTTTTTAGGGAAGTATTGAGATAGCTTATGGGCATCCCCTTGAACATCAGCCCCTTGAACCAAATCAAACCTTACACAGTCTCCTTTCGGTAGACTGCCTGAAAACAAGTGGAGTGTATTCACAGCATCTGGGAACATAGACAATACTCTAGCCAAGTACCTAGCGGGATATGCCCCATAAAGAGTGGATTTATTCCTATAGTCATTTCCTATCATCCATACTCCATATAGCCACCTATCAGTAGTTACAAGGGGCGGGTAATTAGGATATAACCCATTATGAAAAGCTACTCTATTTTTCAAGCTATAATATTGCATATCCCCTCCTCTTGGGTCGCACTACTCATATAAAATTTCAATTCCCTCGTTCTTAGCTGTTGCCAGTTCTAGCAGGGCACCTTCGGACTTGTCCCAGTTTTTAAGCATATAGATAGCATCGCATCTTTTAAGCATTTCAATATCACCCTTTAGCCAAGTATCATCTGGGCACAAACCCCCGAAGTGAGCTGTATTCTTGTGAGGGCATATCACCGCCCAACCATCTTGCCAGAGCCTAATAGATGCCCGTTCAGCGTGACGAATGTTCTCAACTAAGCCCCATTCAGTGCTATTCCTATAAGCACCCGCCACATAAATTACCTTCATTTCTCCTCCAACTTAAACTTCTTTGTAACTTCATCTATGCCACCGTCTATATGTTTTACTTCCTCCATTTGTCTCTCAAACTCACTATCCCAAAGCTGAGCCCAGACCTGGCATTTAATCGCAGTATCCATATGCCTCTTTCTTTCCAACTGTAGAAATGCTAAAAAGATTTGTGCTTCCGATGGTGTTAGACTTGGTATATCTACTAGATGGTCTTTATTGAATTTCATTGCTCACCATAAACATCGGGTAGTTTTTCTGCCAAGAACTTGCGGTCAACAACCAATCCATAACGCCAAGTAATTCCCATCTTGGGATGCATACCATAAATATTCTGTGAGGGACTAGATGATATGCCCAACTTCTTCAATGCCCACTCGTCATCTGAAGCAAGTGAGCCACACATAAAATACTCTAGCCTAGAAGAAATCTCATCACTATGCCTCTTGTGAAAATGTCCGCCAAAGGCGTAATTAAATCCACCATACTGCATATACCAAGATTTCAGTTTCCTATCAAGGGCAAAGAATGGCACTCCCATCTGACAGGGTATCCCATCACCGTGAAACAGAAAACATCTGAATCCCAAGACATTGACAATGGTAGAAAACCCTTCGTGTATATTTATTGTAACACCCTTTGTATTCTCAAAGCGAACCTTGAGTAAATCATACAGCCTTAAATCTTCCTTTGAGGTTTCTGGCGACAGCTTTTGCCATCCGTGATTGCCAGATACGCACTCAACCTCAACCTCTTCAAACTCCTGCTTTAGCGAACTGATAAGTTTAACTTGTGCTGGATAGGCAACCTTTGATGTCTGGTCTCTTGCCCCCCTACTGGCACTGCCTATAGTTGAACCCTGAAATGGATTCTCCCCCTGAGTATTATCACCTGTATTGAATATACGTAACTTTCGTATCGGATACATATTGCGATGCAGAGTTACAATGGTCATAGTGGCATCAAAGAGTGTATCCATACGGATGTTGTAAACATCCTCATCATAAGATGGTGTGATTTTACAGGCGTGCCCATCACTGGTATGTAGTATAGCTTCCTCCTCATCCCCTTTTCGTGTCTTCTTAGCCTTATACTCTCTTAATTTTATTGGTTGCAGGTTGATAATCCCTAGAGGCTTTTCTTCTATAGGTTGTCTTTCTATCGGCTCCCTACTAATATAAAACCCATAGGACTTACGCAAGGCACTCAACAAGGAGTCCTTATTGACATACTCCAACTCACGCCAAAGGGTTTCAATGTCCCCGTTTCTAACCCGTCTGATTATTTCTCCCGCTTCAGGAGTATTCTTATCAGGTATTTTCTTTATGCCCATCTACTTTATCCCCCATTCTTTTTTGATTTGGGCTAGACCATCTTGGTAGCCTCGTTTATAACCATCTGTGTAACCCTTACTGTGGTTCTTAATGTGTTCGCCAGGCTTATGTATTTCTAGGTTTTCCAATCTGTTATCATCCCTAATACCATTCTTGTGGTGTATCCATTCCTTAGTTTTTAAACACCTACCCAAATGTCTTGCCATAACATAGCGATGTTCTCTCACATAATGATAATGCTTGGATGCCATTGAATAGTAAGGGTTATCAGAATAAAGCCTAATATCAATGTAGCCATCCTGTGTCTTATACCTCCCCCCATTCCAATTTGGGTTTTTATTGTGCGACCTACTCCGCCTTGCACAATCTTGGCAAAGCCCCGTAAAATAAGGCTTGATAAAATAGGCTCGTTGCACATATCGTTCTTTACCACACTTCTTACAAGCTACCAGTTCCATCCTTGCCATAATGCACCTCCATATACATTATAGCACATCAAGCACTAATGCTCCAACTTTTTAGTTTGGCTTGCCACCCTTTCTCAGATACCTGAAATATCAAGGTATGAGCATCCATACCTGTGTCATTAAGGAACTCCACCACCTCCCTTATCGCCTTGTCCCAAGTTATCTCTGCTTGGGCTTCGGCTACCAATTTTAGCTTAATAAGAAATATATCCTCTGCTGTTGGCTCGTGGTCAAAGAAGGCTTCCCCAAAATCACCGTCAAATGCTTTGTTTAGTTCCCCACTCCCCATCACTGTATCTTTCCAGTCCATTATTCACCCTCCTAACAATTAAATAGATAGTGTCGGCAATCTGTATCCCTCTCGCAAATATGCGGATTGTCAGAGCCGTCTCTAAACTTGTTCTTTGAAAATTCCCACCCATGGCTAATGCCAGTCGGATGCTCTTGGTTCAACCTTTTAGTAGTTTCCTCAAGACCAAGATTGGAGCATACAGAAGCACAAACTAAGCCAACCCCATAGACATCAAATTTATCCATTATTTACCCTCCTTACTTGCTGGCATAATAATATCAGGCTCACCCCACTCAGTAGCCCGATAGCCTTTGCGAGACTGAAGTCGCTTTGTGAGCGTGTCCCTCAAATCACGGACTTGGTTTTCAGCCATAGCACAATATTTGCCTGCGATTGTGAATTGAATACTATAACCATACTCACCACCAACAAAGGCAGTAACACTCATTTCGTTACCATCACCACCCACATCAAGTGAGGGATATTCTCTTAATGTTTTACTCATTAGTTACCCTCCTCTAATAGTTTGATTTTCTCTTTTAACTCGGCTTCTAGTTCTTCCAAATCTGCTACATTGAATTTCTTGGTTTGCTTGGCTATCTCTTCCAGTTCCAAGTCAGCACCCTTGCCATACAATTCTATAACCTTACGTCTATACTCCAGCGTGTTACCCCGTAGGTTTATGTTACAGTTATAGCATTGGGCGTGTGTTCCCTTTTCAGAAAAGAGATTGGCATTGTGTCTCCCTGATATAAAATGCCCTGCCTGTAATAGTTTAAAATGATACCGCTTGCCACAGGTTATACACAGCCCAAAAGATGCACACCCAGTAGTTTTCAGGCAATCTCTCATTCGGATATACTTACTAAAGACTACCCATACATCCTTCTTTACCCTAGCCACTGTCTTTCTCTTCATAACTCTATATCACTCTCTACTTCATTGCCCCAACAGTCCCCACCTTCCCTGCTCCCATAGGCAAAAATCCTGCCTCTCTCATTCTAAGAATATCCAATCCAGTAACTATCACAGGGAATGGTTCATCCAGTCTTTCGGGTGTCTCTTTTATAATAGTGCTTTCAAGCCATCTACCTATTTCCTTGAAAGCCTCCCTTCTCGCAGCTTCACGAACGATTAGTATTTGTCCTGTTGTTGTCATTGTTGACCTCCATATATTATCTGATATAACCTCATTCTTTAGCCCACATCTTCTGCCACTTGTAATCAAACACAACCTTCATTGCACGGCCATTATGCTCGCTTTGTATCTCTATTTTATTCTCTTCTAACCACGCATACACCTTCTTGAGTTGGGCTTCTAGTAGATACTTCTCCTTTTCATAGCTGGGGTGAGCTTTGTGTGTCCAGCTTAACCTTATAGCTTCTTCTTTGGCTATTTCTATTTCCACATCAGTTAGCCTTATACTCATTCTTTAGCCCCCTCAAAAACATTGATGGCGTTCGTACCAAATGCAAAGGTTCCTGTCGGGGATTCCCTTGCCATTTTCCATATCGCTTCATACATCGCATCAGCACCAGCCTCGCGATTAAACCACGTAGTTCTTTCACCACAAGCTAGGTTACAAAAATAACCATAACCATCAACTACTTTCCTGTCACACTCATCGCAAGGGCATTTAGGCCACCCATCAGGTCTCCAGTTTTTCATTGTTACCCCCTTATGCCATCCAGCTTTCTTACTTATCAACGTATCCTGTCTTGTTACAATCTTCGCAAGGAATATTAGTATTGCCCGACTTCTTCCAGCCCTTGCCGTGGCAGATATTACACCTAACAATCTCCCTGAAGTTAGTAATCCTCACACCCTTAAAGATACCAAAGGCAAACTTCCGACCAGTTACAGGCTTGGTATATTCCTTAACCTTGCCTATTGTAAGCATACTTTCGGATTCGGTAAATTTATCAATGAGCAACTCGCAATCGATGAAGTCCTTGGTAAACTGACCACCCCTAGCCATATCCCCCTCACCCTTTTGAAGAACAATAATACCTATACCCCTACCTAGTTCAGCCTTGATACTTTCTTCTACCTCGCTTATGTCGTATAGTCTATCGGCCTTTAGGTTAATCCAGTCTATAATGTTTATCTTATCTTTGACTATATGCTCGGCATAATCTTCCTTAACAGGTAACAAGGTAAAAGCATCACTGCCATCGCCATTAGTCCACTGAACCCAGTCCATATTATCCAACCTATTAAGAAACCTGGGAGTCGGTTCAAACTCATCCGTATCGCCCACTCGGGTTGTATATTCATTGCCCATTAAAATCGGATTATATTTTATGTTCTCCCCACAGAACTGAAGTGCCAAGCAGGTTTTACCATAATTAGACTGTCCACCTATCTCTACTAAGTCTCCTTCCCTAATTACTATGTCTTCAGCGAAGTCCATTTCTACATCTCTATCAAAGTCCTTGGGAAAAAATAGTTCAAAAGGCGGTCGGCGTTCACGATTTTTATCAAACACCCTCACAGGCTTAACTTGGGCAACCACCTTATAAAAACCATCGTTTCTACCAGAGGGACGGACTATCTTCTCCTTGATAAGGTTAAGCATTTGAACCCTTATTCCGTCCCACGCTGGGCTGGTAGGGTCTATCTTTAACTCCGTTCTCAAGTCCTTAAGGTTCACCACTCTACCCTGAACACCCCGCAGATATTCCCTTAACCTATCTGATAATCTTTCTGCCAACATTAACTCCCTTAACGCTATTAACGGCTTTAACTTTGATTAACGCTATCCCTATCTGTGGATTAACGCCATTAACGCTATCAGGCGTGCGTTAATCCCCCTTATTAAGGTGTATATATATTATATCTATTAGTCTTTCGTTTAGAGGCATTCGCCCTCATTCCCTTAATAGTTTCTAGTAGGTATTTATTAGCATTCTCCAGTTCGCTAACTCTTCGATTTAATTCAAATGCTCCCCTATCCATCTTAAAGTAAATGGACTTATATGTAACCTCTGGCTGCTCAACCCCTTGATACGCTTGAGCGATAGGCATATTCATCATCATCTCTTCTCTCAAGCAGTCCATCATACCCTCCATCTGATATTCTGGATGCTCTCTTAGTGCTTTGTTATGCCAATACCAAGGACTATAACTCATCTCTCTTCCTTTAGGGCTTGCCCAACTTTATTGCCATATTCACGACTTGATTAGTATCAACCTCAATTTGAGCAATCAACCTAGATATCCTCTCCTCCTCCTCACGCTTGGCTGTTATAAGGTCTTCTTCCCTATCATCCAGTTTCTTATTGAGTCTGGTTATCTCTTCTCTAATCCTGTCCAGCTCTTCTGTATCAGGAATGAGGGCTAGGTCGGCATACTCATAGGATTTTGCTCTTATGTCTGCCTCAAATCCTGCGAGTTTCCATCCTTGCTTTATAGTGAAGTTATAGTATTGGTCAGCTATCTTCTCCCTGTCAGGTCTATCCAGCCTAAATGTCTTGTGAGCATCCCAACCCAGTTGTATCATTCGTTGGTCGTGCTTTGATAGCTCCTTAGATGGTTTTGCATTAGGAATATATAGCCACTCCACTTGTTCATTCATTAGACTTCTCCTTTATTTGCCCTATGGGGCTACCGCACGCAACTTATGGCAGTGTCTAACGCTTACTCGCTTTCACCCCACAGGCCGATGAAAAAGACTTACTTATCCTCTATCTTGATAGGTTGCCAATCCATTAGCTGTCTGATTTCCTCCTTTACAGCCTCAGTATCAGTTTCTATTCTCTCTTCGGCTATCTTACACTTATTGACTATCCAGCTTTTGGCTGCCGTTGGTTTCTTCCATTTCATATTGTCAGCTATCCATTGGTATAGTTTATCCACACTAGGGGTATCATCACTATCTGTTGCGGGTGTTGGTTCAACCTTTACCTTGACTGGCTTAGCTTTTCCTAATGCTGGTTTTAGCTTGCGCTCTGTCGCACTCTCTGCATCATCATCCTCTGGGCATATACCAATGATGGACGCTAGTCCGTATCTTCTAGCATAAGTGATTGCTGAACCTACGCCTTGTGGGTCATCCTTTGCTGGCTTGAGCGCAAGTTCCCCACTAATCCATTGTCCGCTTGTATGTAAAAGCGTGGTATCAATTACTAGTCCCCCGCTATCACCAACAGAGCAAGTTTGAACCACTGATAATCCGTTGTCTGTTAATGGTTTGCGACAGGCATCCCACACGGACGATAGAGAGGCATATTTAGCCTTGAAGAACGGGTTTTCACCATCCATCTTGGCTCCTTCTAACTTGCTCTGAACTTTTGTTAGTGCTGTCGCTAGTTCGTTTATCTCATCTGATTTATTCACATTATCCTCCTAGAATGGTATATCTTCTGGCTCTAGTTCTTTTTCTTGTGGGACTTCTACTTCGTCAACTTGAGGATTATCTTCTCGCTTACCTAAGAACAATACCCTATTGGCTATCAACTCTGTTCGATAGTGTGTCTGTCCATCATCGCTGTCCCACTTTCTAGTTTGTAGTCTACCTTCAACATAGACCTGCCTACCCTTTGCCAGATATTGGTTGCAGGATTCAGCCAGCTTAGCCCAAGCGACAACGCTAAACCATTCCGTATGCTCGTTATCTCCAAACTTCTCGTTGGTTGCTACAGAGAAGCTTGTTACGGGCTTACCGCTAGGCGTGAACCTCATCTCTGGCTCAGTCCCCACATTACCTATTACTTGAACCCTATTTAGACTAGCCATTACTTCTTCTCCTTAACAAAGTAATCCTTATGTTTGGCAATATACTCTTCATCCATCTCGTTCTTGAATTTATGGTATTTGTCTGCACATTTCTCGCATAACTCATTGTGTTCGACTTCTTCCCAACCTTCTGGAAGCCGTTGTATATTAGCCCATAAACATTCATAACCACACATATCACATTTTAAGGTAATCATTTCTTCTCCTTATCCCTTAATCTTATTTCATCAAATATTGTATTCTTCTGCTCTAGCAATCATCCTGTCAACTTTAGACTTTAACTTATCCCACTCGTCCACAGAATAGAGGTGAAAGAAACTACCCATAAAATGACCACAACGGTATAATTGAATCTCTTGTATTCCCTTCTCGCATTTAGTTATCTCTATATCAATCTTGCCCTCTTCAATCTTGTCCTTACCCTTCTTTGTAATGGTTACCGAGTCATTAAATTCTACGTTCATTTCCCCTCCTTTTTATTTAGCCTTATTTCATCCCAGATTCATTTAATTACTTCTAATTGAGTTGCTATAGTAGCTTGTGGCTCGGTTGTAATCTTGACAAAATCAGGTGGGTCTACCTTCGCTATCTTCTCAAAGGCTGAGGTATCTAGCTTAAGAGCCATCTTGTGTGCCTTTGCCCAATCAAAAGCAACCTTGCCATCATAAGTCAAGACTGTTCGTTCTCTGATACCTACACCCTCAGCAGGAGCTTTGTTGCCTGTCTCGGCATAGGCTTTGAGTGTGAGTTCCCGAAGTGCTTCCTCAGCTTCTTGGCAAGTAGCCTTGGTATCCCTCTCACTGTCATAGAGTTCCTTGTTGGCTTCCTGCCAATCTGTGAGTGCCTTCATCCTGCTTGCGGTTGCCTCTACTGCCGTATCCCTTGCCTCTGCCACCACTTTGATTTGTTCCTTTAATTGTTCAATCATTTTACTCTCCTTTGTTCATCCATATTGTTTTCTCTTCGGGTATCTTTAGCTATGTCCTTACGCCATTCTTTTTCTCTACCCATAGCTCTTTGATGTCCCTGATAATCCAAGTGTATCTGACATCCTTCACACCAGCCCTCCTGGCATAAAATTGGCTTATACAAGCAAGGTCTACCTTTTAAGGATTCCACGTTCATCTCTTACCCCCTTTAACATTTGACCGCATTTTAGGCAGTAAACAACACCCCTAATTATAACACCTACACCAGCATCCTTGCCACAGCCCTTGTATTTCTGTGTATTAAATCCACCACAAACCAATCCCCCTGTATCACTAGTCTTGTTCTTTAGTTTAGGCGTTTCCATAATCGTCTCCAAAATCCAGGCTTATGAACTATCTGGTGAATGCGTTGCCTTGAGACCCCCGCTTGCTTACCCATAGTCCCACCCATACCAGGCTTATATAGACTTCTTATCAGGTCGTTTCTTGCTTTCTTCTCTTTCATTTCGGCATCTCCCGCCTTAATTCTATTTGCTTTCTATATTCGCCTTCTTTCCACTTACCATCGTTCATAACAAGGGCGAGATTATTCTTCAAGAACACTGGGATACCAGCCTTATCACAGGCTTCTACTATTTCCTTCACCCACTCTATCTTAGGTGGGTTGTAGGGTTTTGTCTGTGAGCCGATGATTACCCAATTTACCCAACTACCAAAGCAGTGTTCTTTTACATTCTCAAGCAGTGGCTCAAAGGATATGTATTTTACCTTAGCCTCAATGTGAGCGAGTGCTACGATAGCCTCACGATACATTTGGTTATTGGTCACACTCACCCCTACCCAGCAGTTATCAGGGAAGGGGCTGAACTTGATTAGGTTCTGCGGTTGCTTGGTGAGGAGATAGAAGCGGTTATCAGGATACATAGCGATTGACTTAAACACTTGCTCTGTCCACCATTCAGGGATACCGATACCAAACAAATCACTCATATCGCATACAAATACACCTATGGGCTTCTTTGTGAAGGGTATATCTAATAGCCTATCTTCCCAAAAGCGGGGATAGAAGGGGTTCACCAATGATGTAGCAAGCAATAATTCTGACTCAGGTGGATAAGGTGCTACATTGCCATTAGCCAGATACCTGTCCTTCAACCTGGTATTAGCCAGCTTACTAGCGTAGCAGTATTCGCAGCCATTTAGACAGCCTGTTATGGGATTCCAAGTGTAGCCCTGAGTGCCGTCAGGATTTTTAACCCACTCGATGTTTGTCTTGTTCATTTTTCACCCCCACCTACTATTATACCCCTTAATTTATTATCTGTCAAGCCCTGCTTTCCCCCTATACTTTCTTGACACAACCCTATACTACAACATAATATTGTATCAGTCAAATCAACTGTCAAGAGAACAACAAAAAGGGAGAGTCTTGTGAACTCCCCCATACTTGCTCATACTAATCAGGTCTTACGTTTTCTGCCCTTTTAATAGCTCCTTCATTATGGCAATAACCGCCTTTCTGCTCTCCTTGTTTAGTTTATCTATCAAGCAATAAGCTTCCCATCTGGTATTGCCCATCTTACCATAGCCCCTGTATCTTAGTTATCCAGCCGACTATGGTTATGATAACAGTTCCTCCTATGCCAACAATTACTCTGCGCCAAACAGTGTTCTTATTGCTGGCTTCCATTATTTTTATTATTTGCCCATTCTGCAGGGCGTTGTGTCGTTCTAGTTTTTCTGCCAAGTAATAGGTATTATGGACACCCTCTTTAAGTGCACCAATATCTTCTGCCATCTTGACCAGTAAGTCGTCCCGCTCTTTAGGCTTCATCTATCCTCTCCTAAATAAGTTGGATGTTCCTGCTGATTTGAGATATGTTTGTCCTTGTATTTAATGTTGATGTATGGTATAATGTAATTGAATGGAGGGACATTATGCCAAATCGTGGTGATATTATTAGGGGAGCACGCATCGGCAAGCAGGATTCCCACGCTAGAGAATGGTATGTTTGGGTAATATGCCCTATTTGTCATCGGGGGAGATGGCGAAGTAAGGCAGAGGTCAAAAGAGATAAGCATCCAAATTCTTATCTTAATCGTTGCCATCATTGTGCCGTCTCTCAAAAAGGCAATCAGAGTCATAGCTGGAAGGGTGGTAAAAATAAGGATGGGGGTGGCTATATCCTTGTATATGTGTCCAATGATAGTTTCTTTGCCCCAATGAGGAATAGCACTGGTTATGTTAGAGAACACCGCCTTGTAGTAGCGAAAGCATTGGGTAGGTGTCTTCATAGATGCGAACTTGTCCATCATAAACATACAAAATATCCTATGGGTAGCATTGAAGACAAACAGGATAACCGATACCCAGAAAATCTTCAACTTATCTCTGATACTAGGCATAATCAAATCACCATCCTAGAAAAACGAATAGCTTATTTAGAATCTAAAGTCCTTTCTTTAGGCGGTAAGCCTTGACCATCGCCTAAATATTGAGGGTTCTCCTGCTCCCCTTCACGCCACTTTTTTCCCCAGTAAATGTGCCCTAGAATGATACCAGTGACCAGTGCTAGAACTATACCCAGAAGCACTGACAGCGAAATCTGGGTGGTATAACGCCCAATCATATAGAATGTTATCCCTAAGCCTACAATTGTTGGTAGGGGGACATTATGATACCAGTCTCTTATTATAAAGGTGAACGGCCTTCTATCTGGGGCGGGTAACCACCATTCCAAATGAAACCACCACCATTGGTATGTAAAAAGTGATAGGATTTTCACCTTTTGCCTCCGAGTTTTTTAATCCACTGGCAATTCATACACAGGGTTTGTAATCCATTGGGATAGTTATTCTTCTTGAGCCAAGCATAAAACTCTAAACCACTGAAAGCCCTACTTCTATTAGGCATCATAGTTTTCCTAAACTTCGCACCATCATTGTTTATATGGTCTATAGATAAAGCCCTTACATCATTAAACCCGCATTTTACACAGACACATTTCCCATTACCATAATGTGTTAATACCCCCGTTTTAATTCGCAAGGTTCGCTCTTTAGCTCGTCTGTTAATTTCCTCCTTGTTTTTTCTCCGATACTTGCGGTAATATTCGGGGTCTACTGGTGTAGTTTTATCGGGGTTTTCACGCACATAATCCAAATGCTTTCGCCTTATTTCCTCTTTATTCCTTTGGTAATATCCTCGCCTATATGCGTTTAGCCTATCTCGGTTTCTACACACCCACTCATAATGCCTTTGGTCTGCCTGCTTCTTGTTTTCTTGGTAATACTTCTTAGTAGTCATATACTAAGAATACTACATTTATCCTAAGTTGTCAAGCAATATAAGTATAAGGTCGGCGGTCTTCAGGGTTCAGCCAGGATTGTGTGTTATACCAGAACCACCTATACAGCCTTTCCATCAGGCTTATCCCCATTTAGATTCTGTAGTAACTCCAACGCACCAGACTTCTTTGCGATAGCAATTATTACATTGTTCCTTGCCTGCTCTACTTGCTGAAGTTGTGCTTGTAATTGGGTTATCTCCCCCTGTAGTTTCTCTGTCTGTTCCTTAACATTAAGTTCCATTCTTGACCTCCTTAAGTTTTTCTATTTCAGCCTTTATCTCATCTATCTCAGCAGCTAAATCCCTTACTGGTTCAGGCTCAATTACAGGTAGTGAAGCTATAAACTCATCGTATTCAGCTCGGGTAGCTTTGACAAAGTGTGGGCTTATACTAGCCTTACTTTTAGCCTCTACGCTAACTATTTTACCTTCTTTTACTTGCTTATAATAAAACATTTCTTACTCCGATATTGCCCAGTAATAATAGACTTTAGTATTTTGATTGGCGTAAGTTGTATTAGTGAGGCTAAACCCATCAGTAGCGTGTAATGAAACATCGGATGCCCTTTCAACGACCCCAGTAGGAACAATGATTATAGTCATATTCGGTATAAGAACAGTCTCTTGGTCGCCTTGATAACCTTCTGTAGATTGGATGTGGACTAAACTACATTTAAACCCTACTGCTATCTGTCTAGCGGTCTCATTACCAGTATAAGTGCCAGAAGCTATAGACTTACCGCCAGCCTCATCAGCCTCCGCAGGAACTCCTCCCACACCCTTCCATATCTTACCTGTTGTGAGTGTAGGCATTTCAGCAATAAGATGCCTTGTCCCCTTGATTAGTGGGTCTCCAGCAGCATCAGGAGCAGCCACATTGTTTATGTCATTGGAGTCCATATCAATAGCAGCACCCATAGTTACAGCACCGCCCAAAGTTGCCACACCTGAATAGTAGAACTTAAACTCCTGTGAGCCACCCATTGAGAAGTAAGGGTCAACAGCACCAGCTATACGACCTACCTCCTTAAAACCTACATTGGTCTCCCTGGCTTGGAACATTAAATAATTATCATTAGCACTTGGAGATTTTATAGCTAATGCATTGGCAAGAGCTTTAATGTGAAAACCAAACTCAAGCCGAGATAGCATTAGTCCCTTTCTATCGGTATCCGTGCTATCCTTTAGGATAAAGTAGACGCTATCAAACTCTTTGAGTAGCAGGTTGGTAGTAATTATCTTATTAGCTCCGATGGTTATATCTCCACCAGCTTGGAAGGCAGGTAGGACTAAGGCAGCACCAGTGTTGGTAACTGTGCCATCAAGAACGGGGGCGGTTATAGTTACTCCATCTAGCGTTCCTCCGTTAATGTCTATGTCAGAAGTAACTATGCCTGTATGAGTACTATATTCCCATGACCATACCGCAGTATCAACACCGCCGCTCAAGGCTAATCTTACTCTATGGGTATCCCCGCTGTCCTTTGACCTAATGAGCCAAGCTGTGCCAGCATTTGCAGCGGTTAATGTAGCATCGAAGGTGCCCGTGGCGGACTCAGTACCAAGGTCTAAATTTAAGACATTAATTAAAGCTTGAGAGTTAGCATCCATTGTGCCACCAAGAGTAAAAGCAGACAAAGTTCCAAGCCCAGTTAGATTCTTGGAA
>SDBT01003247.1_pt1 | contig 28254 bp, 2 predicted proteins | sample 2277101 | NCBI WGS metagenome assembly SDBT01 (sample SAMN10404973, study PRJNA504765) | marine sediment metagenome | isolation source: marine sediment core GS10_PC15, 103 cmbsf | place: Arctic Ocean: Southern Knipovich Ridge | collected 2010 | reverse complement strand
TGGTCGGGCTTACGGCCGTCATGTTACCCTACCTGCTCTTGATCTGTCTGACGGCCCAGATCGCTGCCACGCTGCATGCGCTGTCGCATTTCAGTATGCCGGCGCTGACGCCCGTCGTGTTGAACGTCTGCTGGCTGGTGGCCGTTTGCGTCGTGGCACCCCAGTTTACCCCCGACAAAAGGGCACAAGCGTTTGTGCTGGCCGTGGCCATTCTCATCGCCGGCGTGCTCCAGGTGGGCGTGCAGTTGCCCATGCTCTATCGCCTTGGGTTTCGATTCGATTATCACTGGAAGGCCGCGCGAGACGGCTTGATACAAATCGTTCGCACCATGGGGCCCATGATGATCGGGCTGGCCGTTACGCAAATCAATACGCTGGTGGATAGCCTGATCGCGTGGGGACTGGCCGCGCCGGTTGCGTCCGACGGGTCACGAGTTACCCAATCGGTGCCCATCGCCTGGCTGGGCGGAGCGCTCGACTATCCGTTGCAACAGGGCGCCGCCGCGGCCATCTATTACGGCGAGCGGCTCTATCACTTCCCGTTGGCCGTGCTGGGATTGGCCGTGGCAGCCGCCGTCTTCCCCCTGTTGAGCCGACATGCTGCTCGAGGCGATCATGCCAAACTGGGCGACGACCTGACACTCGGGCTTCGCCTGGTCGTCTTCCTGGGCATTCCCGCCGGCGTCGGGCTGATTCTCCTGGCCGAGCCGTTGGCCCGACTGTTGTTCGAAGGAAACGAGTTCACACGCGACGATACCTTGCGGACGGCACGCATGATCGCCTGCTATGGCACGGGCGTTTGGGCATTCTGCGCGCTGCCGGTAGTCATCCGCGGATTCTACGCGATCGGCGACGCCGCAACACCGGCCAAAACGGCCGCCTGGATGGTCGGGCTGAACTTATCGCTTAATCTCCTCTTGATCTGGACACCGCTGCAAGAAGCCGGGCTGGCCGTCGCCACATCGATCTCGGCCGGCGTCCAGGTCGTCGTGCTCCTCTTGATCTTCTCGCACCGCCGCGCCCCGATCGACTGGCCCATACTGGGGGCCACCGCCATGAGAACGCTCGCTGCCACCACCACGATGGCAGTAGTCGGATACCTCACTTTACGGAAAATTTCGGACGAGAGCGGGCTCGGCAACGAGCTTCTCCGCGTGCTCGCCCCCTTGGCTGCCAGCCTACTGAGCTATACGGCCGCTTTTTGGCTGCTGCGGGGGACCGAGCTGAAGATCCTTTTGAGCGGAAGGGCCGACGAGCCATAGAGGTTCGTAGCGGCCGCATTCATGCGGTTTTTCCCAGTATTCGGCGGAACCTCGCCAAGAAAAGAAAAACGCCGGAAGCCCTAATGACTCCCGGCGTAAGCGATGGTGAGGGGAATCGAACCCCCCAATGACCGGATCGACCGTCCGGGGACAGGCCCCGTAAACCCCGGGGAAGATGAGACTTTTCAAGAAGGGTCAGCATCTGGGGCAGCACTCGAATCAGAAGTCTGTGTGTCCGACCCCGATCTGGCGGTGATCATCGAGCGGTGGGAAGCGCTGCCCAGGGTGGTCCGAGCGGGCATCGTAGCCATGGTCAGATCGACCGGTGCGCGAGAGGATTGAGTGGCAGGAGACTCGAACGGATTCTCTCGGCGCCAGGTCCCCCTATGCATGCCGATCGCCAGCGGTGAGCGAAAATCGCTACAATGGACGATTTCTCGACGATCTCCGGGCTACCCCATGTGCGATGGCTTTTCTGAAGACCCTATCGAGATGTTGCCGCTGCCCAAGGGCTGGGGGTGAGTGGCCGGGGGGAAAGCGAACATTGGTGGCCGGTTTCAACCCGATCAATGACCGTTGCGAAGGCAGAATCGCAGGAGGGACTGTGCGACTACTCCGACGGAAATAGCCGATCAGGATTGTCGCGTGCCATCGGTTTGAGCCTCATAGTAGAACGTGAGGAAGTCCTTGCCCTCTCGGTTAGTGCCACCGGAGAGGTGCCCGAACAGTTTGTCGCCGACCAACGCGACCAAGCGACGGAATTGCTCGTCCGGAATATGATAGTGCAGGCGAATCTTCGACAGATGCCCGTTGAGGTCCCTCATCTGAAGGCCCGCCCCATAAAGATTGATATCGAAGGATCTTCGCCGGCTATTATCCTCGCGGACTTCGACATAGATAGGCGACTGACCGCCGCTGCGGCTTCCCGCCAGCGAGACGATGTCGCGGGCCACCTCATGGGGGACACTCTCGCTGTGAGCCGCATACACGCCGGACAGTCGATCCTGAATACTGTCAAGAGGGAGTCGCGGATAACACATGTATCGCGAGATTACCCTTTGCGTGTTGTCGTCGGTGTGCCACTTGAACCCTAGGTGGAGAAGAGAAGGCTTCGTGTCCTCGGGTCTATCCCGCGTATCTCTCTCGATCTTCTTCCAGAACTCCAGATACATTCGGTACACACAGCCCGCTTCTTCATTGTCCTCGAAACCTAGGAAGACAAGATTGGCCTCGGCAAGATGGGCAGCGAACGACTCCCTGTACTGCGTGGGCATGTCCAGTCGCCGGCAAACGCCGAGTATCTGTTCGCTGGTAAGATTATCCGTGTCGATTCCCAGCAGATATCGATTGGCGAGCACACGGCCGGCAAACATCTTGAACGATCGCTCGTAGCCGCACGGCACACCCATCTCTTCGATGATCCGAAACGGCAGGACCGCTTTGCGTGCCGCCATTTCCAGTGAATTGGCGCCGGCTGTGTCGAACGGATCGCTTTTCATTGATGTTGACGTTGCCTGTCGTTGACGGATTGACCGCGCACAAATCGGTGGGACCGAACAAGCGATTCCTCATCACAAGTACGTCAAGAGCACCTCGTCGACAGCATCTTCGGTCAGGCTGTCGTTGTCGGTCGATGGTCTCGCCCGGGTCGACTTGTAGAGACGGGACAACTCCTCCACCAGATCTTCCGTTATGTGGGAGGACTCCTGACGCCTCATGTCCGTCAGAACCAGGTCTACCGACAAGGGGGCCGGCGCGGAGGTAAACTTGTTGGCGTTCCAGATCATGAAGTCGCGAACGTCGGTCAGGCCGTCACTATTGAAATCGCCCTGCTCCCAGTTTGTTCCGCTGGTGAACTTATTGGCGTTCCAGATCATGAAGTCACGAACGTCCGTGTAGCCGTCGAGGTTGGCGTCGCCCGGGTGGGCGCTGACATCAATCTGGATGGCAAGGGCGTCGTCGCCCGGTGATCGACGCACGCCCGGCTGCAGCACATCGTACATCAGGCCGTCGGTGTCGTGAATATGTTCGGCGCCCAGAGCGTGGCCCATTTCGTGCATCACCGCCGTCAGCAGGTCGACTCCCTCCACCGGATCGCCGCCGGGCTCGAATTCGACGTCATCGTCGGGCGTCCGGTCGACAAACCAGTTCCGACCCGCCGCGTTCACGTCCAGCCGGATCGTGCCGGCCTCGGTAAGCCCCAGGAGCGAGCTGGGCAGGTCCGTGATCTCGTAGTGGAGGTCGGCCAACTTGCTTGCGATTCCGACGTCCCCGGTCGCTTCGACCCAGCGGGAGGCGGCCTCGGCCACAATCGGAGTCAGATCATCGTCGGTCAGCACGGGAAGCGACGTGCGATAGGGCACGAGGCCCGCTGCAAATAGACCGCTCTCAGTCGGCAGGTACGCCGGGTCGTCGGTGCTGAGGGTCACGGCGTTGAACGAGCTGGCTCCGTTGCGTGTCATCAGCCCAAAGTCGCCGTCGACCGTCACGGCGTTGAAGGCGTGGCCCAGCACAATCTGGCCGTCGAGTTGCAGGCTGACGGTGCTGCCCTTGAGCGTTGCCTTGAGCTCGTACTCCACGCCGGCCGTCACGTCGCGATTCACCGAGGCGTCGATGGCCCAGCCGCCGCGTGCGGTGTGGTGTCCGATCACCACTTCGCCCGTGTCGGCCGATAAGGCCGCGAACTTGAACTGGTCGGCGTCGTAACGATCGAAGATAATGCCGCCGAACGAGTCGGTTTGCATGACGGCCTCGACCTGGAGCAGGTAGGCCGATCCAATCTTCAGGCTGGTCGTGAGGTAGGCCAGCTCTTCGTCGTCGGCGGGCGTAGCCTCGAAGCGGGCCTTATCGCCCGAGCCGTTGATCGCCCAACTCCCGCTGGCATCGCCCGTATAAAGGTCCGCCACGCCGTCGCGGAAGTCCTCCACGTCCTCCAGCGTGATCTCCGGCGGCAGCACCTGCACCACCATGTTGTCGATGCGGGCAATCGAGTTCTTGGCGCCCAGACCTACCATGCCGGCGTTGAGCCCCCAGGAGTAGCCGTCGCCACCGATGCGGGCATCGAAGACATGCGTGAAGACGTCCCTCCCGTTGACCACGAGCGTGGCCACGGTGCCGTTCAGCGCCAGCAACAGATTGTAGTCCCTGTTGGGCTTGAGTTTGGCATTCTTCTGTCGAAGTTCGTGCCAGCCGGTGGCGTCGCGATAGCCTATCTCCATCTTGTCGTTGGAGATGTTTACGCCGGCGTACTTGAAATCGGTCGCACTCTGGTAGTCGAAGATGATGTAGGCGTTGGACTTGTAGCTCCCAATCGGCTTGCCGCCGTTGACGGTTGCGCGGACCTCGAAGTAACCCGGCAGCGAGTCTTCGATGTGGAAGACACTGGCCGCATCGCCGCCCGATGTCTGTGGGCTGACCTCGAGCCGTCCACTGCTGACGTTCCAATTCCCGCTATCGATGAAGAAGCCTTCGGAAGATCCGGTATTGAAGTTGGCCCCGCGGAGCACGTCTCGCGCGCCGCCCGGGATGTTGCCCGGCTGCGGGTCGTCCGGCGCGCCGGTCTGGTCCTGCCAGCCGTCGTCCTGCTGTTTGACGAGTCCCAACTCGCCGTCCGGCTCTCCGTTGCGAGCGACCGCATTGCCGGTGTCCGAGGCTCGGGTCGGGTCCGCGCCGTCGGAGGCGGAGAGGTCGTAGAGATAGTTCATCAGAGCGGGTTGCAGCGAGCGGCTGATGGTTCCCAGTCCGAGGGGAGCGAAGGGAACGATATAGCTGTTGAACTCACCGGCCCAGTCGATCAGCCGGTCGCCGCCCGTGTTGCCGATCATCACGTCGCGTCCGGCCCCACCGTAGACGATGTCCTCGTAGGACGCCTCGGGGCCGTCCGGGATCTCGCTGGTGTCCAAGTCGTCATCCGCGTTGGCCAGATCGTTGCCGTAGCCCCCATAGATGTGGTCTCGTCCGGTGCCACCCACCAGCCAATCGTTGCCCAGGTCGCCGAAAATGCGATCGTCGCCGTCGCTGTAGATACCGCCTGCTCCCGGTACCGGGTCGCCCTCGGAGGCGTCGAAGTTCAGCAGAAACTCCTCGCCGTCGACGGTGATCCTGGTTCGCGGGTCGTACTCGTCATAGGCGGCGAACTCCTCGGCCTTGAGTTCCTCGTAGCCGAGCACATGCAAGGGTCCTACACCGAGCTGCTGCTCGATATCCGAAAGCACCAACGGCCGATCGTAGCCGGTGACGACCATGTGCCCGTCGTCGGGTTGGCCGTCGGCCGTGTCGTTGTCGCGGAAGACCCTCACAGCGGCCAAAGACAACGACTCGGCGCCCGATATGGCGTCGTCGCCGGGGCCGCCGTGCAGAGAATCGTGGCCCAGACCGCCGAAGATTATGTCGTCGGCGTCGACGGGATTGTAGAGTGGGTCCTGCCAGCCCGTGTTCGGGTCGACGTTAAACGGCGCCAGGTTGACCATTTTCTTGAGCTGACCATCGGCATGGATGGTCGCCTGTTGAACCTTGCCCGGCGTGCTGATGATCAGGCCGGTGTCGACGGTCCCGATCCCATAGAGCGGCTCGCCGATGGTGTCGCTGTTGCGGCTGGTATAGATTCGCCCGTCGTCGCCGAGCACACCGTCGTCGCCGGTTCCGCCGGAGATCCATTCCCGGCCCCAACCGCCGACCAGATTGTCGTCCTGGCCTTCACCAAAGAGGACGTCGTCGCCGGCCTGGCCGTAAACCTCGTCGTCGCCCGACTCGCCGTGAATCTCGTCATGGGAGCCGTTGTCGGGATCGTAATCCGGGTGCGTACTGTCGAACTTGTTGGGCTCGAAGTCCGGCCCACCCTCGGTGTAATCCAGCAACTCCACGGCCCTGGGGATGATCGTGAGGCCGGCGCCGTTGTCGTCGTAGGTGTCGTAATTGAAGCTCCGGAAGCCACCGGGAGTCCCATTGATTCCTACAAGCCGCAAGATATTGGCATTGTCGCCGGCAATCACGTCGGCGTCGCGGGCGTGTCCTTGCTCGGTGAGATCGCCGTCGTTGTTGCGTAGCAGATCGGTTCCGGCTCCGCCAAAGATGAGATCAGAGCCGTCGGGCCGCAGGTCCTCCGGGCCGGAGAGGCCGTCGAACAGGTCGGAGCTGCCGCCGACAATATCGTCTTGCCCCAGATTGCCGAAGATGACGTCATCGCCGCCGCCGCCTTCGATGTAGTCGTCGCCGTCGTCGTCGGCCTCGACCGAGGCGTCAACGTGAAGGGTCCCATCGACGAGACGACTGGCGCCCACGGCGGGGTTGAGGTCGATGCTACCGTCGCCCTGGATCACATCGATGCCGAGTTGACCGAAGATGACGTCGTCGTGAGCGCCGCCTGCGATGTAGTCGTCGCCGGACGTGTTCGCCAACGGGGTATCGCTGTGGTTGAAGATGTGGATCCAGCGCGACTCGACCTGATTCGGATTGGACCGTGGAGCACCGTCGACCAACGTCTGACCGTCATCGACACCCGGCGTTATGCCGTAGATAGTCGTGCCGGTAAGCGTGCGGAAGCGTGGGCTGATCCGATCACCGCGGCGAAGGATACTGGCGTTATCGCCTACGATGACGTCGTGTTGCGATCCGCCGTCGAGGAAGTCACCCGCGTCGTGTCCGTCGGCGACATTGTGGCCACCGATCAGGTCGTCGTTGCCCGCCCCGCCATAGACCGTATCGGACCCTTGCTGCCCAAGGATGATGTCTTCACCATCTTCACCGTGGATCAGGTCATTGCCGCCGCCATGGCTCGTCTGTGTGTAAATAGCTGTGAACGTGAAGGCCGCCGGCAAGTCCGAGAGCGGCAGCTTGGTGGCATCGACATCGCCGACGAGGCTTCCGTGGTCGCCGAAGACAAGATCGTTACCGGCCCCTGCAAACACGGTGTCGCCTGCCGTGCCGCCGAGTACCAGGTCAAACCCGGCGCCGGTGGTGATGTGGTCGGCGCCGCCGTGGTTGGGATCGGTGGTTTCGATGCGGTCGATGTCCGAAGAATCGCTGTCATCGATGACGTAATCGATGAACCCATTGTCGCCGATGACGATGTTGTCGCCGTCTGAGACGCCGATGGTGTCGGCTCCGTCGCCGCCGAGCACGATATCGCGGCCGGTGCCGGCGGTGATCGTGTCGTTGCCGCCGTTGCCGGGCTGGACCGTCTCGATGCGGCCGATGGTGATCGGTTGGCCGGTCATCTGCGGCGTACCGGCTTCCGCGGCGGTGATCAGGCCACTGTCGCCAATGACCAGATTGTCGCCCATTCCGACATCGATCGAATCGCCGAAGCGTCCACCGATGACGATATCGTCGCCCGAACCAGCGGTGACGATATCCGACCCACCGTGGGCCGACGTCGATGTCGAAGCGATTCGGTCGATGTCAATGTCGTTGTTGTCGTCGACGATGTAGTTTATGTAGCCGGCGTCGCCGATCACGATATTGTTGCCCGCCGACACATTGATCGTATCGTCGCCGTTGCCGCCGAGAACCACATCGTTGCCCAGGCCGCTGGTGATTTGATCCGCCGCGCCTTCGCCCGGCGTATGGGTCGAGATCAGGTCGATGCCCGCGGCACTGCCGTCGTCGTCGTAATCGATCAGGCCGTTGTCGCCGATCACAATGTTGTCGCCGTCTGAGACCCCGACGATGTCGGCCCCGTCGCCGCCGAGCACGATATCGCGACCGGTGCCGGCGGTGATCGTGTCGTTGCCGCCGTTGTCGGGCTGGACCGTCTCGATGCGGCCGATGGTGATCGGTTGGCCGGTCATCTGCGGCGCGCCGGCTTCCGCGGCGGTGATCAGACCCTGGTCGCCAATGACCAGATTGTCGCCCATTCCGACATCGATCGAATCGCCGAGGCTTCCGCCGATGACGATATCGTCACCCGAACCGGCGGAAATGTCATCCACCCCGCCGATGTCCCAGACGGTCGACTCGATCCAATCGATGTCGGTCAGATCGCCGTCGCGGAGGTAGGTGTGTGCGTGGACCGTCGCGCCGGAGGAGAGGTTCTCTGCAACGTAGAGCGTCTCCGAAGCCACGGCCGGATCGGCGAACGCTCGTCCAAACACGATGAAGCCATGGTCGCCGATGACGATATTGTTTCCGTCGCCCGCGTCGATCGTATCGCCGCCGATGCCGCCAAGGACGATGTCGTCATCCTGATTGCCTTCGATCACGTCGGCTTGACCGGCACTGACGTTGATCGTCTCGATCCGCTCCAAGGCGGTATCCCCGGTAGTGACCAGTCGCTGAACGGCCACGGTTTGAGGAATCGTACCCAGATCGGCGAAGTCGCCCAGCGAACCGGCGCTCTGCTGGATGACGCCGTGGTCGCCGAAGATGACATCGTCCCCCGCTGAGCCGTATAGGCTGTCGATCCCCTCGGTCTCGCCCGGTACCGGCGTGCCGGTGGTGGTCACCACGGTCAGGATTTGCGAGGAAAGCGTGATGAGGGCGTCTACGTCCAGATGCGGAGTGAAGTCGGTGTTGAATCCGGAGTCGCCGTAGATGTGATCGTCACCGGCCTCACCGTAAATCGTGTCTTCGCCCGCACCGCCGGCGATATGGTCGTTGCCTTGGCTGCCGTGAATCGTATCGTCCCCGGCGCCGGCGAATATAACGATACCCGTTGGACTTGCGCTGGCATCAATGACGTCGTCACCCGGGCGGCCGAGGAAATCTCCGCCATTGGTCCACCAGGGATAGTAGACGACGTAAGCGGAGCCGGCCGGCGGTGTTTCGCTCCAAGCAGTTGCGAGCGTCAGCGATGTTCCGCCGCCGCTGACGGCCGTAATCGGTTGGCTTTCGATCATCTCACCGTTGTAGAAGATAGTGAAGGTGGCTCCGGCAGTCGGATTGGTGGCCCAGCCACCTTGGAGCGTGAGTCGACCGGCGTCGACGTCGACCTCCGTAATGCGGCGACTGCTGATGACGTTGCCGGCGCCGTCTAGGAGCCCCAGGTAGCTAGGCTTGCCAAGACCGTACAGCACTTCGGCGGCCGGGCCGAGGTCGACGGAGGTTTCCACCGTCGCGATCCACGACTCGCTGACGCGTGTGACGATCTTCTCGGTCGTCGCGTTGGTGGACAGCGTGCCGGTGACCACGCGCGGTTGGTCGACGACGGCGACGTGCGGATCGGCGCCGAGCAGGATATCGCTGAAGTCGGCCGTGGAATCGGTGAGCGAACTGCCTGCCGCCGAATCGACGACTTGCCGCACGTCGACGAAGCTGACCGTGACGTCCGCGCTGGCCAAGGTGGCCACGCCGTCGAGTACCAGGATCGACTGACCGTCGCCGGCCGTATCGATGCGTTTGATGCTGAAGTCCTCAAAATCGGTCTCCGAGCTATCCAACCGGACGATCTGCCCCGTGCGGAAGTCCTCCCTGCTCCAGTCAAACAGGGTGTCATGGGGAACGACGACCAGTGTCTCGGAGGCGTCAATAGTGAAAGACGCCGACACGGCCTCGGACGGTGTATTCTCACCACGGTACGCGATATATCGACCCAGATCGGCCGACGTGTCGCCGTAGATCACCAGGGGCGAGTCGACTCCGCCTCCACCATGGACGGTAATGGTGTCGCCGCCGACGCCGCCGTCGGACCCTCCGTCTGCCGTGTTGCCACCGCCATGAATGACCGTGCTGGTGACCGTGCCGTCATCGATGGTGCTATCGGACGGCAGTGCGGTGCTCTCGACCGTGAACGTGTCGTCACCCCTTCCCAGGAAGATTTCGAGGACTTCAAAGTCTGCATACGTGATTCCTCCATCGAAGGTGCCAGAGCCGATATCAACGGACGGTCGCATTCCCAGGCCGGTAATTCTGTGGTAGTCAAGGGTTCCCACGTCGTTCGACGGGCTTAGCGAGTTGAACACGTTCAGCGTGTCGATCTGGTCGGCTTCGATCGCATCGAACGTGCGGCTACGGAAGATGATTACGTAGTCGTCGGTGGCCGTGGGAGTCGCCGTCCAGGGCTCGTCGATCGTCAGAGTGCTGGTGCCCAGATTGACGTCGGTAATCAGATGCTGCTCGACGACCGTGCCGCCGTCAAGGATTCCGACAAACGTAATGCCCTCATACTCGGCAACATCGGCTGCGATCTCGGCCAAGGTCGGCCCATACGTGCTGGGAGTGATGACGAGGGTTGTGGCGGTGGCCGAGACGACGTCGCCGTCGGGGTTGTAGTCGTTGTTCTCGGCAGGCAGGGTAACCGGCGCCACAAGGGATCGAATCGTCCCCGGTCGACTGCCGCCCCAGACCGTCAGCGGCCCCTGGATGACGTTGGCCCGTTGATCCGCCGGCGCGAAGCTGAGTTCACTCCTCGGTGTGTCCGGGTTGTCGACCGCCGTGACGGTAACCTCCTGCGAAATGAACCAGTTGGCCGGCGTGAACACCAGCGAGGTTGGATCGACGTCCGTCAGCCCGTCCGACCTCACGGTGATCGTGACCGAGGTGCCGAAGGCCGGCTCGCTGGTCAGCACGACGTCGTACTCATCCTCCTCGGTCCCGTCCGATGCGCCCGAGACCACGAAAGTCGATGCATCGCTCTCGATGATCAAGACGCCGGCTTCGTCCCTGAGGTCAACGTCCAACTCAAACACCAGCGGAACCGGCGTTGTATCGTTCTCCAGACGCCGATTGAAGTCGATATCGCCGCTGGTGAGGGTGTGAATGATTCGCGCCGAGTGCTTCGCTTCGGCCAGTCCATCCGATACGGCCGTAATCTTGACCGTCTGGGGCTGATCCCAATCGCCGGCGGTAAAGGTCAGGTACGGGTTGCCGCCATCGAGGGGCAACGGATCGCCGTTACCATAGGTCAGCTCGAGTTGGCCGTCGTCGCCCAGATCGGGCGTCAAGGTCACCCGGACATCGTGGGTTGGCTCATGCGTGAGCCGGACGTCGTACGTGTCCGTGGCGCCGTCTTCGACGGCTTCCGTGTTGGCGTCGGTCTCATCAATGAAGAGCCCGCCTGCGTCGTCATCGCGCACCGTCAATCGCAAGTTGGGAATGGGGATCTCGTTATAGTCCGCGTCGGCGCTGATCACGCTATGGGTGATCTCGATCTCGCCGTGTTCCTCGGCCACGTTATCATCGATCGCTTCGATCGTGATTGTCTGCTCAGTGTCCCAATTGCCGGGGGTAAAGGTAAGCACCTTTGCGCGTTGCTTTGAAAGTGAAAGGGCGGTGGAAAGTGCTACACCTTGTCCGGTCTCTTGTTTGGTTATACCGAGCAGCGGCAGCGGGGCCGAGACGGTCAGATAGACGTTCGCCGTCGGCTGCTTGGCCAGCTTGATGGTGTAGGTGTCCTGGGTGCCGCCTTCCTCGACCTGGGTGAAGCCGTCGGAACTCGGCTGCACGATCACCTGCGCCTCGGTGCTCACGGCCGCCCGCACCACGATGTCGTCGACCGGGATTCCGTGGTATGGCGAGAAGGGATCGGTGCTGGTGGCCGTGTGGGTGATCACCCCGCTGAGGCCCAGCAGGTCGTCGCTGACGATTCGGCCGGTCACGTCGCCCGAGATATCGATGGTGTCGCTACCCAGGTTGCCGATCAACTCGGTGAGCATCTCTTCGCTGGTGCCGAGTACGAAGAAATGGTCGTCGCCTTCCATGCCGTCGACTTCCAGCGACTCGATGTTTGCGAAATTAACGTTCAGGCCGGCCCCGAACACGCCCTCGGGCGTGATCACGAAGTTATCCGCGAATTCCGTGCCGATCACCGTCACCGAATCGAATCCGTCGCCGCCGTCGATGTTGACCGGAGCGTTGATGGCGTACTGGATACTGTCGGCACCCTCGCCGCTGTTGATCTGCGTCATGGCCTGCTTGGAATTCTCGTCCAGCACGACGAACGCGCGAACGACGAAGCTGTCGTTGTGGTTGCCGCCTTCCAGACGAAGTACGGCCGTGTTGTGGTAGACGTGGAAGACATCGGCGCCGTCACCGCCGTAGATGGTAAGAGGCAGGGTAATGCCGTTGCTGACGAAGCCCTGCGTGGTCTCCAGCGTCTGGAATTCGTCGCCCGGCGCGACACCGGCATCGGCGTCTCGTCGGGAATGGAACACCTGCCCGATCTGGAAGTGGTCGTCGCCGATGCCGCCGTCGATGGTCATCAGCGCCGCGTTGTCGTCGACGAAGAAGGCGTCGTCGCCCTGGAGTGCATTGATCCGCACGCGGGCATTGATCGACTCATCGTAGTTGACTCGTTCCACGGCGTCGGAGCCCTTGCTGTAGCCGACTCCCGGCGTATAGATTCCGTCGAGTTTGGTGACGAATCCGATTCCCGCGAGGGTCTTTCGCAGCAGGAAGACGTCATCGGCGCCGGTTGCGTTGATGGTCAACTCATCGATGCCGTCGGTCTCGGCGCCGGTGTCGGCGACGTTGATCACGTAGTCGTTATTGCCGGCGTTGTTGATGATGTAGAAATCGGTGCCGCCGCCGCCGTCGAGATCGACCGGCTCGGCGGTGGTCGGTAGCTGATCAACGATTATCGTGTCGGTGACGCCCACATCCGGGCCAATGCCGCCGAGGACTCTGGTATGGCCGGCCAGCGTTTGGGGGCTGATGTAGATGATGTCGCTTTCGTCGTGGCCTGTGATCCAGGCGTCGGTCGATGCGAGGTTGCCGAGGATGTTGATGTGAGTGCCGCCCGCATCGGCGTTCTGGTGGTCGCCGCGGATGACCAGATCCGTGCCGGCGATGACCGACGTACCCGCCTCGACGAGCAGATCGTCGCCGGCCAGCAGGGTCACGGTTGTGTCGCCCTGCACCGTGGCGCCGTCGCTTAGCACGAAGTCTTCGTCGACATCGGTGCCATCGGTGGTCACGCTAAACTGATTGCCCGCGCCGTTGGGGAACTCCTCGCCGGTGGGCGTCATATTCGGAGCCGCGGTAATGACGGACGTTTCGATCGCATGCAACTCGACACTGCTGCTGTCGGACTTAACGGTTTCACGCACGGTCATGAATCCGGTGGTCGTGACGCGGATCGCCCCGGCGGCCCTGATGCCGACCGTCGACGCCGCCGCCAGCCTGCTGAGGCCGTCAAGCGTCGTATCGATCCAACCGATCACCAGACCACCCTGGTCGTAACCGGCCTGGTCCTTGTCGTCGATGTAGACTCCACCGCCGATAGCCGCCAAGGCGGAGGCCACAACGTGGCTGGCCTCGAGTTTCTCCAAAGCCACCTCCAACGGGTTGCCGTCTGTGCCGATACCGGTCGCGGCGTGCAATAACGCCTGGGTCGCGATGATATCCTGACCGACATCCGAGTCGTTGTCACGAATGTAGCCGGCACGCGTGTCGATCGCCACATCGGCCGTTGTCCGCAGCAGGCTCAGCCAGATGTTGCCGTAGGCGTCCAGGTCGATCAGCCCGCCGGTGGCCTCGACCAACGAGCCGTCGGCCATCGCAATGGCGCCGCTGTTGTCGTTGTTCGCATCGGCGGTGAGCGTTACGGTCGCAGCGCCGGACTCGGTGTCGATCGAACCGGCCGCGGTAAACGAGATGTCGTTGTCGGCCAGCAGCGAAACCACGCCGCCACCGCTGAGAATCGCCGCGTTGATAACGATATCGACGCCCGCATCGAGCAGAATATCGACGGCGTCGGGGTTGTTCTCCGCGTCGATGGTGACGATCGCGTTGACGACGATGTCCTCGGTGGCGTCGAGGTGAATCGGGCCACCGGTGCTGGAGAGGGGCGCGTTGATCGTGAGGTCGCTAAACGCGGAGATATTGACAGTGTCCAACGCCGTGATGCCATCGACGTTCCTACTGACGCCGCCGATCATAACGGGCCCTAAGTTGGCGACGATCAGGTCCCCCGTATTGTCGAGCCAGATCGCTCCGCCCGTTTCGGCTGCCAAGTTTTGCAGTATGGTCTCCAGCGGGTTGGTTGAAGTGCCGATCCCCGTGGGCGACACCAGAACGGCATTGACGGCGTCAATGTTACTTGAAGAATCCGATCGACGATCCGTGATCGCAAGCAGGGCATCGATCGTGACCGTTCCGCTTAGAGCGATGATGCGATCCAGCAAGGCCTCGCCGTCGACATCCAGCGTGATATTGCCAGTGGCTGAGGCGACGGTTCCGGTGGTCAGCGGCCCGACGCTGTGCAGGAACATGTTCCGCTGGGCGGCGGCGATCAGCAGGCCGTTGGTTATCTGAAGGTCCAGGAAATTGCTCGCCTCGCCGATGTCTTGGCCGAGAGCATTGAGTGTTACATTGCCCGAGTTGGCGATATTCACCACGGGCGCGGCCGTATCGGCGTAACTATCGAGAATGGAATCCGCGGCCTCCAGATAGACCGTAGTGCCGGCAGTCACTTGACCGACGTACATATCGCCGTCGAGGACTCGGATGTCCACGAATCCGGTGCTCGCCTCGACCCGTGAAACGATCAGATCGGTACTCACCTGTTCCAAGTAGACGTCGCCGCTGGCGATGGCTATTAGTTGGCTGCTGGGTGACAGGTCGACGCGTAACGGGCTGTTGCCGTCGGCCCCGGCGACAGAGCCGGATTGCGAGACCAGCGTCAGATCCCCCGTGGCGGTGATGACCGCGGTCGTGTCCGGTTCGGCCGCCGAGTCATCGTCCACATCTTCGATGGTTCCACCGGCGAACAGACGCACGTCGCCGCCGGAGATAATCGACTCGATCCGCATCAAGCCGGGCGTCGATATCGACACGTCGCCGTCGGAATTCACGTTCACCGGCACCACGCTCCCTGTCGAGTCTTGAATGTCAACATCCGCGAACAACTGCAACGTAACGTCGATGGCCTCGAACCTGTTCAATACCAGATCGTACCGATTGATGGTCTTGCCCTGGTAGGAACTGCGGTACCGGTCCTGGGCGGGATCCGGCACAAAGATGTCGACACCGGTGGCGACCTCGACCCAATCGTCCGAGCCCGCGTAGTTGATGCCGGTCAGATCCACACCAGCGGTCGTGTTGCCGCGGTAGCTGTAGATGGTGGTTCCGTGGGCCACTAAGGTCGCGTCCTCGACGATCTCGACCAGTTCGCCAAACGTGCTGAGGTACTTATTCTCGGCGGGATCTTGCAGGAAGATGTCCGTCAGTTTGGCCTCCCAGTCCGCATCGGAGGGATAGTTGATGTTGCCCAGCGCCAGGGCCATCGTGTCCCCGATGTATTCGTAGACCACGTTGCCGTACTCGACACGCGTCAGATTCTTCGTCGCGGTGACCGGAGTATCGTCGTCCGTGGCATGCACGGCCTGACCCGCGTCCGTCGTGACGCCCAGACGGATCGGTTCCCAGCGGCTGGTGTTGTTATAGTCCTGGTCGGACAGGTCGATCGACGACAAAGCGAGTTTGAATCGATAGAGCCCGTAGCGCGCCTGGTCGTACTGTACCAGCACGTATTTGTCCAGCGGGCTATTCAGTGTTGCAGACACTTCATCGTCCACGCCGGTTGCGGTGGCGGTGATCTCGGTCCATCGTGTCGCGTTGGAATAGTCCTCGAGCTTCAGGTCGACGCCGGTTTCATTGCTTCCCTCGTACTTGTAGAGCTGATAGGTGACGCCGATCACATCACTGGGCGCGGCGATCGACAGCGTCTGCTTCTCCGTCGGGCTGAGGTCCTTGAATAGTCCGCTAAGATCGATGGACAGCTTATCCGATAGTTGACCGATTTGGCCGCCGATCGCGTCAAGCTGCACATCGACACCGATGATGTTTGGTATTTCCGCCGAGGACGTGCTGGGCGACGAGCCCAGGAATCCCGCGTGGGGGAACAATACCGACGTCAACCCGGGCGACAGCGGATACTGGAACGCATCCAGGGTGACGATTTCGTCGTCGATCAGTTGCTGCTGAGCGGGGGACAGGTCGTTTTCGTCGAAGGCCTCGCTGGGATTGAACAGCTCCAACGTGCCGTCGAGGACGGACCCGGCAGCCGTCCTCAGCACGACGTTCCCGTTGGCCGTCGCGACCGAGCCGTTGAACGTGAGCTGCGAGAACATCTCAATCGCGGGCAACGAAACGGGAATCACCAGGACCATATCGCGGTCGATCTCATCGATGTGGATGGCTTCGGCCAGCGCGATGGACGGAGTCTGGGGATTGGCCGGCAGCGAGTTGACCGTGGCCGTGAGGCCGCCGATACCCAATTCCTGGCGTTGCGTGGCAGTGAGACCGCTGAGCAAGGCAGGATCGATGTAGCTGCTGTCGACGCGTAGCGGGAGGGCGACGGTACCGATGCCGGAGCGTTTGGTGAACAGCTCGACCCGATTGCCCTTGATAATCGAGTTCGCGTCCTCGGCGAAAATACCATCGGCCGCCGCCAGGATGACGTTACCGGCGTGGGCGATGGCCCTCACCACTCCAATGCTGCTTTCCTGGGTAGCGGACACCACGTTGACGATAATGTCGCCGACCCCCAGGACCTCCGTATCGACTACCGTGGGGCTGGCCGTGCCGATGCCACCCTGAACCTGCACGCTCTGCGTGCCAAAGGACGAGATGGACGTTTCCACGGCCGAGATGAAGGCGGTGTTCGATTGGGTGATCGATCCGGCCGTGGACCTGATGTTGACGATGCCGTTGGCAACGACATGGTTGTCGCCGTCGGTCGCTGCGTTCACATTGCCGTTGAGAACGATGTCGCCGACCGAGGTGATATCGATCCGCGGCACGGAAGGTCCCTGGATGAAGTCGATGTCGATATCGTAATCGGCCTTCAGTGTGTGCGTATAGAAGTCCTTTTCACCCGTGGTCGTGGTGATCTCGGTCGTGACGGTCTTCTTTCGCAGCCAACCACCGCCGCTGGTGGTCGTGTTATGCGAGAGGTCGAAATTCTTGAAGTCACTGTCGTACTTGTCGGCAGTGAAGTCGGGCTCGAAGGACGGATTCGTGACGCCCGTCGACCATAGCGGGTCATCTATGTAGCTGATCGTGTCCAACACGGCCTGAGTATCCGCGGGACTGTCGCCCAAATACGTGTAGACCTTGCCGTCGTGGCCGGTACCTGACATCCACCGGACTTTCGTTGTTCCCGGATTCAGGTCCACGCTCAGATCGCGGTGAAGCTCGTAGGAAATGCTATACGCCTTGCCGTCGCCGTGGCTTGGGGTCGTGGCGGCCGATTCCAGATCGACAAATTCCGATTCAAGCAGCGGCGCCTGATTCCGATACGTGGTAACCTGCGATTTCCAACTGTGGTCCTTCACCAGCGCATCGGCGATCTCGTTGTCACCGACCAGGTTGAAGCTCTTCTTCTGGTAGACCGTAACCACGACGGTCGTCTTCTCCTGACCTTCGGTCCAGACGTAGAGTTGATCTTGCGTGGGCTGATACTTGATCGTGTCGACAAATTCGTGTGGATCTGGCACCGGTTGATTCGCCAGCGCCGTGTAAACGATTGTACTCGGGTCTTCTCCGGAGCCAGGAACCAGGACACCCTGGGAGTGGATTTCGTCGATCTTGCCGTCGCTGACCTTGTACTCGACCATCTTGAGCGTGCTGGAATCGATGATGGTGATTTCGCCCACGCGGTCCGTGGTGACGTCGATACGGTCCAGCATCAAAGTATACGGGCTGTCGTTGTCGATATCGACCGCCGTGAATCCATTGGCCACCTTGAGCTGCCCGTTGCCGGTGCTGAGAATCCGACCGGCCAGCGTGATCGACCCACCCTGAGGTACGATCTCCTCGACTACGATCGCCTGCTCGTTTGGATCCCAGTAGCCGTCCACCTCGAACTGTGGATCGGGCGACGGACCGAAGCTAATGCCGGCCAGCGGGTTTCCATCGCCGTCGCTGAGACTCGCGATCGTGCTCGGCGGAACGAAGCCGGCGTCGATGATCAGCTTGACCGTGTCGGTGCCGCTCTGGATCAACCCGTTGATGTTCAGGTATCGGGCCGTGACGTTGATTCTTCCCAAAGCGAGAATCGACGACTCTTCTTCGATGATCGAGTTCCAGAGTCCTGGCACCTCACTTGCATTGGTGTAAGCTCGGGGCGAACTACTTATCGCGAGCGATCGGTAAGTGTCATAGTTGATGAGCTGACGCGGATCCTTGTTGGTGTGGAACCAGTCGTCGGTGTTGAGATTGAAGTCGCCCTGAGCCCTAATCGTTACGGTCCCCGCCCGAATCTGCCCCAGCACATTGACGCTACCCTCCTTATTGTTGATCGTCAGCGCCCCGTTTTCATTGACGACGTCACCGTCGATGTAGATGTCCTGCGGAATGCTCGGCAGAGTGAGGCTCAAGTTGTATTGGATCTCGGTGTACGCGTCCTGCAAGATATCAATGTCCGAATTGGCTTCGTCCGAGTTTGTGTCTATCATGAAGTTATTCAGATAAACGTGACCCGGCTCGAGGATGACCAGTTCATCACCGGCCACGGCGACGGTTCGGTTCTCATTGATGATGGCGTCGTTGACCGTCATCGCAAACGGCGTTTGGTTGAGTATGTCGATCATCGCCCCCGGCCTGGAGATGATCCGATCGGCGTCGACGTGCGGTATGTAGGCAGTGTCCGGCGAATCAGACTCGATGAATACCGAGCCGGGAGAAGCGACGATATCCGGGATGTTCAGGAACAATGCATCCAGTTCCGCATTGACCAGGTCGTTTTCGTCGACCAACCCCAGATCGTCGAGGGTCTGGTCGATGGCGGCCAACTGGACGGCGTAGCGAGCGATGGCTTCGGCATCTCCGGAGTGGCTAGCCATCCAGCCGACGACGGTTTCCCGTTGCTCGATCAGCAGGTTACCCACGTTGGCGTACGTAAACGTGGGCACGTCGATCTTGACCGGCTTGATAACGTAGAACTTATCGGTAAGTCCCGCTTTGAACTGGTCGGTGGCGTCACTGCGATAGACGGTCGAAGCGAGCTCGGCCCACCTGGCCGTGTCGGTGAAAACCTCGCTGTCGAAGATCGGAATCGTTCCGGGCGAGGCGCCAACGTACCGATACAGTTCGTTGGTCGCGGTCCGAACGACCTGATTTGTAGTGATGGCAACGTTGTCAGCGACGGATCCCGCGGATCTGTCATGAGTGACCGTCAGCGCGACCCACTTGGACGTGGTATAGTCCTCATTCTCCAGAACGAGTTTGTCGCTGCCGGCGAGCGTGTCTACGTCATAGGCATACAGAGTGCCGGGGCTGCCGCCGTTGTGGTAGCTGGCGATAACCTCCACGACGGTGCCCTTGGAGACGTTAAGGCTGATCTCTTCCGGATTAAACAGCGCAACCTCGTAGTCGAGGTCCAGGGAAAGGTGCAGATTTCCCTTCTCGGTATTGGACAACGCGACCGGGCCCGATTGCAGTTGGCCCAGCGTAATGCCGTCCGGCGTATTCAGGTTGGCGCTCAGGTAAATCGGCTTCACGTGGAACAGCGCCTTGTTGTTCAGCCCGGCCTCGATGTTGAACGCCGTGCCTAGCAGATCGACGGCGTTGGTGACGTTGATGCTGACGCCGTCGGGCACTTCCATGCCGTAAGGCACCAGCGAGATCGACAGCGCCAGCCCGTCGGTAATGCCGTAGATGATCCCTCGCTCGGTTTCCAGGTTGACGTCTTCCAGCGCTTCCAAGGTGGTGGTTCCGGATACGGTCACCGTGTTGTCGAGATCGATCTCGGCCGTCACGACCGGTACGACAATGCTGGGCACGAGCGAGTAGGTGACGATTTCCGAGTTGGTGATCGTGTCCAATAGGTTGATGTTTCCGCCCCGATCGCGGCCCGCCAGGGCGAAGATATCGCTACCCCGGACCGTCGCGTTGTTCAGGACGATGTCGTTGGCGACATTCACGTCGCTACCGACGTTCGCGATGCCGGCGCCGGTGATTCCGCTGGCCACCATCAGATTGGCCGCGCCTCGCATGTTCGTATCGCTTCGGGTGCTGAAGTAGACGTCGCCGGACGTGTTCTCGATGGTCGCCCCGTCGATGTTGACCTGGGCCACCATATCCGCATCCAGTCTGGATTTCCCGGACGACGCCCCGACCAGGATGGAAACGCTCTCGATTTCAACGCTGTCCACGGCATGGGCGCGGTTGAAGGCGCTAATCTCCAGCAGACCTCCGTCGGCGATCAGACTGGTTCCCGAGCCAATGTTGACGATGGCCTCGAACGGATTCGCGTTCGTGCCGAAATCGGTACCACTCTCCAGAACCGAGATGGCAATCCCGCCGAAGGTGCCGGAGCTGAGGTTGTCCACTCCGAGGGCGAATTGATTCTTCGTTGCCAGATTACGAGCGTCGATGTCGATACTGATCGCCGTGACCCTGTTGTTGGTGCCGATGTCGATGTTGGCTCGGCTAAGCACGGTGGTGGTCGCCGCGGCGCCGGTCCCTGCTCCCAGGCCGAATGCCAGGGCGTCGGACTTGGTGTCCACGTCCTGGTCGTGCTTCGACCCAACCGTCAGCGTTCCGACGTCAATCGTCGTGTTGTTGCCGATCTTGGCCAACGTCGAAACCCGGTTGGTCAGCGTGGACTTCGCCCCGGCGATTCCGATAGCGCCGCCGGAGAGGCCCTCGGACTGAGCGATTAGATCGTCGTAACCCTCGGCCAGAATCGTCAATGAGTTGGCGTTTACAGTCGAACTGTCGCCCAGCCGCGCCTCCACCTCATACTTACTCAGGTTCGTGCTACCGAGCGTCGTGGAGATATCCATCGAGCCGACGGCCACGGCGCCGAATGTGCCGCCGAACCCTGTCGCGCGCGCCCGGTTGGCGGCGTCGGCAAGGATGCTGACATCCCCGGAAGAGTTCAGAGTCGCACCGTCCGCATAGGCCTGGACCGTCGTGTTGATCCTCGCATCCGCTACGCCGATACCGGTGGCGAAGAGCGACGCGGCGATTCCCAGGGTATCCGTTTCGTCGATGTCGGCGTTGGAGATCGCATGGATCGTCGTGTCGGTGGACGCCACCGTGGAATGGACGACCTTGGCCACAATCGTACTAGTGATATCATTATGGATGACCGAAATGCCCAGTGCCGCGCCCAGACCGATGGCGAGAGTGACCTGTTTTGCTTCGGCTTCGGCGTAGGCGGTTTCCTCTGCCTTGATTTCGACATCGCCGAGCGCCGTTACGGTCAGCGACCCGGTGCTCTGTGCCAGGACGTTGTTGTTGATCGTATTGTTGAGGCTGATCCCGCCACCGCTGGCCGTGATCCAACCGGCGGAGACCGCTGCCGTCACGGCGGTAACATCCTCGAGCCGGCCGCCTGCCTCGGCCCAGACGTCGATGTCGCCACCCGCCGTGACCGGATCGGCGCCGGTGCCTCTTAGGTACGCCTGGACATCGTTGGCGATCAAGTTGTTGGCCGAGGATATGCCGACGGCGATTGCCACCAAACTACTGGAAATAGACACGCCGACAGCGCTGGCGAAATCGACCTTGCTATCGGAATCCGCCTTGACTTCAATGTCGTCGGCGGCCGTAACAGCGCTGTCCTCGATGGTGGCGTAGGTATCGGTATTGAAGGTGTTGCTGACGTCGGCACCGGCGATCGCGACCGCCACACCGATGCCAACGGCGATGGCAACCGAGCCGGCAAACACGGTGGCCCCGATGACGTCGGTCGAGTCGGCGTGGACGATAACGTCGCCGGCGGAGGTGAGCGTTGAGTCAAGGGCGTAAGCGAGCACTTCGCTATCGTAGTCATTGGAGTTGATCGTGGTCGGACCGATCAGGTTGGTGCCAAAGGCGGCCCCGACCGACCCGGCGACCGCCACCAGGCCACCGGAGACGGCGCCCGCCACTGCGCCGACGGTCGCCGTGATCGTCGACGCGCTATCGGCCGTGATGGAGATGTCCGCACCGGCTTGGGTGGTTGTAACGATGCTGTTGTCGGTGAACGCCTTCACGCTGTTTGCAATCGTGTTGGTCGCGTCGCTGCCGGCGCCGCTTAGCGCCACTCCGACGGTTCCGATTGCAAGCGACAGCGAGGCCGCGATCGCGTTCGCGTCGATCGTTGCGGTCTCGCTGGCGTTGAGGGACACGCCTCCGGCGCCGATGGCGGTCACGCCGGTGTCGGCGTCGTGGATGTACGCGCAGACTTCGTTCGTGATGGTGTTTTCGGCCAGGGCTACGCCGATCGAAATCGAGACGCTGACCACGCCGGAGAATGCTGCCGCCAGCGAGACCGACGCGGCCGTGGCCGTAATGGACGAGGTGTCCTGTGCATCGAGCGTGATGCTGTCGGCCGTGATGCCGCCGGTTCCATCGCCGTCGATGAAGGCCTTCACCCGGGTCGAGATCATGTTAGCGGTCTCGACCCCCGAGCCGCTAAGGCCGACCCCCGCCACGCCGCCGCCGGCGATGGCGGCCGAGGCGGCCAGCACGAAGGCGTCGATTTTCGCGTCCGCCAAAGCGTGCTGCGTCAGATCGCCGCTGGCCATGATGCTGGAGTCTTTGACGTAGGCCTGAACCTCGGCCGGAACACGATTTCCGTCCAGGTCCCAACCGATCTGGTTATGGGCAATCGACACGCCGATCGAGGCCCCCACGCCCGCGACTCCACCGACGCCGATAGCCACCGACGCCGCCGCGACACCGGCGATAATCGTGGATTGGTTGTTCGCGTCAAGATCCACATTGACCGCGGCGTCCATGTCAGTATTCTGAATGTAAGAATTGGTCTTAGTGAGAATGACGTTATTGGCCACGGCGCCGGCGCCACTGATGGCCACGCCGGCGACTCCGCCGAACGACGCCGCGATCGAGGCCGCCGCCACGCGAGCAGTGATCGTGCCGTCGGCCAGTTCCCAGAACGAAGTGTCTTCAAGATTCTCCGTCGACAGATCCCGGGAGTTCGGGTTCGTCACTACCTGCCACCACGCATCGCCCGCGAAGTCCACACCACTGAGATTGAGATCTGTAAGCGTTTCCGCATCGTCCCCGGCGTCGGTGCCGACGTATCGATAGACGGTACTGTTGCGCTGAACCGTATCACCTTCATAGACATCCTGATCGTTGGTTGAGTCACCAGTCTTCGAGACGTAATCGGGCGTGAAACCTCGGTAGCGATAGATTCGACCTTCCTGTCCGCCGTCGGTATGATTGGAGAGAACCTCTACCAGATCGCCTTCAGTAAGGGCTTGCTGTCCCGCGCTGGTATCGAGGCCGGCGGTCACCGAGACCGGCAGCGCCCGGGCGTCGAGTTCAACGTCGCCGGTGGCCGTCAGGCTGTAGACGTCCTTGATATAGGCCTCGACTTCGTTGCTGACCTCATTGAATCCAATAGCGATGCCGATCGAAGCGGCCACGCCGGCCACGCCGCCGGCCGATCCGGCAATGGAGACAGCCACGGCGTCGGCCGTTATCGACGCCGCGTCGTGGGCCATGAGTTTCACGTCGGTGGCGGAGATCGTGTTGGTCGTATCACCGTCGATCATCGCCGTGACGAAAGTGCGGACACGATTCTCGGTGCCTACTCCGGCGCCGCTCAAGGCGATACCGGCCACGCCGCCACCGCCGATGGCCACCGATCCGGCGAACGTCAGCGCGTCGATCGTCTCACTGCCGATGGCGTCCAGGGTGATATCGCCGGCCAGGGCCGTAACGTCCGAGTCGAGGATATAGGCCTGGACCTCTGAGGCATCCGCCACGTCGGACGGCAGAACCAGCTTCCATAGTTCGGTATCGCCAAAGTCCAACACGTTGGTGCCGACGAACACCCAGTAGTCGGAATCGGTGTAATCTTCGCCGGCCGACAAGGTGCCGCTTCCCGACGCGTGTATGAATCGATAGATCCCGCCAGCGCCCTTGGCGATACCGCCGCTGTAGTCGTCGGGGACATTGACCAGGGTACCAACTCCAGTCGTATCGCTGTAGGTCAACGTCTGGCCGAAATCGGCCGGGGTCTTGTCGTATCGGGTGACGGTCGCGCCGCGATATTCATAGACCTCGTCGTTTCGCGCCCCACCGAGAACCTTTACTCGGTCGTCCGTGGTTAGAGTCTTCAGCGCGTCGTCTGTGTTCAGCGAGGCACTTGTTGTGGTGGGATCCCAACCGATAAAGTTGCGTGCCAGCGAGACACCCACCGACGCACCGACACCGGCCGTCCCGCCGAGACCGACCGCGGCGCTGGCGGAGGCGACGATGGCACGGATGGCCGACGTGCTCGTGGCGTCGAGGTCCACGTCGGCGGCGCTGACCACGGTACTCTGGTCGATGAAGGCATTGGTTTTGGTGAGGATGATGTTCCGCGCCACCGCACCGGCGCCGCTGACGGCGATGCCGGCCGTCCCGCCACCGCCCAGCGCGACGGAAACCGCGGCAGACAGCGAGTTGATGTCGGCACTCTCGGTAGCGCTTAGGACGATATCGCCGACGGTCGTGACGATGCTGTCGGTGTTGTTGATCGAGGCCTCGACCTCGTTGCTGATGTGGTTCTCGGCGAGAGTGATACCGACGGATAACGCCACCGCGCCGGAGCCGGCGAAGGCGGCCGCGATGGAGGCCGCCGCGGCATTGGCCGTAATGGCCGACGAGTCCGCGGCGCCCAGGCTGATACTGGCGGCGGAGATGGCGGGCACCCACGGGCTGGTGGTGTAGTCCTGCCCGGACAGGTTCAGCGTAGTTCCGTCGGTTCCATCGTACATGTAGACGGTACCCGGCGTGCCGCCTCCTCCGTAGCCGCCGGCCACCAGGACAAGGTCACCGTCGTTGAGGAGGGTTGAGCCATCGGCGGTACCGTAATCTTCGGTCACGTCGCCGTCGATGAAGGCCTTCACATCGGTGGCGATCTTGTTCTGCGTCGAGATGCCGGCGCCGCTGAGGCCGACACCGGTGGTGCCACCCACTCCAATCGCGGCCGAACCGGCCAGCGACATGGCGTCGATCTTCCCGTCGGCGGTTGCGTCGAGCGTCAGATCGCCGCCGATGGTGATCGAGGAGTCGGTCACGTATGCTCGCACCTGCGAAAGGGCGCCGTCGCTGTCTTCGTTGTTGCCGTCGCCGTCCCATCCAATGAGATTGGTGACGACGGAGAAGCCGATCGACGCCCCCACGCCGGTTGTTCCGCCGGCGCCGATGGCCACCGATACCGCGCCGACGATCGCCGTGATGGTGGCCTCGTTCTCTGCATGGAGAGCGACATCCGCGGCGTCGATCACGTTGCTGCCGTCGATGGTGGCGTTGGTCCTGGTGAGGATCTTGTTGGTGGAGATGGCTCCGCCGCCGCTCAGCGCCAGACCGGTGGTGCCGCCGAAGGCCGCTGCGATCGAAGCCGCCGCCGCACGCGTGCTGATCGTACCGTCGGCAAGCTCCCACAGCTTGGTGTCGCTGTAGTCTTGTTGACCCAGGTCTCTCGTGTCTGGAGTGATCGACGTCCAGTGGGTCGACGGATAAGTCTCGCCGCCGAGATAGATCTCTTCGTCGTCTCCCGAATATCGATAGATGTCGCCGTTGAGCAGCTCGACCGTGTTGCCTTGGTGCAGCAAGACCGCATCTTCTTCTTCCTCGGTGTTGGATGTACCGTCGTTTCCGTCGCCGTCGAAATCGGAACCGTCGGCCAGCGAGTAGTCGGCGACGAAACCACGGTACTTGTAGATGCGTCCGCCCTGACCGCCGTGGGTGTAGATCTGGGTCAGTTCGACCGTGTCGCCCGCCGTCAGAGCCTGAGAGCCTGATGTGGTAGTGTAGTCTGGCGTGTCGACCGCTCCCGGCGCCACGCTGGCGTCGATCACGATGTCGCCGGCGGAGGTAACGTCACTGGCGTCCTTGATGAAGGCTTCAACGTTGCTGTCGACTTCGTTAAACGCCAGGGACAGTCCGATGGAAAGCGCTCCGGCGGTGCTACCGGCAAGCGAGGCCCCGACGCTGGCCGCGAGGGCATCGGCCGTGATGACGGAAACGTCCTGAGCCCGAAGGGAGATCACCCCCGTGTTGGTCTCGATGCCCACGGGGCCACCCGCGGGACCGTCGCCGGTGATGCTGGCCTGGACCGAGGAGCCGATCTTGTTCTCGGTGTAGACTCCCGCACCGCTCAGCCCGCCGGCGCTGTTGGCCGAAACGCCGACGGCCGCGGAGATGGCCTGCACCTCGGCGGTGATCCGGGCCGTCGAATAGGCCGAAAGATCGATGGCGCCGTCGGCCAGAACATCGGAATCCTCGAAGTAGGCGTGGACGGTCGTCGGTGTCACTGCTCGGGGGATCAAGATCTTGGTCCAATTGCCCGAGGCGTAGTTCTGCAGACCGAGATCCAGAGTCTGGTCGTTGGACCCGGTGTACTCGTAGACGGCGCCGTCGGTGCCGGTGCCACCGGTGTAGTTATCGGCCAGTCGGACCCGATCGCCGTATTGCAGCTTCTGTGGATTGACCACAAGTTGCCAGTTGCCGCCGCTGTAGGTCTGAGCATACAAGTCGACGGTGCCCGTGAGGTCGCTGTTCTTCCGCTCGTAGACCTCGCCTGCATCGCCGCTACCGATGTCCTTAAACAGCTTGATCAGGTCGCCCTGGTAGATCGCGGCGGGCGGCTCATGGACCAAGGACCAGTCGTTGGTGGAGTAATCGACATTCACCAGCGAACCGGGGTTCGTGAAAGTGGTGCCGCTGGTCTCACCGACGTACTGGTAGATCTCATGCAGCAGGCCACCACCACCGGCGCTGTTCGCAGTGAGCTTGACCCGCTCGCCTTCTTCGATATCCGAGCTTGTGGTCGACGCGAAGTCGAAGTCGATGGCCGCGACGTCGGCGGCGAGCGTGCCGAGTCGGTCGCTGGTGTAGTTGAATTCCGAGTCGAACCCGATGAGGTTCTGCGCCACGGAGATCCCAATCGATCCGACGACCGAGGTGCCCAGCCCGGCTCCCACGGCGACCGAACTGCTCTGGACGATGGCATTGATCGTAGAGGCGTTGTCGGCTTCGAGGACGACATTGCCGTCGTCGGAGACCGGCGTCCAGGGGCTCGCTCCGTAGTTCTGACTGGAAAGATCCCGCGGGGTGGTCGAACCGGAGTAGCTGTAAACGCCGCCGGGGACGCCGGTCCCGCCGGTGTAATCGGAATCGAGCCGTACGCGATCACCGTTGGCGACCTCGATCTGGCCGAAGTTGCTGGTGTGCTGGAATCCGACGACCGGCGAACCGCCGGCGGTAACGTTACTTCGCGTGATGTGCGAGTTGGCGCCGCCCTGAATGTTGTTGAAGGAAACCGCGCCGCCGCCGCTGAATCCGCTGCCGCCGTTGAGCCCCACGGCGACCGAGATGGACGACGCCGAAGCGGTGGCGTCGATCGATGCCCGTTCGTCGGCCGTTAGGACCACGCTGCCGGCGGTGGCGGTCGCGGCGTCGATGTCTTGAATGTAGGCGTCGAGGCTATTGTTGATCTCATTGCGTCCGATGCTCAGCCCGACCGAGACTCCGACGGCCTTGGTTCCGACCGCTACGGCCAGAGCGGCGGCCGCCACGTCGGCGTCGATCGAGGCGGCGTCGGCGGCGATCAGTAGGATGTCGCCGCCGGCGGTGATCGTATCGGCTCGGGAATCGCTCGGATCGCTCGCGGACACGCCGTCGATGGTGGCCGCCGCATCGGTGCTGATCCGGTTCATGGCGATGATCGCGCCGATGCTGATCGCGTTGGACTTGCCGAGCGCGGCGACGATCGACGTGGCGGCCGTCTCGATCTGGGCCTTGATGACCGCCTCGGAGACCGTGCTGAGTTGGACGTCGCCGGCCGCGTTGATATCCGAATTCTCGATGGTCGCCTTGGTCGACGCGGGCACTTCGTTGCCGATGCTCGTGCCGACAATCGCATCGACCGTGTTAAACAGGATGTTCTGTGCGCCGTAGCCGATCGTATTGAACGCCAGCGTGACGCCGACCGACGTTCCGTTGGACATGGTCGAGCTGTTGATCGTGGCGTCGATGGTCGAGTCGTTCTGGGCGTCGAGAACGACGTCACCGCTTCCGGTGGTCGTGACGTTGCTGTCGGTGATGTGGGCGTCGGCGCCGCTGAGCACCATGTTCGTGGCGATCACGCCGTTGACCGCGTCGG
>SDBT01003246.1_pt1 | contig 28262 bp, 28 predicted proteins | sample 2277101 | NCBI WGS metagenome assembly SDBT01 (sample SAMN10404973, study PRJNA504765) | marine sediment metagenome | isolation source: marine sediment core GS10_PC15, 103 cmbsf | place: Arctic Ocean: Southern Knipovich Ridge | collected 2010 | reverse complement strand
GTCTTGCTGTTGATGATAGGTGCTCCGGTTTCCGGATTGGTGCCTACTACCAGTCTAAACTGCAGGCTTGAATCACGGGGAACGGTTATTACTGTTGCCATTTATTTTTCACCTCCTTTTTTATGGATTTTGAATCAAGTAAAACCAAGTTGTTATATGAACATATTATCATATTTCCATATATAAGTCAATATTAAAGCGTCCGCTTTGATGTATCTATATAAAGGTGTATTTTCCTTTGATTTGCTTTGAATTGCTCATTATTTCATAAAACTAAAAAGGGATCCTTCCCGATATAAGAAGGACCCCTTCCTTGCTAAAAATAGTTTTAATTAATAGAGGGTTTTCGCAAATATTCTTTGCTAATTGTTTTCGTATAGGCCATTACTACAAAACCACGCCGGGCCAGACCAATGCAGCGTAGTTGGACTACGGGTTGAGTTTTTCCGAACAGGTAATGCCCATGCGGTGTTAGAATAGCCGGGGCAGGAATAGAAATATTGTTAGGTAGATATAGATTTGCAGTTACCCAAATCCCGGGTTGGCTTTCAAAGCAAATGACTTCAATGGAATAATCCTCGTTCTTACTCCTACGAATAATCCTGGCATTTAAGGGAGTTCGCTCGGCCGGCATCGGTCCAAGGGCTTTTTTAACAATGAAAGCTACCTCTTTTTGCATGGTGTGAATACCAACAACTGTCTCCGGAATTGGATGGTTGGTTTGGTTCTGATTTACAGCATTGGCAAAATAATTCCACATCATTCCAGAGTAAGAGCTAGGCAATACGTTATGAATTGGCACAATACTATCCTCCTAATTATATGGAAAGTGAAAATAACTTGTAATAGTTTAGTTTTTCCAAAATCTTATTTTAAGTATATCACCTCCCTAAGCTGTCAAGTCAACTTCGCCACCTTTTTTCTATTTAATTCAACATTTCCTAAATCATTCTAACTACCCCACTAAAGTTTACACTAACTCGCCACTTAATTCAATTTAAACTCTCCTAAACCCTTACTGCAGTTGTTTTTCCCTTTTTTTATCCCATTTATATAGTGAAATGATTATATAATATGACTGAATAAGTTCAGTGGAGTGAACCCCTGCCACTAGACACATTTACAGAAAAAATAAGACTTGTTGTATAATAAGATAACCAGCAAGAAGAAGAAAGGAGTGAAGTGGTAATGGGTATCAAGAGGAGGCAATACTCCAGGGAACAAAAAGAAGAAATAGTAAAAAGAGCGCTAAGCGGTGAAAAAATGTTTATGATAATCTAAGCGAGAGTAAGACAGACGCATATTAAAGACCCAGGTTTTTCTCTTTTTGCCTTTCTACAAAGTTAACCTTAAATAACCAAAATCAACCTGGGCTTCCTCTCAAGGGGAGAGTGTGGATTCGGATAAAGATCTTTTCTCTCTTTTTTATTTGGGATATATAATCCTTTACGGTAGAATATCCGGCCTTTACCCCTTCCTCGGTTAACTTTTCATGTATCCTTACCCCGGATATATCTTCTTCTAACCATTCTATAATCTGTTCTTGTTAAGGATCTAACTTACCTTTAGGTGAGGTTTCCTGGCAAGATATTCTTTTCCTTCTTTTATCTCTTTTATTCTCTTAGCCACTGTCTTCTAATCATGGCCAGTCATCCTGGTGATTAATGATTTATTCTTATATCTTTTCCAAAGTGATTTTATAGTTATATACATAGCTACTCCTATCATTTTTCTACCTCCAATAAGTATTAAATTATAACTTAAGGGAGGTATTATTTTAAAGATATAACTATGGAATTTTCTCTAGCACTACCTCTGGAATTTATTATAGGAGGATCAAAGAGGGTTTCCCTTTTTACTGGAAAGTATTACCTGGAGGTCTGCATGACTCTGTCATAGTTAAAAAAGCTCTCTCTTGGAACAAGTTAGCCATAAGGATGCTGACTTATATATAACCGGAGACATCACTTATCATACTGCCCTTCGAGCCAAAGAATTGGGATTGAATGTTTTGGATGTTGAACATTTTGATACCGAAAAATTTTTTGTTGAAGCTCTTTCTAATCAATTAATAAAACTTGGAATTCCCCAAAATATTTTAATTAAGAGTAAAAGAATGGAATCACCATATGAAATGCTGTAAAAGAAAAAGTATCGAGTATTGCGTATCGCGTGAAGAAAGAAAAATCAGGAGTCAATAAAATAAAAAGGGCACAACTCATTGTGCCCTTTCACCTAAATCTTATTTTTCTTGCAATTGTTCCCCACGCCTATACGCTACCCGTTATACGCTAATTTGCTACTAATGACTATTCACTCTTCTCAATGATAATTTTTGCTCCTGAACTGACTTTTTTAAATACTTTGGAATCCCCTATTATCTTTCCGAAAACATTTACCGGACTGGCAGGTCTGATTTCATCACCCTGACTTGCCGGAGTGAGTCCAAAGAAGATACAAAAAGCACTACCAGGCGGCCAATAACCTAAATCACCTTCTGAGACTACTTCCTTCGCATTTTCCAATTCAACATTAACCGGTATGGAAAAATAAATTTCATCACCCCAGGTATTTACACTGCCTTCAATGGGAAGTGCATCCCAGATTTTTTCTGCAGTATTGCTATCATTCAACTCAGCACTCATTTTAACATCTTCGACAATGATAGTGATTTTTTTATCAAACATATTATTCATCCCTCTCTATTTGATTAACCGCTTAAATTTATTTAAATCCTCTTAACTTACGTTGCACGAAGAGGAAAAATTTAAATTACTTAAAGTTGTTCATTAGGTTGCTCTTTGTAAGTTTTCTCCTTTTAAAACGAGCATTAAAATATTAATTTTTAGGAGATAACCATATAATAATATTTTAACACTCAACTATATTACTCGGACTCTTTAATAGTAGCTACTTTTGCTTTGTTTGGTTGATCCTGATTATTTAATCAATCCCATCTTCTTCAGAACTTCAGCTAATCGGCTATGATTCTCGGGGGTTAAAGACTGAATTGGTGCTCTTGCCCCACCTGTATCAAAGCCTAAAATACTTAAAGCTTCCTTTATAACAACTGGAAAGCTTCCTAAACTAAAAGCTATTCTTAACGGAGCCAGACTAAACTGAGCCTGTCGGGCTGCTTCATAATTTCCGCTTTTTACGTAGTTATATAAATCAACAACTAATTTAGGTGCTACGTTAGCAGAAGCTGGGACTGCACCACTGCCTCCCGAAGTTAAAACATTAAATATGACTGTATCCCGCCCGCAAAAAACATGAAAATCAGGTCCAGTAGTGCGAAGTATTTCATTTACATATGTAAGGTTGCCACCACTGTCTTTCATACCAACGATATTATCGATTTCTGCCAGTTTTCTGATTATGTCAACAGGAATGTCATATCCAGTTCGGTCAGGGTTATTATACAGTAATACTGGTAAATTAGTAGCCTCTGCAACCGTTTTGTAATATTGATATAGTTCTTGTCCATTGGGAGTAATAAAAAAAGGAGAAATAATTGAGACCGCATCACAACCCGATTTTTCAGCGGCTTTTGTCAGTAATACTGTTTCTGCTGTCGTAATTGCTGCAGTACCTGCGTAGACTGGCACTTTTCCATTAACTTCCTCAACCGCAATTTCGAATAACCTAATTCTTTCTTGCCGTTCCAGTGAAAAAAACTCTCCTTGGCTTCCAGCAACAAATACTCCGTGTACGCCTTTACCTACAATATCATTAATTATTCTTCTAAACATATTTTCGTTAATTGAACCGTCTTTTGCAAACGGTGTTACCAATGGTGGGATAATGCCTTCCATTCTAATAGTCATTTTTTATAATTCTCCTTTTAAGTTTATTATCCGACAAATTCGCTATTTTTTTGAGTTTCGAATTCTTTAAAAAGGTTTGAATGTTTAATCTGTTCTATAATCGCTAAGTCTTCTTCGGTTATTTCTAAATTATTTAAAATACTTAAGGCCTCAAGGAGATGATTTGCTTTCCCGGTGCCATATACTACCGTAGTAACCTCATCGTGAGCCAAGCACCATTTAAGTGCTGCCTTGGCCAATTTTGGCTTATCAGTAAAACCGATTTCTTCAGCAATTTTGAACAGTTTTCCTTTCATATATGCTTCTCGAGCAATTACACCCAGTCCTTTTTCTTTAGCTGTTGGAAGGACTTTATTTTCAGGCTGGTAATCACCAAAATTGAAATTAATATAAACGCCATCAAAACAATCAGCCTCTATTTGTTTCAAATACGTATACTCACCCGAAAAAGTATCAGCACAAGCAAAACGGATTAACCCTTCCTTTTTCAAGGTCTCTATATTATTTTTAATTTTATCAAGATATTCCACATCATAATCCAAAGCTGTTTTCATAAATGGAATGTTTAAAAATTCAATCTGATCCCGCTGTAACATTTTCAATATTCTTTGAATTTCAACTTTTAATAAATCATACTTGGCCATTTTCACGTTATTTTGATCGTATGTATAACCCATACCTTCTGGCCTAGTTTGAATATATATTTCATATGGTATTTTTATTTCTTTTAAATTTCTACCAAGCGCTTCCTTTTCTGTATCCTGTGTAACATCAAAAAAATTAATTCCATTATCAAAAGCTGTAGCTAATACTTTCTTTCTACTTTCTTACCCAAATCCCTTAAATATATAATCTGGCTGTGTTGCAAGTTTAAAATTTTCATTAAAACCTCGTGAAGCTCCTGAAGGTAAATATTCATGCCCTCCTAATGAAATAATCGAAATATCCACATCTAATTTGCCAAATTTTTTATAAATCATAATTACCTCCATATAATAATAAATTTGTGCTTCTAAAAATATATTCGTTTAATTGTTTCATTTAGCATAATGATTTAAATTAACTGTCATTTCATCTCGACTTAAATAATCACGAGCAAAATCACACTGTATCAAGCTGAACCTCCAACCAGCATTCTACAAGAGTTGTTGTTTTCCGTATAAGTTTGTGAGCACAGTCAAGTTCAATCTTGATCAGCACCAGGCATCCAAGGAAAGAATGCCTATGGCTGATAGCCAATTGCATCTAATTGCTCAATCATGTTATAACGTCCAGCGGAACGACTTGCTCCAATCTCGATGAAGCCCAGTGCATCTTCAAGGGATGCAACTCCACCACTTGCCTTAAGCTTAATCTTATCTCCAAAAGCATCCTTTAAAAGGGTAAGGTCATGAAGGGTTGCTCTGCCAGGACCAAATCCGGTGCACGTTTTAATAAATTGTGCACCTGCCTCAACTGCAATTTCACCAGCAATCAGCTTCTGTTCATCGTTTAGGAATCCAGTTTCAATAATCAGTTTAACGCCTACATCATAGCCCTTTGCAAGTTCAACCATCTGACTTACTTCGTTTTTAACAAAGGTATAATCTTTATCGAAAAACTTGGATATATTCATAACCATGTCAACCTCTTTTACGCCTAAATCCAAGCCCATTTCAGCTTCCTTTAGCTTAACTTCTATAAAGTGATTTCCGCAGGGGAAACCTACCGCAATTTGAGAATTAACTGAGGAACCTTTTAAACGATTTGCAACATATTCGCTGCAAATGGGAAAAACTGCAACAGCAGCAAAGCCATATTGTAAAGCTTCGTCACAGGTTTTTTCCAGAAGTTCCTTCGTACAGTTAGGAACAAGTGCATTGGAATAATCAATTTTAGAGATAATGTTCTTAAGTGTTGCAATGTCCTGTGGGTACTTAAGTATTTTCATTTGTCATTGCTCCTTTCTTTCCAACTTGTGATTAGAGTGAATATTTAGGAGAAAGAGAAATTAGTTTCCTTTGAGGAAAGATATCTCCTACCCAGGGTACAAAGCGTTTAAAGCCCTCAGCATAGAGTATATTGTGGTTGTTTGTCCAGGAAGCTGCCTGAGTCGCTCGTTGTAATGCATATTTTTCGTAAGACTTAATAAGAAACGGTTGAGTGGCAAAACATTCAAGGGCCTTTACCTTTCTATTATAAACATCAGTAATATCTATGTAGTGATCAATTCGAAATTCATTGAATTCTGTGAGAGGAACTGAGCTTTCAAAAAAGAAAATATCTGGAATAATGTGCGGTTTGATACCAGGCTGATTTCCAGAAACGGTTGCACTATTTACTGCCCTTATCACGGCGCGGGCAGTGGTGGCATGATCTTCATTAAAAGGATCCTTATCCCAATGAGTAAGTATGATCTCGGGACGCAGCTTCTGAATCTTAAAAGATAATTCCTTAATTCTTTCACTTGTAATAATAAGAGGATAGTCATCATAATCCATAAATTCAATGGTTGCACCCATAACAGCAGCAGCTTTTTCAGCCTCATTTCTTCTAATCTTTTTGCAATCCTCTAAATTGGGATTGGCTGTGGAATTCCAATATTGTTCCGATTCCCCCGTTTCGCCAAAGGTGAGGTCTATAATGTGAACCATATGGCCTTTATCAATATACTTGATTATTGTACCACCTGCACGGGAACAAAAATCTGCTGCGTGTGCACTGAAAACTACTAAGCTATTACTCAAAACACACCCTCTACTCATAATTTTTTTACCTCCTATTTTTCTCATAATTTTCTTGCTTCTGCAACTGTTCTAATAATTTTGTCGAGTAGACATATATAAACCTTCTCCTTTCATTAGTAATATTCACATTATTAACGTGAGAGCCTTACTATGCCCCTCACAGAATCGGACTTGTGACTTTCCCACATCCGGCTCTTCACCAATACTCACTTATACATTGCTACCAAAGATATAGATATTATGTTTGATTTCAGGTGGAGGCAGCGGAAACCGTTTCAGATATTCTCTAAATTGACTCCAATTCATACTCTTCTTCTGGCTCCGTCTATTAATCCATTTAAATACCAGCTTGCAAGTTTGCCGATAGAACGCTCCAATACCTGAATGATTACCACTAATTCCGTAATATTCATAATGCCTGCGTATTCCGGAGTATCCGGACGGCAATTCCGAAGGCATCCGGATACTCCGGAATACGCAACTAGTAATCACCCATGCTGTGCGTGCGCACGTAAACAACCCACCTGTGATAGATTGTATGGGATAATTTTTTCTATTTAGTCATATCTTATCTTAACACATATATCGGTTTTTATGGTAAAACCATTTACCCATTACCACCTTCAAAGAAGGTGGTTTTTTAAGGTGAAATAAATATCTACGTTATTACCCAAAACCAGATGAATTTTCTGCACTAAAGAAAGCTACTCCAAAAGTATTGACTCTGACCTGTCAAATTCTACGCTTGGAAAATTGAGCCATTCTGCTATAATGTGTTGGTAGGTATTTTGTCTCCGCCCTGCATTTGTTTATTATTGTTTTAGTTTAAAATATATAGGAAAGACAGATGCCCTGCAATATTACAATATTAAGTTTTCAAAAAACTATCCCTGTGGATAACTACACTTTTTGGAGAAGAACCATCTTTCTTTTTAAGCAATTTAACAGAATCTTTATCGAGAAACAAGAACACACTTTCATGATTTCTTAATATAGAAGCAGGATAATCTGGAGAAATATCACCTTCAAGGCAATTCTTAACAATTTGTGATTTACGACTATCCGGAACAATACAAATTATATTTTTTGATTTCATAATCTGCTTGATGGACATTGAAATTGCCTTTTTAGGAACCTCATCAAAGTTTTTAAACCATCCCTCGCCAACCTGTTGTTTTCTGCAGACATCATCGAGCTCAACTACAAGATATGGTTTCTTGGTATCAAAATCAGCTGGAGGATCGTTAAAGGCTAAATGTCCATTTTCTCCAATACCAACAAATACGAGATCAACCTCCTTTTGCTTTACAATTCTTCCCAAATGTTCACATTCTGATTCTGGATTTTTAGTATTTCCTCTGATTAAATAAACATTTCCTGGATGTACTTTATTGATTAATTGTTCCTTTAAATATTTTCTAAAACTCGCTGGATGAGTTTCTGGAATACCTACATATTCGTCTAAATGAAACATGGTGGTCTTTGACCAATCAATAGAAGAAATGCTTGTAAGATTTTCTAAAAATTCAAATTGGGATACACCAGTTGCTGCTATAAAAGTAGCGTCACCTTTTTCTCTTATTGCATCTATTAATATTCTAGCTGCTTTCTCTGCTGCAGCCTTCCCCATATCATTCTTTGTTTTGAATACTCTTATTTCCATCTATTTACCTCTTTCATTATTTTATAACAATATTAATAGAACTCATACGGACAACTCTGGAACATTTTTCCATTTTTCAAGTTCTACTCAAAATCTATCAATTAAGTAATTTTATATTCATTTACAGGAAGAGTATATCTATATTATTACCTTCGGTTTAATAAGCAACTTTGGCCATAAGCATATCGTGGTTTATATAATCAAAGAATTTCTCTATGTCTAAATCTACTAGCCACTGGTATCCCTCTTCTATATATTGTTTTGCTTTTATTATGGCATCATGTGCCTTTTGATTTGGGCGAAAGCCGAAACTAAAGGGAAAAAATTCAGGGTCAAAGATTTTAGTCAGCATTTGCAAAAGAGCCTGTTGGATAAATCGGTCAATGACTGTAGGCATTCCCGTATATACATTATAATATTGTCTACTTCTATCTTTTCTCAATCTTAATTACAGAGTCGATATGTATATTTGTATTTGATTAATTGCTATATAACTATATCATAAACAATTTATGATATTACTCTATTGGAAAGGATATTATAATTTGTTATGCCCTGTTATATTTCTTATAAACCTCTTTTAATTGCGCTCCATTAGAAAGCTCTTTTCTGGAAAGCTCTTCTTTTTTATAAATATCCTCTATTTTAGGTAGCACTTCCATTAGTATTCCCTGGGGTATAACTATAACAGCATCACAATCACCAACTATCCAGTCTCCGGGATTTACTCTTACATACCTTTTGAGAGTACCCGACATATATATTGGCCTTTCAAGTTTTTTGTAACTCCATCTCTTATCTGATTCTACAGGCGTTGTATATCTTGAAAAACATGCCCAATTATCAATCTTAAGTATTCCTGCTTTATCCCGAGTACCCCCATCTATCACTACTCCTACAGCTCCTTTATTTCTAGCACCATAACTCATCATTTCACCCCAGTGCCCAACCTGGTCACCCTTCTCTGCATTAATAATAACTACACAACCTTCATAAATCGAATCAAATATTGCAAAATCATCAAACTCTGGAATCTTTAACTCTTTATCACATAAAGGCTCCCTTGTCCCTAAAATTGTTAATGCTGGACCAACGACTTCCATATTGTCTCTTAATGGTTTAATGTTTAGGCTTAAACATTGGTCACTATAGCCTATAGCATCCAGTGCATCATATACATCGGCAGAATGTACTGGAAGCAGCCTTTTCTTAATTTCCTTGATTTCTTGCATACTTAGTTGTTTTATTTTTCTATCCTCCATATTTATTTTTTAACTTAGTGTTTTCCCCACTCGGGCAAATACTCCTTTGTAGCTTGAAGCATTTCTTCAAATAAATTTTTAGCCTTACCCAGACTAATTCCGACCAAAGAATCATTAACAAATGCTGCAAATGCTAATTTTTTATCTTTATTCAATACAGCCTTTAATATTGTTTCCTGATTATATATATTTCGTACAACAAGGTTATTTAGTTCATAAGGGAGAAAACCGGATAATACCGGCCTGATGTAATCTTTTCTAAATACAGCGTTAGTTTCTACAATTGAATCATCAGGGATATCCTTTAACTGTCCTTGATTTGGTAAATTAACATTTGTAATCAGATCTCCTAATCCTAAAAGAGCTTTGATTTGTTTAACTCCTTCTTCACCTGAAGGCTTTATATTAAATGTCTCTTTGCCAGAGATTAATTTCATACTCTTCCGAGCTAACTCCTCTCCCAGTTTAATCCTCCAATCTACAGGAGTAAGATGAAACTTCCATGATTTTATTATCTTTGCATCTTTTAAATACCATTGACCAGGAAAAAACTCCGCAAGATGCCTATCACTAGCGGCTGCTATCAATCCATATCTTTTAAACAGGTCAAATTTTACCCTTTCTGCAGAATTAAAGTAACTGTCTTTCCAGCTGCCTTTTCCAACTCTTTCAAAACCTTTTTTAAAATATTTTTTAACAAATTTGCTGTATAAAGGCATAAGATCTATATCTTGATAAGTCGCGTGGTCGATCCAGGTAAAGTGGTTTATCCCCAGAACATTAATTTTAATATCCTCCCTCTTAATTCCATCTATATCACATAAATCTCTTAACATATCTATTAAAAGACTCTGCGTACTAAAAACCTCATGACAACATCCAAATGCTTTAATGTTTGGAAAAGTTACATAGAGCGTTCTAACACAAAGGGCCATTGGATTAGTATAGTTTATAACCCAGGCTTTTGGAGAATAAGAAGAAATACTCTTTGCAATATCTATAAACATAGGTATTGATCTTAATCCTCTAATTAATCCTCCGGGTCCTGTAGTATCACCTACTGACTGATATATACCATATTTCTGAGGTAAATTTATATCTGAATCCATATCCTTAAATGTGCCCGGTAAAATAGAAATAATTATGAAATCGGCACCAATTAACGTATCTTTTAGAGTCTCGACAGCCTCATATTTCCACCTACTTTTTACACCTTTTTGTTTGTTCAAATTGTTGCCTATTATCTGGTTGTTACACGCCGCTTCATAGTCAATATCATACAATTTTATAGTTCCAGAAAGTTGTTCTTCTAATGCTAAATCACTCATTAACTTCCATGCCCAGCCATTAGATCCTCCACCTATATATGCAATCTGTAGATTTTTAATATATTTCATGAAATAAATATCTCATCTTAATTATTTTGGATTGTCGTTAAGCCAAACACAGTTATCCAATAAACTGGTTGATTCCAAGTCAAGATAAATATAGGTTTTATCATGCTTTTTTAAAATTGAAGCAGAATATTGGTTACAAACATTAGCATCCTGTAAACAGTCTTTTATTGCTTGTGCTTTCCTTTTACCAGGAACTGTACAAACTATATTTTTTTAGCCTTTATTATTTGATTAATTGTCATTGTAATCGCCCGTTTTGGAACTTCATCAATTTTATTAAACCACCTTACCTGCTGACTACGGCATGCCTTACCTAAATTTACAATTTTAAAGGATTTTTTTTCAAAATCAACTGGTAGGTCATTAAATGCCAAATATCCATTTTCTCCAATTCCTAAAAAAACTATATCAATTATACGATTTCCCAAAATATTGTTAATTCTATTGTATGCTTCTTCTGGGTCTTCAATATTACCCAGAATTAAATTTACGGTTCCTATATTAACTTTTGAAATAAATCGCTTATTTAAACATTTTTTAAAACTAGCCGGATGAGTTCTCTTTTAAACCAATATATTTATCTTAATGAAACATCTTGGTTTTACTTCACTCCATTTTATCACTAACTAAATAATCAATAAAATCAAACTGAGAGGCTCCTGTAGTCACAACAAAATTCGCTTTACCCTTTTGTAAAATAGTATAGTCTATAATTTTTACTGTTTTCTCACAAAAAGAGTTTTTCTTGTTTTCTTTTATTTTATTATCAAAAAGTTGAATTCCCTCTGGTTTCACCCCTTCTTTTATTATTACAATCTTTAGTAAGATAGGTTAGAGATGGGGGATTAAAGAAATTATTGATGGTCTTTAAGTTTAACAATCATCTCAACTTCAACAGGCTGGTTATTAGGTAAATTACTTGTCCCTATTGCGGAACGAGCATGCCTACCCTTTTCTCCAAATACTTCAATCATGAAATCAGTAAAGCCATCCATAACCTCAGGTTGACGATGAAAGTCTGCACTACTATTAACAAAACCCAACACTTTAACTATTTCATCCACTCGTTCTAGATTTGCAATTGCTTGCTTAAGTCCTGATAATGAATTTATGGCACATTGCCGGGCACATTCATATGCTTGCTCTAAAGTTACTTCAGCCCCAACGCGGCCAACATAAAGAAGTTTACCATCTTGATCAGTGCTTCCATACCCGGATACAAAAGCAAGATTACCAACTATCTTAACAGGAGCATATTTGCTTTTTGAATAATCTTCCTTTCTTAAATGATAACCCATTTTTATTATTTTCTCTACGATACGATCCATATTAAAATCATTCCTTTCATTTTATTTTTGTTAATATTTGTTAACCTTTAACCCCACCTGCTGTAATCCCCCTAACAAGATATTTCTGTATACTTAACGCCGCTATCAATACCGGTATAGTTGTTAAAACTCCTGCCGTAAATAAAGATGAATAGTCTATTACTACCTGACCCAAATAACCTGAAATTCTTACCGGTAATGTTGCACTAGATGAATTTGTTAAAATAAGGGCGAAAAGAAATTGACTCCACGAGTTTATAAACACAAATATCCCAGTTACTAACACACCGGGAGCAACTAAGGGTAAAGTAATTTTTAGCAGCATTTGAATAAATGAGCATCCATCAATCGCCGCAGCTTCTTCAAGCTCTTTAGGAATTGCCAGGAAAAAACCTCTTAAAATCCAAATTGAAAAGGGTAAAATAAATACAAAATTAATAATGATTAGAGCTAAATGAGTGCCTAACAGTTTTGTCCTTAAAAAAATAAAATAATAGGGAATAGCAAAAATCATAGCAGGAAGTAATTGTGAAGATAATGTGATCAATAGAAATGGCTTCTTAAATTGAAATGAAAAGCGGCCGAAAGCATAAGCCGGTGCAAAACTGAAACTTAAAACAAGTAAGACTGTAAATCCAGAAATAATGATACTATTCTGCATAGCTCTAACGAAACTCTTATCGGCCAAAACATGAAAATAATTCTTAAAAGTAATGGGTTTAGGAATAAAAATGGGAATCTTGCTAAAAAGGTTTCTTTCTACTTGCAAGCTTGAAATTATTAACCATAATATTGGAAATAATATTACGAAAATCATAAACCAGATTAAAATTACTCTTGTTATCTTAAAAAATTTGACCCAATTCTTAATATTAATAAACACAATAATCCTTTCTTATATCTTAATCTTATATCTATCTTAATATTCAAATATTATCTCACATAATATCTTCTGACCCAAATGAAAAAACTTTTATATAAAATAATACAAAAGGTATTACTAATATTAACATAAAGTACCCTAAAGCACTGCCATACCCGAAATTCAAATACTTAAAGAAATTCTTATATGTCAGCATGCTTAATACCATTGTTTTATTTATTGGTCCACCACCTGTCAAACCATAGAAAAAGGTAAAATTTCTGAATGCCCACATCGTTTGCATGATCAAATTTATTGTAAGATAGGGCTTAATAAAAGGAAAAGTTATATTCCAAAATAATTGCCATTTATTTGCCCCATCAATTTTGGCGGCCTCATAAAATATTGTTGGTATATTGTCAAGACCGGCCATAAATAATAATATAACCATAGGGATGTTCTTCCATGTCTGTATGAGTATAACCATTGGCATTGCCCAAGATACACTACCCAACCAAGTTTGATAAGAAGATATTAAATTTAAATTTTTAAGAAAAAAATTAAATACCCCATACTCAGAATTTAAAATCCAAGCCCATATGACTACACAGACAATTTCTGGTAATGCCCATGGAAGAATTAACAATGCCTTACAAAAATCACGTCCAAAAAATTTTTCATTCATTATGAGAGAAATTATCAACCCGATTAATATAGTTAACCCAGTCGTAATAATGGCAAAATAAAATGTACGTCCAATTGATTGTAATACAACTAAATCCTGAAGAGCTAAAATATAATTTTTTAATCCAACGAAAGAAACAATAATACCTCTTTCTTTATAAGTGAATAAACTAATCCAAAAAGAATATATTATTGGATAAACTATTAGCAATAATATAACAATAACAATTGGGACAGTCATTTTTAAAGCAAGTTTTTCATTTTTATCTTTGTTTATTTCAGAATAATTAAAAATGCCTATATAGCAAAAACTCCTCACACTAAACATAACTTATATCTTCTATGAATGGAAAATGGAAGAGGTCTAATTTCTTGTTGGGCTAAGGAGAGGATAATTAATTAGACCTCTTCAATTTATTCTAGGTTATGAATTTAATTGCTTCTTATACCACGTAATTCATTAACTCTCTTTTCTGCATCATTTAATGCCTGCTGTGCATCCTTAGCACCAAGTAAAACTGACTGCAATTCAACCATGATAACGTCCATAATTTCAGGTGCATCTGGACTGTTATCCCAAGACACTCCAGTATATGAAAGCTGCTCATTAATAGTCTTAAGGAATGGAGTTTCTTTTATTTCGTAGAATTCTTTCATTGCAGGTAAGTAACCAATTACATCAAAAACATTATTAACATGCTCTATATCAGTAGTTAGCCACTTAATAAATTTCCAAGCAGCATCTTTATTTTTTGAAAAGCTTGAAATTGCCATGCTTTCTATAACAGTTCTAGTTCCGCTTCTGGCGTTTACTCCATCTCCAGGAACAATGTCATAACCAACTTTTCCTACAACGTTAGAAATTTCTTCATCATTGGTCGAGGGCCACAGGTTTACTTCTGCAAACGTTATTCCCGCATATCCTTTAAGAAAGTAATTATTGGAAAGACGAGTATTTTCCCACTCAAAAGCCGATTCTGGTCCATAACGCGCTAATTCTTCTAGAAAATTTACAGCTTTAAGTCCTTTAGCATTATTAAAAGCTGCAGCGCCATCTTCAGTAAATAACTGTCCATCCGAGCCATTCATTGCTGCTACAAATAAATAAAATAACCAATCGCCGTTTAAAGCAGCAGTAAATCCATCATAATCAGTGTCATTTGAAATTATACGAATTGCTTCTACTAGCTCATCCCAAGTACTTGGTATCTTCTCTATACCTGCCTCCTGTAAAATTTCTTTATTATAATACATAATCCTTGGGCCTACTACCTTTGGCAGTCCGTATATTTTACCTTTATAAGAGACTATTTCCTTCCAGTCCGAAATATATTGTTCACTCATCTCTTGTGTAATTCTATCATTTAACGGCTCTAGATAATTATTCGAGGCATATTTATATAACCAGTTAGTAGGAACATAACAAACATCATATTCTGGATTTTCCGTGGCAAAAGAAATCGTTAGCTTTTGAAACATATCACTCCAACCCAAAAGTTCAACTTCTACATTGATCCCCGTTTCGGCCTCAAATCGTTCAAATTCAGCCTGCCAGCCTGCCACTTTTACATCAGTATCCTGCCACCACATGAATTTGATTGATTCATCAATAGCCAAAGATGAACTTACAAAAATTAACAAAAAGATACACATTGACAAAACCAAAAACGTTTTTTTCATTATTACATTTTTCATTATTACACTCCTTTTTTAAATTTGAAAAGGTTTATACATTACCATCATACAAAAAACCTAATTCTTATAGTTATCTCTTCATTATCACATCTCATATCACCTCTTTCCTCTTCTTCCGTTAAACTGCTACAGATTATTTCTTTTATCATATGATTTGATTATTAAAAATATATACAAACAATTTACTTTGCGTTTTTTATGTGACCTAGAACATCTTTTAATCTATTTATAATTACCTTTTCATCACCGGGAATAAGTACAAAAGGATTAATAGTTAAAGTATCCAAACTATTTTTTGGTTCGCCAAAATAAATGGGTGGATTCCCAGCAATTAGCCGATCTACAATTTCCTGTCGTATTACCCCTAGCCTTTTCAAATCAAACTTAATATTTAATCTTGGAATTAGAGCGGCATTATGATTTTTATAAACTCGAGACATATCAATTGTCTCTTCGGAAGAGAGTTTTTCTTTTATATAATCAAGAATTATATTACACTTTTCTATCTCTTTAGAATGGTCAAGCTTTAAAAACCGTTCTACAGCAACAACCAATCCGGCAATTACTTCTTTGGAAACCTTTAATGGTCTACCTAATCGCTCATTTGGACTACTTTGAAGCATACAGGAGTTTATTAAATTACTTTTTCCTAAAATCAAACCGCTATTTTGAGGGCCTCGCAAGGCTTTTCCTCCACTGAAAAGTACTAGATCAGCTCCCAAATCATTAAAAGCCTTAAAATTTCTAACAGGTGGTAATTCAGCTGCGGCATCAACAATTACAGGTATATCAGATTTATGGGCAACATTTATAAAATCCTGCAAAGGAATATCTCCCGATCTTTCATATGCGACAAAATATAACACCGCCGCAGTTTTCTCTCTAATTGCATCTTCAAGTTCCCAAATAGAGGTGCCGCGAAGCGGTGAACCTATTTCAACTAATTTGGCACCAGCCGCACGTACCAATTGTAGGTAATGATTGTAATGGGAACGATGTATAATTACCTCATTACAGATATTAATTGTATCGGGTAATTTTGCTATCTTGGCTGGATCTGAACCTGCAAGACAGGCAGCAGTAGAAAGGAATATACCGGCCGCAGCACCGCTTGTAATAAACGCTGCTTCAATATCCAAAAGCTTTGCAATATATTTTCCTGCTTGCTGTTGTAGCTCATAAATATTTACATATTTCTCGGCAGCTTCCAGCATTGCCTCTTTAACTTCATCGGGCATGAGCGTACCACCTAACTCAGTATATGTTCCTGCTGCATTAATAATTGTAGTTACATTTAACTTATCATAAATATGTATATTTTTATCTCCTCTCTCTGATTTATAATAATATACCTTTTAGTTAACCTTAATACCATGGAATGCGCTCAGGCTTTTGCTGTTCAGTTTTTTGAAGAATTTTTCCCTCACAAATTGTTATGACCGGCATTAAACGTTTAGAACCGGAGATGGTTTCTCCATAGGAATCCTTAAATTCAAAACTACCTTCCTGCAATTCAAAGATTCCTAAATCCGCCAGGTTACCTATCTTGATTTTACCTAATTCTTCACCTTTACCTATAGCATCTGCCGGGTTCTTGGTTGCCCTCAAAATGACTTCCTCCAATGACATCCCAAAGGCTAAAAATTTTGATAGCGTGGTAGGTAAATCATAAACCGGCCCCCAAGCATTTTCCACATGAATGTCTGTACTAATAATATCTGGATAAATACCCGCCTCTAAAACACTTTGTGTTACTTTTTTACTAAATCCGGCCGCCCCATGACCAACATCAATAATAATTCCTTTTTCTAGAGCATCCTTCAGTTCAGGTCGAACTTTACCGCTTTGATCAACAATTTTCATATTACTACCAGTAAAGCTATGGGTTAAAATATCGCCAGGTCGCATACGTTCTAAAACCTCAGATAATTTTGGAGAAGTTGCGCCACGCGGCCCAAGTCCTGAATCGGCTATATGAACCATCATTGGAAGGTTAACTCTTTCAGCAACTGCTCTACCTAAATCTAAGGGGGTAATACCAGATAAACCCATAGCACTTCCACTTGCTCTAACTTTAATCCCAACTATTTTATTACGATTTTTTTCAATCATTCTTACTGCCATTTCTACATGACAATATCTTAAATTTTCATATTCACCCACTCTCAAAGTAGTAATTCCTATTATTGAAAGATTGAGAAATGCATATACATGACACAAAGCAGAGTCTATTACATATTTTTTGAAACCAGGAAAATTAGCGGCACCAGAGCTACCTGCATCCACCAATGTTGTACATCCACTTCGACCTGCAACCCAGTTTGCGTCAACCCCAAGTGTAGTCGAGCCCCAATAAATATGTGTATGTAGATCAATAAGACCAGGGGTAACAATCTTATCATTTGCATCAATAATTTTTTTTGCTCTAATTTTAGAAATATTAGAAGCTATTTTAGTAATTACACCCTTCTTAATACCAATATCCATCTTACTATTCAAATTCTCTCCAGGGTCAACAATAGTGCCTCCATGAATTAGAAGATCATAATCTTTATATTCCATTATAATTTCTTCCTTTCGTTATGTGTACTAATTTATCGATTATAAAAAATTTCTAAATCACTGGATTGAGTCGTTAAAGAATCAAATCCGTTTTCGGTCACAACAACCTCATCTTCAATACAGATAATCCCGGCTTCGGGATGATTGGTTTCCGCCTCAACACAAATCACCTCACCTGGCATTAGCACATCGGTCAAACGAGGTTCCATTATAACTCTACCGATACCGTGTAAAAATGCATAACCTCCAACTTTACTTGCAATTTCTGTGCCCGGAGCTAAAATTTCCGAAACTTTTGCACCAGCTCGAACTTTTTCCCGAGTTATCTCAAATGCGTTTTGAATGGCTTTATAAACCTGGCAACTAACTTTGTTCGGTTCACCAAAAAATTTAACCCGGGAAATATCAGAAAGATATCCTTTATATTCAGCTCCAATATCGGTACGAATTGAATTGCCCCTAGTAAGCGGAGACTGAGGTGGTGTGGCAAGCTGTGAAGACAAAGAAATACCGACCATATTACAATCCGCACCTTGATCCGCTAAAGATCTATATATAATTTTTTTAATATCTTCATATGTGATACCCTCTTTTAATTCGTCCCAGACTTCTTTATTTGCTACTTCAGCAGCTTGAACAGCTTTTCTTAGCCTGCGAACTTCCTCCACAGTTTTAATTTGTCTTATTTCAGCTAGTGTACTTTCTGCATTTCTCATAGTTACACTTGGTAAAAAGTGTTCTAAGCGTCTATATAACCAATAAGGCATGGTATCTAACTCAAATCCAATTTGTGCCTGAGCTAAACCTTTATCTTTGAGCGTTTCAGCCAGTGTTTTTACCGGGTCTTGATCCCAATATCTAATATCATTAATCCAAATATTAGCTGCCTCTGCGGCCTTTTTCTCAGTTCCTTCTCGGTGTATTAAAAATGCCTCTTTAGTCTCATCTAATGTAATTCCAGCAAATGCTATATAACCCGGGATAGTTGCTTTGCCGGTACTATACCAGGCAAGTTGAGTATGTTCAAGAACAGGAAAAAAATGACTATAATCTGAGATATACTCTCTATGAACCCTAGAATGTACAACAATTGCATCTAGCTGATTCCTCTTCATTATAGCTCTGGCTCGTTTATCATCAAATAATTTCATTTATAACTCTCCTTTTATACATATATTTATTTATTTTAAAGTCCAATCTATCTAACTAATAGATTAATAGAAAACAATTTTTATATAGGGTGTTCACTTTTAAAATATTAACTAACACCCCTTGTATAATTTGTTATTTAAATTATGCTTTCTAAATTAACTTAAATTTATTAATTAAAATAATATGAATTAATTTATCTGATTTAGAAACAAAATTTTTATAATCAATTAATATAACATTTGATTCCAGCCTTAAAATCAGTTACTAATAATCTTTACTTCCATTTTTTGAATATCCTTAGTAAGTTTTGCATCCGGTAAATTATTGGTAATAATATAGTCAACATCCTCTATTTTACATATAGTAGAAAAGGCTACCGCTCCAAATTTAGTTTCATCAGCCAATATAAATGCCTCCTTAGATCTCTTTATTACCCCTCCATCTACTATTGCTTCCAACTCATTTGGAGTTGTAAACCCTTCACTTACAGAAATACCACTTACACCCATAAAAGCTTTATCGAAATTATACCTGTTCAAATAGTTAATAGCTTCCTGTCCAACCATAGAAAATGTTTTTTTTCTAAAATTTCCTCCAACTAATTTAATCTCTATACCAGAATTATTAACCAATTCTAAAAGAATATTTATAGCATTTGTAAAGACGATTAGATTTTTTATATCAAATAAAATTTTAGCTAGTTCCAATGTTGTAGTACCACCACTTATAAATATAATATCTCCTTCATTAATGAATCTCTTAGTAATTTGTGCTATTTTCTTCTTTTTATCCAAGTTTAGATCTTTTTTCTCATTTAAAGAAAATTCATATTTAAAATATTTTTTCTTTAAAGCTCCGCCTCTGGTTCTCATTATTAGGTTTTTCCTCTCAAGATCCATTAAATCTCTTCTAACAGTAGACTTGGATATTTTTAGAAGACTCATAATCTCTTCTATGGTGGTTTTTTCTACTTTCTCTATATATTTAAAAATTTTATCTTGTCTTTCTTCTATAAATAGATCTCCTTTGGTATTTATCATAAAAAATCCTTTCTTTTTTTATTTTCATTCTACTACTCTTACTCTAATTAATTCTTTATATGAGACTTATATAAAATATTCTATCTTATATTATCATTGTATAATCAAGGTTTTTTGGTTTATCTGGATCTAGATTCTCTCTAATTGTTTTTATGTAAGCCAATATCTGGAATACAGGAATGTTTATAAATGACTTAATAATGTCAAATTTAAAATTTGAGTCAGAAAGTAGATAATTTATATCCTTACTATCAATAATACTAATATCTTTCCTACCTACTAGCAAAACTTTAGATCCAAGGTTTAAAATTTCCTTAATGATTTCTTCATTTTTAAACAGATTTTTACTCCAAGTTAAAATTAAACAAAGACTTTCTTTAGTTATTAAAGATTTAGGTCCATGATTAAATTCATGTAAGTGATAAGAGTAAGAAGGCACCTGAGACATCTCTTTCATTTTTAAATCAGCTTCAACAGCTAAACCATAGTTAAATCCACTTCCCAAGACGAAATAAGAGCTAAAACTGTTATTATTCAAATAGTTCTCAATATCATTATACAGCTTAGAAATATTCTCATTTAAATAGTCTATTAAATATTTAAACTCCTCTAACATCTCCTTTTTATCTAATAATTTAACCAACATCAAACAATATGCAATTAACATGCTTGAAAATGATACTGTCATAGCAATGCTCTTCTCAGTGATCCCTCTACACATAAAATGGTAATCAGAAAATTTTGAGATAGTATTATTTTCTTTACAAGAAAAAGTGAAAGATGTTACATTTTGTCTGTCTTTTAACAACCTTACCACATTAACGCTCTCGGTTGTTTCACCGGACCTTGAAAATCCTACAATTAAATATTTTTTATCTTTATTGATGTAAACATCTGTATTTATTAATAATTCTGAACTTGGTAAAGCGAAACAGCTTCGCCCATCAAGCAATGATTTAGTAAAAAAAGAAGCTGATTGAGAAAGATTGTATGATGAACCACAACCAAAAAATATTATTTCATCATAATTATCAGAAAAAATATTTAAATCTAAGCTAACTTTCTCACCAACAACACTGTTGTAAACTTTTCTCCAGCTTTCCACCTGGGTCATTATTTCTCTGTAAGTATTACTTTGATTTTTCAATTTACTCTCCTTTTATTCCTTAAAAATAATTTATAAAAATTAGATTCTTTAATTAAAATATATATCTTTTTATCGTCTCTATTTATTAATATCCTTTTATTAATATTAATATTATTAATGTGCAGATATAAAACCCTGTAAAAGTTTCTTACCTCAATTTTTTTCTAATCTACTTTCCTAATTAGTTCCTTCAACTCAAGAAATTTTTTTTTGTTTCCAATACCTCCAAGATATTCTACGCTCTTATCACCGCATATATTGGCAATCTTCAGGCTTTTCTCAATGTTTAAATTATCTATATATCCATAAATAAACCCTGCATCAAAATTATCACCTGCACCTGTGCTATCCTTGAAATTTGCACTCAATTGATCTCCACCGTAGTAATTTTCTCCATCTCTTGCAATATATCCTTCACTTCCTAATTTAATAACTACTGTCTTTATCACTCTGCTTAGTTTATCAAGAGCATCTTTAATATTAGATTCTTTTGTAATCTGAAGTGCTTCTCTCTTATTTACTAAAAAAATATCGATATTTCTTAAAATCTTATAGATTTCTTCTCCCCATTTATTTTCAGGATCATCGTTAGTATCAAGTGATAAGGTAATATTTTTATAATTTCTTTTAATATCATTAATAAGTTTCACGTAATCAGCTTTTAGACTTTTCATCATATAATATGATGAAAAATGAACATGCCCTATATCTTCAATGTTCTCAAACATAACTTCATCTGCATTTAAGCTACTTACCAGATTAAGAGAGGAAATCTGATATTTGTCCTTTTTATATGATAAGTTTATGGTTATTCCTGTCTCATCACTTTCTTTGATAACCAATTTATCGGTATTGACTCCGTAGTCTTTTAATTTACTAATTAGAAATTGCCCTAAAAAGTCATTACTGATTTTGGAAATGATATAGGTATTTATACCTAGTTCTGATAAAACAGCAGAAAAAATTCCACCTGAGCCTCCAATGTCTATAAAATGATTTCGAGCAACAATTTCTTTTCCCAGTTCCGGAAAACCTTTTAACTCATTCAGAACTAAATCAACGTTTAGGTCACCTATAACTAAACAACTCTTTGTCATAATCACCCCATCTTTTTATTATTTAACATTTAATTTCTCATTTATATTAATTAAATTAAATGCTCTAAAATACTTATCCATACTTTCCTCTATCTTCATTATTACCCAGTTCTCAGCATCTATTCCATTTAGTTCTAAATTTCTATATAGTTTATTCTGTGCACATCTAACTTCTGGTAAGGCCCATACATAGCGACAGCTCGTTTTTACTACCCATTCTTTTCTTTTCTTGTTCAGTGATTTAAAATCCTTTTCATCATTCTGAAGCCATTTTTCCCATCTTCCCGATTTTAGTACTGCTTCTTCTAATATTTTAATAAAATTGGACTTGCCTGCTACTTTATTTTCTTTATAAAGTTTATCTTCAATTGCACATAATTCTGATAATCCATCATATTCAAGTATGGTAAATTCAGGACCAACATTTGCTGCTCCCATTCCACTTTTCGGATAATCCTCCGGGTTGGAAACAAAATCAGTACAATGTCCTTTTATATAGGAATTATAATCCTTTGCAATTTCAACTATCTTTTTAGCAACCGCTGGGTTAAAAGTCGAGGTATGCAGGTCTGTTCCTACCTTACCTACTATAAAAGATGGCCAGACATAATCCAGACCAATCTTTTGCAAACCATCTTTTAGTAATTCCAGAAACTTTTTAAAAACAGTCATATCTGCCAGCCCACCATGTACTTCTTCGGTTCCAACCTCATAAGATACTGACTTCATTTTTTTTGATTTGCGGAACTTTTCTACATGAGAGATCAGTTCTATAGTTCTTTCCACTACAGTTTCTATTTTTATCTGACCAGAAAAAATATCTACCGTGGGATCTATATGCAGTAAATCATAGCCAGCCAGCAGTGCAGCTTCAAATGATTTTTTAATCCAACTCATAGACTCGTCCAGATTCCATTTTTCTATGGTTTGTATATCTTTTAGCCAGGGGCCTCCGTGGTCAACAGCAACAATTATTGGACCATTGTATCCAATACTATAAGATTGCTCTTTTATTTTTCTAACTAAATCTTCTGGAGTCCAACCAGTGTACCCCCCATCTATATCCACTTGATTAAGAGTAGCAGCGAACTTTATAGGAGCATGTGCTCTTTTTGCTGCACGAAGTGCAGCTTTAAGAACATTTTCTGAATTGGGGCAAACTGCAAATAAAGTATAATTAATTTTTTCTTTTTGTGAAATGTCTTTTATCTTTTTTAGTAGCAAATCTACTATTGGAATGGAGGATTTTTCTTCTGATTCCACTCTTAATTTACTATCATCAATCTTTTCCCTTATTTCCATTTAGTTTGGGGCTCCCCTTTAAGTAATAAATAATATTAAACTTAATTTTAATAATTATGAATAAATATGAAATGTTTTGAACTTTATAGTTAAATAATACTATACATGTAGTTATATTGTCAAGTATTTTTATAGATTTGTTATTTACATTTCAAAAGTGCACTAATAAAAACAATAAAAAAGATGTAATCTAGAACTAAATTCTAAAGAGAAAAGAGATTCTAAATTATGGCCAAACAATTACACAAAAACTTTACTGATAGCCAGGTTAAATCACTTTTTGAAAAACATTCGAAAAAAGAAATCAAATTTAATCATATCTTGAAAATTCTTAAAATTAAAAGAAGTAGATTCTTTGAATTGTTAGAAAAATATCGCAAAGGTCCAGATTGCTTTTTTATCCAATATGACAGAAAAATGAATCGAAAGATAGATCCGGATATAGAGAAAAATATTGTAAAAGAACTAAAGATTAAAAAGACTCAATCGAGAATAAACAATTGACTGCTACGTATTTTATGTTAGTATAAAAACATGTAAGGTGGGTGCATTTCCCTCTTGCCGTGAACTATTCGCTTTTTTCTTCGCATTACTTCGGATAAAAACAATATTCTTTCTCTACCTGTGCGTATCCGCACGCAGACAGGTCTCCCTGGCAATACTCTCATTAGGTAAATTACTGTTTACCTGGTGAGTGTATTGCTATTTCTTTGATTTCCCCATTCCCCTTCTCTTTTCCCCGCGATAGGTAAAAAAATCTTAAATCAAAAAGGTGTTTTCTTTTTGGTTTGAGATTTTTTTTCTTATCGCATAAACGCAAAGAATTAAAAGAATATAGTCACCGAAAAGGGAGATAAAAAATCCCTGCTATTATTTCTTTCATTTATTTTTTATCTCTCTTTTCGAGGGAGAAGACTAAACCACGAGGGATGGCAAAATCACTAAAAGGTTCGCAAATAGGGGCGGGGCAAGGGAGAGAGGATCTCGATAGTGCCTACGCTTATGCTTGTAGAGTAGGAGGTGAATCGACCGCAGTTTTTCCTTCCCACTTAATGCTTCCCCCCTAATGAATCATAGCCTAACCTTATTTTTTTGCGGTGGCGAATAAAGCGAAGCAACAGCGGGGCATAAGAGCGTTACCCCTACGTTTATACTTAGAAGCGTCCCCGCGAGCGTAGCTTTTGAGCCAAGGAGCAATAATAAAAAGAAGGGGGATAAGAGGGGGGTCTTAGGGGGGATTTAAGGGGGAAGGAAAATTACCCGCCCCGTCGGTGTGGATGGATTAATAGATTGGTAGCTTTGGATTGTCTTATACATTATAAGGTTGTAGACCAAGGACAATGACCAGGGAAGCTAGTGAGAGGGTGTAGGAGATGAGCTTTCATATCCTAATGTTGAATAATATATTCTCGAATTAACGTTATTGTAAAAAATAAAGCCAGACTTAGAATGTAATTGCATTGGAAAAATTTCTTAGCAATCCAAACTAAGCCTGGCTTTTTTGTTAAGTTAAACTCCAAAGTTGGCTTCTGTTCATTTTAAAAAGTTTACAATATACACTAAAATCCTCTTTTAAGATATACAGAGAGAAAATAGGGTGTTTCCCTATTTTAAAGGGGCAGAGGCCATGTTAGACTCCGCCCCTTCTACGTTTCTTAGAGGCTGGAATCGTAGATCATCAGGTTGTCAAACTGAACTTCAACGCCAGTGTCATCGAAAGACGCACCGACCAAACCGATTTTGCCAGGTCCAAAGCTAGAGCCTTTCACGGTTGTGAGAACGGTATCATTTACAATGAGCGTGATCGAATTGCCTATCACTTTCACCTTGAGTTGATTGCTGCCCGTCCCTCGCTTGATTTCAAGACTTCTAGTCCGTGAGACAGGGTTTGTTTGCCAAACGTCGTTGACCTGTTTTTGCAGCCGGTATCGACCATCCGAGCTGATGGTGAATACATAGTAGTTATCGCCATCTTTTCCCCAAATAATCCCATATTTGCCAGTTGGGCCCGCGACTTGTCTGGCGTCGACTTTTACTTCGAAGTCTGCCGGGAAAGACTCCCTGGGAGCCCAGGACCTGAACTGCCAGTTAGGCTTCTTCACAGTGATAGAGTATTTCCCGCTCTTATAGGTCTTTTCACGCTCGTCATTTGTGCTGATGCTCCAACCACTCCCGGAGTTGTTGAAGTTATCCTGGGACAGGATTTGTTTGGGTTGCGGCTTTTTGAAAAGCGCACCAACCGCAGGACCGGTCTTACCAATAGTTGGTGGTGCTGGTACATAATTTGTATTCCAATTACCATTCATTAAAATAAAGATTGCTATTACAGCAAATATAGATACTGCCCCAACAATCCATTTTCCTAAAATTGGAAAACCCGGAGATGGAGGAGGAGTCGGTCTTGCCGCAGGAGTCCTTTTCGACTGGACTTTCTCCCTTATCGGCTCAGGCTTTGTTTGAAGATTTATTTTAACCTGGGTTTCCTCTTCGTCCAATTTAACTTTGATATATTCTAAATAATTCTTCTCCCATGTTTCCCCTTTTGCTTCAATTTCTACCCGCAAGGGTAATTCATCAGAATCAGTTAGTGATTCGTAATGCACAACGCGTACCCAAGAATTTGGATCATAGATAATCCGGAGTTTTTTATAGGAGCCGCCATGATTCTGAATGATGAAAGAAGCTCTCTTAATCTCTCCTGGCTCTACATCAGTAAAGTGAATAAATAATCGATCCACTACTGGTTTTGGTATAGCCCATTTAGAATCGTATTGTCTTCTTTTGTGGGGATCTTTCAAAACCTCATAGGCACGGTTTATCTTTTTCATTTCCTCCTCGGCCAAGCGGCGGACCGATTCCGAAACTCCCACTACTCGATCAGGATGGTAATCGAGAGCCTTTTTTCTAAAAGCTTGTTTGATGTCCTCCAGGCTAGCATCCGAAGCAACACCCAATATCTGATAGCAATCTTCCCTATCCGGCACAGTTTATCGCCTACCCTTCTTATTTTGTCCTGAATTCACTTTTAGAGGGTAACATCTTCACTGCTGATGTGATGCCTCTCTCTAACTGGTCTCTTGAGACCACAACCGTTAATTCAGTTTCCGAAGCAAGCTTTCTTAAAAAATTTCTATCAGCGTCATCAGTTCCGATAGTAATTATCTTAATTCCATTCTTTTTTGCCTTTTGAGCTGCAAGTAAAGTATCTGTGACAGAATCTGGTTCTCCATCCGTTATGATGACCATCACTCGAACCCCTCTCCTATTCCTGAGATTTTCGGTGGCTAATTGTATAGCCTCGGCCATATTTGTTGAACCCCCCACATACATCGTATCTAAGTAGCGCTGTAAGACCGAAACTTTTTGCTGTGGTTCACAAAGATGAATGGCAGATGATTCAAATTTAATCAATCCAGTCAAGTACCCTTTAGTAAAGGCATCTTTGGCAAAGTTTAAGGCTCCCTTCTTGGCATGAGCAAGTTTATGACCGGCGGACATACTCCCCGAGCAATCGACCACCAGATAGACAAATCCCGTGCCAACTACTTCGATACTTATTGGCTTACCTTCTCGACGAATTTCTATCCCTTCATGAGAGACAACTATTCGGTTATCCTGCTTGGTTATCTCAATTACTTTATTAGATATAAAATCTTTTTTCATGGATATTTACCTCTCCCTCATCTGTCCCTTTTACCCTCGGTAGTTTACCATCATCATTCGGATGGTTTTTGTCAAGAGTGATAGCGACAATCTATTATTAAATTCTATTTTTTTATTATCTCTCTCTCCTTTTCTTCCAGAACAACCTCGAGCAATTTTGAAGTTGTTCTTTTAACTCTTCACTTTTCTGACCAACTAAATCCTTCTTTTTCTAATTTCTTCCTGGCTTGATATATTTTCCGATAATTGTTCTCTTTGATCGCCTTAATGCTATTAGAAATTTACCGAGATCAAACCTTTATTATTGACAAATAGTTTAATTAACTGCTAATAATAAAGATTCGATCCCATACCTCTTCTCCTTAAAAAAAGAAAAACACTTCGGCTCCTCAAACCCTTATCTTAAAGGCTTACCGCATAATGGGCATGATGTGCGTGTTGAATCAAAAATACCGCCATAAATGCAGCCTGCACATATAAAGTGGCCATTCTCACATGTCTTTCCACCCTTTACGTCTTTCTCTTTTCCACAAGCATCACATTTTCTTTTTGGCATGGTTTCCCTCCTCTTTGTCCAAATAATTTTTTAAAAAAGCTTTTTTTCTTCGGTCCTTTTTCCTTATTTTTCTATTCTTTGTATTCTTCTTTAAGAATATTCTCAAAAGTTCCATCGTCAAAAATAAATATAACGTCCTTATCCTCAAGTTCTAAAATGTCTCCGATGGTTTCACTTGGAGGCGGCGAGATTCGAACTCGCGTCCAAAGATATTTCAGTAAGAACCGCTACGAGTGTAGTCTATGATTTGGTTCTCGCTCAATCTACCTCCCGTAGACAGGATGTAAATTGAGCAAAAC